>Ga0102953_1000200_pt1 | contig 42310 bp, 37 predicted proteins | sample SalPon2A_C_D2_MG_FD_78509 | JGI IMG/M metagenome (GOLD analysis project Ga0102953, IMG submission 78509) | Soil microbial communities from South San Francisco under conditions of wetland restoration - Salt Pond MetaG R2A_C_D2_MG | ecosystem: Environmental > Terrestrial > Soil > Wetlands | place...
AATGAATCCGCAGAGCGCCTCCAAATCGCAAGGCGTCTCCTCTTTGAATCTATCGATGAACGTTTACTCGCCGGTTGATTCAGGCCACCCTTCAGACTCATCTTCGGATTGGAATAGACTGGGGGTATCTCCCGCCGGCTCGGCAGCGGATGGGGACGTAAAGCTCCGATCGGAGGGTTCATCGACGATGTTTTTGGGCGTTGACAGGCAAGGCGCGGGGCGGTATCAAAAGGGGCTCATGGTTTTCGGCGAAAGTTCATTGCAGCGGAGAACGAGTGGATGAGGCCCACCCGATTAAAGAACCGATCCTGGCATTACGGCTGGCTGATTGTGCTGGCCGGATTCCTGACCCTGTTCGCCTGCCTGGGTCTGGCCCGCTTCGCCTACGGAGTGCTCCTGCCCTCGATGCGGGCCGGACTGGGACTCGCCTACGACCAGATGGGCTTCGTCAGTACCGGCAACTTTGCCGGCTACCTGGCGGCGGTGGCCCTGGCCCCCCAGCTGGTGCGGCGCCTGCGGCCGCGGGCGACCATTGTCATCGGCTTGTCGGCGATCGCCCTGGGCATGCTGGCCATCAGCCGCTGCGACCGGTTTTTGCCGCTGCTGGTGCTTTACACCGTCGTCGGCATGGGCAGCGGTTTTGCCAACATCCCGATGATGATCCTGGTGTCGCACTGGTTCCGGAAGCAGCGCCGGGGGAGGGCGGCCGGGTTGATGATCATGGGCAACGGCGCGGCCATTCTCTTCGCCGGCTTTCTCATCCCCGAGCTCAACCGGCAGCTCGGCGACGCCGGCTGGCGCTGGGGCTGGGCGATTCCGGGCGCCATTTCCCTGGTCATCGCGGCGGTGGTGGCGGTGCTGCTGCGCAACGATCCGCAGGAGTTGGGGCTCACTCCCCTCGGCGAGGCCGAGCCCCTTCCCGAGGAGGCGTTCGTCGGCGAGCGGCGTGGTGGAGGCCGAATCCTGCTGCTACTGGGTGCCGTTTATCTCGTGTTCGGTTTTACCTACATGATTTACGGCACCTTCATCGTCACCACAATGGTGGACGAACTCGGGCTTTCCCAGGAGCGGGCGGGGATGCTCTGGTCGCTGGTCGGCTTCTTCAGCATCTTTTCGGGGGTGCTGTTCGGGGCGCTTTCGGACCGGATCGGACGCCGGGAAGGGTTGATGGTCGTCTTCGCCGTGCAGACCGGCGCCTACCTGCTGGCCGGAGCGGGCTCGGGAGTCGGGGTCCTGGTCTGTTCGATCGTCCTCTACGGGCTGTCGGCCTTCGCCATTCCGACCATCATGGCGGCGGCCGTGGGCGATTATCTGGGCATCGGTCGGGCTCCGGCGGCCTTTGCCCTGGTCACCTTCTTCTTCGCCTTCGGCCAGACGCTGGGTCCGGCGACGGCCGGGATCCTTGCCGAGGCGATGGGCTCTTTCTCCGTCAGCTACCTGGCTGCCGCGGCCATGACCGGCCTCGCGGTCGGCCTGAGCGCCTTCCTGCCTCCGGTCCGCCAAGGCTCCTAGGATTCCTCGATCGCTTCGAGCTCCTCCCAGCGGGCGAGGATTCCTTCCAGCTCGGCCTCGATCTCCTCGAGCCGGCGGTTGAGGGCGGCGACTTCCTCGCCGGCCCGGCGGTAAAAGTCGGGATCGGCCAGGCGCTCGTGCAGCTCGTCCTGCTCGGCTTCGAGGCGGTCGATGCGCTCCGGAAGCTCCTCGAGCTCACGCTTTTCCTTGAAGGAGAGTTTGCGCTCCCGTTTCCTGACCGGCTTCTCCCTGGGCTTTTTCGCAGGCGCCTGTTCTTCCGCCGGGCGCTGGCGCAGCCAGTCGTCGTAGCCCCCGACGTACTCGGCAATCCGCCCCTTTCCCTCGAAGGCGATGGTGCTGGTGACGGTGCGATTGAGAAAATCGCGGTCGTGGCTTACCAGGAAGATGGTGCCGCGAAAGTCGGCGAGCAGCTCCTCGAGCAGATCGAGGGTTTCCAGGTCGAGATCGTTGGTCGGCTCGTCCAGCACCAGGACGTTGGCTTCGTCGAGAAAGAGTCTGGCCAGCAGCAGCCGGTTGCGTTCCCCGCCGGAGAGGATGCGTACCGGCGTGCGGGCGCGCTCGGGAGAGAAGAGAAAGTCCTTCAGGTAGCCGACGACGTGGCGGGGGCGACCGCCGACCAGGACGGTGTCGCTGTCGGGAGCGATGTTCTGCTGCACGGTCAGCTCCGGGTCGAGCCGGGCGCGCAGCTGGTCGAAATAGAGCACCTGCAGGTTGGTGCCGAGTCGGACCCGCCCCGACTGAGGCTCGAGCTCGCCCAGCAGCAGCTTGAGCAGGGTCGTCTTGCCGGCACCGTTGGGCCCGATGACGCCGATGCGGTCGCCGCGCAGGACGGTGGTGGAAAAGTCTTCGATGATCGTCTTTTCGCCGTAGGCAAAGGAGATGTTCTCAACCTCCGCCACCAGCCTGCCGCTGCGCTCCCCCTCCTGCACCTGCAGCCGGGCCTGGCCCTGCCGCTGGCGCCGTTGCCGGTACTCATCGCGCATTTTCCGCAGCGCCCGGACCCGTCCCTCGTTGCGGGTGCGGCGGGCCTTGATCCCCTTGCGAATCCAGACCTCCTCCTCGGCCAGCTTCTTGTCGAAACGCGCCCATTCCTGGTCCTCGGCGTGCAGCAGTTCCTCCCTGCGGCGCAGGAAGGTGTCGTAATCGCAGGCGAAGTCGAAGAGGCGGCCGCGGTCGATTTCGACGATCCGGGTGGCCAGGCGGCGCAGGAAGGAGCGGTCGTGGGTGACGAAGACCAGCGTCGGCCCCTGGCGCAGGAGATACTCCTCCAGCCAGCCGATCGATTCGATGTCGAGATGGTTGGTCGGTTCGTCGAGCAGCAGGATGTCGGGATCGGCCGCCAGGGCCCGGGCCAGCAGGACCCGCCGCAGAATGCCGCCGGAGAGGCTGGAGACGGGATCGTCGGCGGGCAGCTTGAGATGCGACAGGACCTGCTCGATGCGCTGCTGCAGCGGCCAGCCCCCCTCGCTTTCCAGCCGATGCTGGACATCCATCAATTCGTCGGCCGCCTTTTCGTTACCCCGGTTCAGGGCGCGGTTCAGCTCGTGATGGCGGCAGAGGGCCCGTCCGGCCCCGCCCTGACCGCGAGCCACCGTTTCGAAGATCGTTCCTTCCAGATCGCGGGGCACCTCCTGGGGCAGGGCGGCCACCCGCAGGCCCTGCTGGCGGTCGATCGTGCCGCTGTCAGGGGCGGTCTCGCCGGCGAGCAGCCCGAGCAGGGTCGACTTGCCGGCACCGTTGCGGCCGAGCAGACAGATACGCTCCCCCTTGTCGATCTGCAGGCTGACGTCGTCGAGCAGGGGCCGTCCGCCGAAGGCGAGGGTGATGTTGCGCAGGCTCAATAGGGGCATGTTCGAGAGACTCCCGTGGCTGGGTTCGGGGCGGAATGATGGTTCCGGTGGGGCCGCCGGTCGTTAGCTGTCCACAGAATGAGGGTCGTTTCGGAGAACTTAGGAAGTAGTGGAATGTCCGCAGGCTTTTCGCCGGCGACCGGTGCGCAGAAAAAGATGCCATCGCCGGCCTCTGTAATGCAAGGATAAAAAGGGCCGAGACGGCGGGAGGACCTTGCCCCGGCCGACCCGCCCTGTTAGAGTTTGCCCATGACCCGGATTGTTCTCCTTCTCGGATTGGCGACCATGATTCTTGCCGGCTGCGACTCCGGCTGGGGGCCGCCGCGGGATGTCAGCCGTTTCGGCAATGCCGTCGTCGCCGACGGCGGGAAGACCGGCGTCTTTACCTACAAGTACCGGATCTACCGGCCGGCGGCGGGCTGGCGGGCCTTTCCCGACGGCGGGCCGAGCCGGGACGTGGTCAATGAAAACGGCATCGCCGCCTACGATTTCGCCACCGGAGGGACGCAGGTTCTCTGGCGGCAGAACGTGATGGAGAGCCGATGGCTGCCGGCGGCCAGCTGCTCGGTCGCCGACGCCGCCGGCAAGACGGTGCTGGCGATCTGCAGCGGCCAGCGGCGAAGCGATTACCGCCACGACAACGAACGTTTCTGGGTCGACCTCGATTCCGGCGAAACGGCAGCCCTGCCGCTGGAGGAAGAGCTGGCGGCCCGGGGGTGGGAAAAAGGCAGCCTTTACCTGGTCGACGAGGACCGCACCCTGGTCCTGATGCGGCCTTTCCCCGAGCATCCGCAGGGAAACAGGGCTCTGGAGCCGGTGCGCGAGCTCCTGGTCCGGCGACCCTCCGGAGATTACCTCCGGGTCGGCGATGCCGTTTACTATTACGGGTGCAGGAATCGGGAGATCCATTACTGGAGCGGCGACGGCCGCTACCGTATTTTCGATCTCGACAGCGGCGTCTACCGCACCGGCGATCGCCGGGAATATGCCGACCTGCTGGATTTCAATACCGCCAAGTCGGAGGTCGGTCTCGCTCCGGTCTACCGGGACGGCGTCTGGCGTTTGCAGGCGGAAGGCCGGTCCGCGGCGGGCAGCCGGAAGGAGGTATTGTCTCTGACCGTTCGGGAGCTGGCCGTGGAGCACTGATCGGGACCGGGCCCTTTTTCGCTTTCATTTTCTCCGCCCTGCCCTTACGATAAAACAACGAATCACCAATCACTAATCACGAATTTGGAATCTCCTGCAAGGAAGGATCAATCGATGACACAAGCGAAAAACGGCGACAAGGTCAGGATCAACTTTACCGGAACCCTCGAAGACGGAACGGTTTTCGACACCACCCATCTGGAATGCACGGACGACGATTGCGGATGCGAAGAAGGCGGGCCGGTGGAGGTCACCCTGGGCGGCGAGGAGTTTTTCCCCCAGGTCGAAGCGGCTCTGGTGGGAATGGCTCCGGGCGAGAAGAAAAAGGTGGTCATCGCTGCCGCCGAAGCCTTCGGCGGGTATGACGACGATCTCGTTTTCACCGTTCCCCGCGACCAGGTTCCCGACAATATCGACCCGAAGGTGGGCCAGGAGCTGGAGCTCATCGACGAAAAGGACGAAAGCATCGTGGTGACGGTGACCGATGTGAATGACGAGACCGTCACCATCGACGCCAATCATCCCCTGACGGGCGAGGATTTGACCTACGAGGTGGAGCTGTTGGAGATCCTCTGACCCACTGGTTTGTATAACACGGCTCCCCGAGGACTGCTCCTCGGGGAGTTTTTTTCCGGCTTTCGATTTTCTTTCCGCCTGGATACGGTTCTCAACCGCCGGACGGGAATGGTAAAATCGCAGAAAGCGTAACGAGGTGGGCATGTCCCGATCCTACCGTCCCCGCGCTCGCCGGCCGACGTCGCGCAAGAGCCAGGAAGAAATCGACGAGATGGTCCGTCGGATGAAGGCGGAGCAGAACGACCCGGCCAACTACCGGGAACGGTCGCTCGCGCTGCATGGGTGGATCTGCGCCAAGTGCGGACGCGAATTCGAGCTGGACAACCTGCACCTGCTTACCGTCCACCACAAGGACGGCAATCACCACAACAACCCCCCCGACGGCAGCAACTGGGAAAATCTCTGCGTCTATTGTCACGACGATGAACACAGCCGCTCGCTGCTGGGCGACTACCTGCGCGGCAAGGGCGACGGGAAAGGCTGAGGGGAGAGCGGGTCAGCGCCGCACCACCTCCACCAGGTAGCCGTCGGGATCGGCAACGAAATAGAATTTGGGCTTGCCGCCGGCCAGGCCCTTCAGGGGCTCCGGATCGAGGCCCTGTTCCTGATGCCTCCGATGGGAGGCCTCCAGGTCAGTGATGCCGACGGCCAGGTGCGAATAGCCGTTGCCGAGTTCGTAAGGCTCCTTCCGGTCATAATTGTAGGTCAGCTCCAGTTCGAAGTCGCCGCCGGGTGCCCTGAGGTAGCTCAGGGTGAACTTGTGCTCGGGGAAATCGAGACGGCGGTCGATCTCGAAGCCGAAGGCGTCCTGGTAGAACTTTTCCGATTTTTCCAGGTCCATGACCCGGATGCAGCTGTGGATCATCTGGTATTTCATCGTTTCCTCCCTCTGTTTTTACCAAGAATAGTGCATCAGGGAAGAGTTTTCAAACGCCATCCCCCGACAGACCGGCAGGACCCGGATCAATATGCCCCTTGTCCGCCGAAGAAAACCCCGGTAGCATGGAGACGTGATGGAAACTCTTCTTGTTGCCTATCGTGATCTGCTCGCAAGCGTCGATGCCTGGTTCGACCGTTGCGCGGCTTCCGCCGGCGCGGAGGATATCCGCTGCCGGCGCGGCTGCAGCGGCTGCTGCCGCGGCCTTTTCGACATCACCCTGCTCGATGCCCGGTTGCTGCAGAGGGGATTCCTGCGGCTGCCGGAGGCGGTGCGGCAAGCCGTCCTGGAGCGGGCCCGGCCGCGTCTGGCCGAATTGCACCGGCGATGGCCCGGTTTTTCCGCACCCTACCTGCTCAACGCCATGCCCGACGAGGAGTGGACGGAGATGCCGGAGGACGACGAGACCCCCTGTCCGCTGCTCGACGGAAACGGGCTCTGCCTGGTCTACGATTATCGGCCGATGACCTGCCGCCTGCACGGTCTGCCCAACATCGACCGGTCCGGCGAGAGCTTCTCCGACGAGTACTGTACCCTCAATTTCCCCGACACCGACCCCCTGAAGATGCCCTCCCTGCGCTGGGACTTCCGCCGGACCTTCGAGGCGGAACTGCGCCTTTTCCGCGAGTTCTCCACCCGCCTGCTCGGATTCCCCGTCAACGAGCTCGACACCTTCATCCCCACCGCCCTGTTCATCGACTTCGAGGCGACCCGCTGGCAAAAACCCTGATCGCGCTCTTCTGGCAGCCGGGGGACGGCCGTGCCCCGGGACCTTTTGTGGCGGAGGTGGCTTCTGCTTTTGGGCAGGGCTAGCTCCTCCCCCATGAATCCGCCAGCGAGGGATGCTTTGGATGGTCTTCGTAAGGGCGTTCATTCTATGCGAGGATGGGCATGGCTCACCTTAATCTGGTGGGCGGTGCCCACCCTACCGAGCTGCGGGGTCATTCATTCTGCCTGGCGGGAGGGCGGAGGTTCGGCGAGCAGGAGCCGGTTTTTCGGCGTGATGTCGAGGGGGATCTTCTGGGTGAACACCCGGTAGCCGCGGGCGCGCAGGCGTTCCGCGCGCATGACGTCGAGCGCCAGGGGACCGTCGAGCCAACCTTGTAGGCCGCCCAGGTCGGCATCGTCAAGGTGATGGCAGCAGGGCAGCACCGCCACCCGTGCCCCGGCATCGGCTGCACGCTCGAGAATCAAGTCGGTCAGGGGGCCGCAGGCATGGGCCGAGACGACAAGGTCGTTACGGTCGAGGGGCAGCGTTTGGAGATCGGCCTCGACGAACCGCACCCGGCCGGCAAGGCGCGGCCAGGTCGCAACCAGTTCGGTCGCCAGAGCGGCGGCGCTTTTCGGCAGATGCCGGTCGACGGCGAGGGCGTCGGGGGAGCTGTCGTCAAGGAGCAGCATGATCTTGGCCAGGAGTCCGTGGCCGCAGGCCAGGTCGACCACCCTGCCGCCACGGAATCGACGGCGCACCCGGCGAGCCACTTCCCAGGCTTCGTACAGCTCCTTGCGCGGCAGGCAGCCGGCCCGGCACACCGCGCGGGCGATGCGGTCGAAAAGGTTGTCTCGGGGGAAGAGCTGGAGTTGTCTTTCGCCGAGGCGGTTGCGGGATGAGCGGTCCATTTTCCGGTCCTTACGGGGAGGAAATTCTTTACCGTGCCGATCGGTCCGTCCGGGGTGCGGGTGAAGGTGAAATGCCGGTTTTCAAGAGCAAATCGGGCGATTCGCGAATCGCTCCCACGGCAATATCTTTTGGTCTTTTTCCCGATACCTCCACCCATGGAAGGCGAGCTCAAAGCGGGAGTTTTCCCGGCTTTCCAGGATGGATGTATTTCGGAAAAGCTCGCCGGGACCCGATCAGGGCGTCGGTGGCAGTGGTGAGGTTGCGGTAGGCGAAAGAGAACGCTGCGGCGTAGACGAAGAGCATCAGGGCCGAGGTCTGGTTGCCTCTGGTGGTTGGGCGCTGCTCCCGATCCAAAAAACTTCCGCCATCATAGCACCGGCAGGCGGGAAAGGGCGTTCCTCAGTCGTCCTTATTGCGCCGTTTGCGTTTCCGCAGGGCGGCCCGCAGGCCGAAGAAGACGCCCGCGACGAGCAGGAACCAGATGGTCAGGTTGACGACGAGTTCGCTGAAGCTGTGCATGAAACCTCTCCGGAAGTTATCCGCGGTCCCCTGGGCGTTCCCTGCCTTCCGGGGGTGAAAGGGAAAAGGGGCCGGCTATTTTAGCACCTTCAGCAGGTGCGGCACCAACTGCTTCTTGCGCGACAGGACCCCCTTGAGTTCGTAGAGGTTCCTGTCCAATTGGGGATAGCCGATGAGATAGGGCAGCTCCGCGCGGCCCAGGGCGAGCAGAAGACTCGTCTCCTGCACGATGTCGGTGACCAGCAGGCCGACGGTCGCCAGGTGCTTCTCCTCCTTGACCTGCGCCAGGGCTTCTTCGATCCGGTCGCGCAGGTCGTGAAATTCCCCGAAACTGACCACCTCGACCTGGCCGATGCCGAAAGGGGTGTCGCCGGCGGTGAATTCCTTGAAATCGGACAGGACCAGATCCCGCCAGGATTCGTAGCCGGCAAGGGAGCTGCCGGCCTGGAAGATGCGGCGGCCGAATTCCTCCGGGTCGAGATCGGCCGCCTTGCCCAGCCAGGCGCAGACCTCCCGGTCCAGCCCGGTGGTCGTCGGGGACTTGAGTATGACGGTATCCGAAAGGAGGCCTGCCAGCATCAGGGCGGCGAAATCCGGTTCCGGATCGAGTCCGGCCTGCCGGTAGAGGGTGGCGACCACCGTGCAGGTGCTGCCGACGGGCTGGTTGATAAAGCGGATCGGCTGGTCGGTATGGAAGTTGCCGAGGCGATGGTGGTCGACGACCTCCAGGACATCGACCTTCTCGGCGCCGGGGACGGCCTGGGACATTTCGTTGTGGTCGACCAGAATGAGCTTGGTCGGCGAGGGTGCCAGCAGGTTGCTCTTGGAGGCGACGCCGGCGATGCGCCCCTCTCCGTCGACGACGATGATGCCCGGGTCGCGTCCATGCAGCAGTTTCAGTTTCAGATCGTCGACCCGGTCGCCGAGACGAGCGGTGGGGAAGGTGTCCGCCACCAGTTCCTTCACCGGTGTCGCCAGGCGGGTCAGCCAGGCGCTGGTGGCGGTATCGAAGGGGGTGGACAGGACGGTCGTATGGTTTTTGCGGGCCTTCTCGAGGATGTCCTCCGATACGGGCAGGCCGCCGGTGACGACGAGGACCCGGACGCCGATCTCGACCGCTTCGCGCTGGATGTTTTCACGATTGCCGGTGATCAGGATCATCCGGCGCGGGTCGAGCCCCTGCATTTTCTGGCGGAACGTTCCGGAGGCCATCGCCCCGACATAGAGTTTGAGCTCCTCGATGCGGTCGGCCTCGTGTTCGATCAGGGCTTCGGCCTCCAGGCAGGTCCGGATAGAGCGGGGCGAGGCAAGTACCCGGCGGATTTCCGCTTCGCGCCGGGGCACCAGAATATGCTCGGTCAGTCGCTTGAGAACCAGCAGGCCCACCGGTCGCCGGTCGGCGTCCGCCACCGGCAGTTGGCGGATATCATGGTGGTGGAAAAGTTCCATCGCCCGGGCGAGAGGCGCCTCGGCGTCGATGGTGACGACCTGGCCGGAGATGACGTCGCGGACCCGGGGGTGGACGTCGGTCAGGAGTACCGGCAGAGGCTGGGAGAGTTCGTTGAGAACGAAATCGGTCTGCCGGTTTATATTTCCCGCCCGCGCCGGAAAGATTCGCTCGACCCCCTGCCTCCGGCGCAGCCGGGCGTAAGCCATGGCACTGCAGATCGAGTCGGTGTCGGGGTTTCGGTGTCCGATGACGTAGATGGTTTCCTGGGGCATGCGGCTTCCTCGGCAAAGGTTTTTTTGGTCCGCCGGCGAAAAGGACTCCGGCTTACCGCTCAGGATTGCAGAGCAGCGGTCAATTCTGCGATCGTTTGCTGGTGGGCGGAGGTTTCGGCCTCGATTTCCCTGGCCAGCAGGTTGAATTCCTCGTTCGCGGTGACCACGGCCTTGTCGTAGTCCAGCTCCACAGCCGAATTCTCGATCTCCTCGATGAGGCCCAGCAGCTCGCGTCGGCCAAGTTCGGCGACCTCCTTGCGGTCGGGAAGATTGCGGACCTTGATTTCGAAAAGGCGCACCGAGGCGGGGTTGAAATTGGCCCCGGGTCGGAAATCCTGGGGTGCGTCGCGGACCAGGTCGCGCATCCGGTGCAGATGGTCGACATGGCGCCGTTCGCTGGCGGCCATCTCGCTCCAGAAATCCTTCTCGGTGTCGAGCACCTGGGAGCAGAGGGCGTAGAACTGGGCGATGCGGCTTTCGACCCGCGCCAGAAGATCGAGGTTGTGGATCATCTCCTCGTTTTCTTTCGCCGAGTTTTTTTCCTCTTTTCTCTTCCTGCCGAAAAACTTCATGTACCCTGACCTCCTGTCGATTTTCCGAAAAGAGCGGTTCTATAAAGATACCAGAACCCTTGACATTTTCCGTTTCTTCTCCGGCGGCCGAAGCCGCCGGAGCGGCTGGCGGAAAAGGACCGGGTCATGCTATCCTGTCGCATCTGCCCGATGACCGCTCCTCGGAGGCGGAAAGGATATTCCCAAAAACGTGAACTGGCAAGTCTACATGATCCTCTGTGCCGACGGCTCGCTCTATACCGGCATGACGACCGACAGCGACCGACGCTTTCGCCAGCACGCCGAGGGCCGCGGCGCCAAGTACCTCAAGGGACGCCGCCCCCTCCGCCTGGTCTACCGGGAAAGCGGTCACGACCGCAGCAGCGCCGGCCGCAGGGAGTGGGCCATCAAGGCCATGAGCCGGGCCGAGAAGGAGCGGCTGCTTGGCAACGACTGCAACGAGCTCGGGTCTGCCGGCTCGACGGCCGAATAATAACGGGATTACGGCCAAAAAGAAATCAGGTTTCGGAAATGCTGGCCGGAATAAGCGAATGCGTTTCCGGCAACCCGACAGAGTCATGCCGGGAACGGCTGATCTTATGCGGCATCGCAGATTTCACCGGGCAGGGGGTGAGGGAGGCAAGGCTCCTGACCAATTGAGCTGTCCCTCCTTTTTCTCCTCACTCCTTACCCCTCACACCTCACGGATTCAGCAGGGATACAACATGAATGAAATCGGACGCATCGTCACCCTCAAAATCGACCATCTCGACAACCGGGGGGCCTGGCTGCAATGCGGGAAGCAGCAGATCCTGCTGCCGCGCCGGGAGGTGCCGGCCGGCTCCGGACCGGGGGCCGATATACGCGTCTTCATCCTGCCCGGATCTTCCGGCCAGGTCGTGGCGACGAGCAGGCTTCCGACGGTGCAGCTCGACCAGTTCGCCCTGCTCCGCGTCCGCGAGGTCACCCGGCACGGCGCCTTCCTCGACTGGGGGCTGGAGAAGGACCTTCTGGTTCCATACGGCGAACAGCCAGAAAAGATGCGCGCCGGTCGCCGCTACCTCGTCAAGGTCTGTCTCGACTCGTCCGGAAGGCTGGTGGGAACGGGCCGCATCGAGCGGTGCCTGGAGACGGAGCGCATCGAACTTGTCGAGGGTCAGGCCGTCGATCTGCTGGTCTGGCAGTTCACCGACCTCGGAGCCAAGGTGATCGTCGACGATCTCTACGGCGGACTGCTCTTCCAGGACGAGATCCGTGGCGGGCTGCGGCGCGGCGACCGGCTCCGGGGTTTCGTCAAGCAAATTCGGGAGGACCGCAAGATCGATGTCGCCCTGCGCAGGGTCGGCGCCGAAGGGATCGAGGAGGCCAAGTCCATCATACTCGATGCCCTGCGGAAAAACCCCTTCCTCGCCCTGCACGACCGCAGCTCCCCCGAGGCCATCCAGCAGACGCTGGGCCTGAGCAAGAAGATGTTCAAGAAGGCGCTCGGCGGTCTCTACAAGGAGGGCGTCGTCGAGTTGCGCGACGAAGGGGTCCGCCTGAAGGATTCCTGAGCGAGCCCTGCGCAGGTGCCGGAGAAACGAAGAAAGGACGGCCGGATGCCGTCCTTTCTTCTGGTTGTCCGCGGAACTCCCCCTTTGGGATCAAATCCTTTGGGCGAGCAAAGGGTTTGACGGCGTCAGGGGCCGCGACCCCTGGGTTTTGATCCTGGTCCGATCCCCCTGATCCCTGAAGAACCTCCTTGGGGAACCACTACCCTCCGCGGCAGCCAAAGGGGGGGCTCTCCCAGGTTGGATTCCCTACCTCTTTCGCCTCTTTTTTCGATTCGTTACCGCCTTGTCGCCACGTTTTTCCGAATCGGGTTTCCTTTTTCCCGACGGACCCGGGCGGCTGATTTTGTCCGGTCCGAGCAGCGCGTCGCGCTCCCCCGTGCGTCCGCACAGCCGCAGGGCCTCCTCGATGTCGCGCCGGCTTTCTGGCAGATGCCAGAGCAGCAGGGCCTTCTGCAGACGCTTCTCCTTCGGCGAACGCGGCACGTGGAGCGCTTCGCCGGTGAAGGGGTCGCGGCCGGTGTGGTAGATGCAGGTGGCCAGGCTGCCGGGGGTGGGGGTGAATTCCTGGACCTGTTCGACCTTGAGGCGGTGGCGCTTGAGAAAGAGGGCGACCTCGACCATGTCGGAGAGTGTGCAGCCGGGGTGGCCGCTGATGAAATAGGGTACGACCGCCTGACGGCGGCCCAGCTCCCGGCTGCGGTCGCGGAAGCTCCGCAGGAAGTCCTCGAAAATCGCCGGCCCCGGCTTGCGCATGACGGCGGTCACCTGCTCGCTGCTCGATTCGGGAGCGACCTTGAGCAGGCCTCCGACGTGGTGCTTGAGCAGGTTGGCGAAATAGTCGGGCTGCCGCGGCAGCAGGTCGTAGCGGATGCCCGAGGCGACGAAGAGGTGGCGCACCTTGGGATGGGCGCGCAGGGCGCGCAGCAGGGAGGTCGCCTGCCGGTCCGAGGTGCGCAGGTTGCGGCAAGGCTCGGGAAAGAGGCAGCTGCCGCGGCGGCAGCGGACCTCGGCTTCGGCATCGCCGCAGCCGAGGCCGTACATGTTGGCGGTCGGACCGCCGACGTCGGTCACCGTGCCGCGAAACTCCGGGTGCCGGCTAAGCCGGTCGACCTCGGCGCGGATCGAGGCGGCCGAACGCGACTGGATCGTCTTTCCCTGGTGGTGGGTGATGGCGCAGAAGGCGCAGCCGCCGAAACAGCCGCGGTGGCTGGTGATCGAAAACTTGATCTGTTCGTAGGCCGGGATCGGCTCGGCGCAGGAGGTATGCGGCCGCTTGGTGAAGGGAAGGGCATAAATGCGGTCGAGCTGCTCTTCGCCGAGCGGCGGCGCCGGCGGGTTGACCACCACCGAGCGCTCGCCATGGCGCTGGGCCAGCGTTCGGCCGCTGAAGGGGCTGGCCTGTTCGGCGGCGAGGCGAAAGGCCCTGTTGCAGGCTTCCGGGTCGTCTGCCACTTCCTCGAAGGAGGGCAGGTCAATCGCTGCTTCCGGAGCCTGCCGGGCGAGGTAGGCGGTGCCCGGCAGGTCGCGCACCTCGGTGATGGCCTCGCCGGCGGCCAGCCTCCGGGCGAGGGCGGTGATGGCCGATTCGGCCATGCCGAAGAGGAGCAGGTCGGCCTTGCTGTCGACCAGCACCGAGCGGCGCACCTTGTCGTCCCAGTAGTCGTAGTGGGCCAGCCGCCGCAGGCTCGCCTCGATACCGCCGATTACCGTCGGCAGCCCCTTGAAGGCCCCTTTGACGGCGGCGGTGTAGGCGATCACCGCCCGGTTGGGGCGGGCCGCCTCCCGGCCTCCGGGGGTGTAGGCGTCGCTGTTGCGCACCTTGCGGGCGGCTGTGTAGCGGTTGACCATCGAGTCCATCGCCCCGGCGGAAATGGCGGCGAAGAGCCGCGGCCGTCCCATCGCCGTCAGGCTCTCGGAGCGGCGCCAGTCGGGCTGGGCGAGAATGCCGACCCGGAAACCCTCGGCTTCGAGCAGACGGGCCAGGAGGGGGGTGCCGAAGGCGGGATGGTCGACGTAGGCGTCGCCGGTGACGAAGAGCACGTCGAGCTCGCTCCAGCCGCGGATCGCCATCTCCTGCCGGCAGGTGGGCAGAAAGGTGCTGGTGGTTTCGGGCGTTTTCAGGGGCGGATATCCTTTGTACGAGGTGGCGCAAAAGAAAAGTTATTCTTTTCATTCTGCGCCAATCGGCTCCCGGAATGCAACCTTGCATTACCGCGGTCGCCAGATAGCGCCGGCGGCAAACGCCGACAGAAAAACTTGAGTTGCCGCCTGTTTTCCTGTTTAATACCTGAATCAGTGAGCGCATCACCGGCGGATAGCGCAACTCATTGACCTGCCTGAGCTTCCCCGAAATCACCGCTGAACCTATGGGTGCAGCTAGGATTTTGGAAAATCTCATCCAGGCCAGGCAGTTACACTCTCCCTCCGGCATGAACCCACTGATTCAGGTAATACTCTGATCCGCTCCCCACGGCCGCGCGCATTACCTATTTCGAAGAGGCTGCAGGAATGTCTTTTACCGGAGATCTGGAACACCTGCCCATTGTCGATGTCATCCAGCTCCTCAACGCTACCCGCAAGTCGGGGATCTTGAGCGTCAGGGGCCGCAAGGGCGAGAGCCAGCTCGTCTTCAAGGACGGCTTTATCGTCAGCGCGAGTCACCTCAACAACACCCTGCGCATCGGCGAAGTGCTCGTCGAGCGGGGGGCCATCACCCGGGAGAGCCTCGGTCCGGCCCTGGAGGTGCAGAAGAGTGGTGGTTCAGAACGCAAGCCGATCATCGGCATACTCCTCGAAATGGGGATGGTCGAGGAAAAGGACGCCTATGCCGGTCTGCAGGCCCTGATCGAAGTGACCATCGTCGAAATGCTCACCTGGAAAAAAGGCACCTTTGTGCTTGAGCCGTACCTGCAGAAAGCCCCGGACGCTTACCAGTACTGCCCCGGAAACATCACCCGCGAGATCAACGTCGATGCCCAGGGAGTGTTGATGGATGCCCTGCGCATTTTCGACGAAAAGGTGCGCGACGGCGAACTGACCCTGGAAGAGGACGAGGAGGAGCCGGAAATTACAGCCGACGATCTCGGGCTGGCCGACCTCGATCAACTCGATCGAAAGATTCCCGGCGTTTTCTCCACCCTCGACGACCGGAAGATTGCCGCCGGTGGGGAGGCTGCCGCAGCCGACAACCCGGTGCGCCGGCTAAACACGTTCATTGCCCGTCTGCCGCAACTCAGGACGCCGCCCGAATTGGCCCTGGCCCAGCTTCGCTACCTCGGGGAGATCTTCGCTCGCGTCCTGACGCTGGTGGTGCGCGAGGGCGAACTGGTGGCCGAAAAGGGGATCGGGATCAAGGCGCCGAAGACCGAAGGGGTGTCGGGTCCCTGCGGTTTCCGCCTCCCTCTGCGAGGCGGCTCGGTGTTCAGCGAGGCGGTCGAAACGGGCCGGCTTTATTGCGGCCCCGGGGAGGATACGGTTTTGCGGGAACAGCTCTATTCCCGGATCGGCGCTCCGATCGCCTCCCGGGTTCTGCTCCTTCCGGTCAGGCGTTTCGACAAGACGGTTTTTCTGACCTTTGCCGACTTCGGCGCGCAGCCCGAAGATGAGGTGCCCGTCGAACTGCTCGACATGCTCGCCGGCCAGACCGGCCAGGCCCTGGAGAGGCTCGGCCGGGGACGGAGCGAATAACACGGGAGGAGTCCAGGGGGCGGAGGGCCCGATCTTTCATCGAATGAGGTATTGTTATGGATGCAAAAGTTCTGGACAAGATTTTGGGGATCGCCTTTGACAAGCGGGTGTCGGACGTCCATTTCGAAGTCGACAATCCGCCCTTTTTCCGGGGGAGGGGACAGCTGATCCGCTCCAAGCTTCCGGCCCTGACCCCCGAACACACCGAGTTCATCGCCCGGACCATCCTCGAGCAGAACGGCGGCACCCTGACCGCCGACCTCAAGGAGATCGATACCGCTTATGCCCTGCCAGACGGAGGACGTTTCCGCGTCAGTATCTTTCGCCAGCGCCGCCATCTGGGCGTCGTCATGCGGGTAATTCCCCCCAAGGTCGGCGCATTCAAGGATCTGCACCTGCCCTCTGTGCTGGCGGATATCGCCCAGGCGCCCAACGGGCTGATTCTGGTCACCGGACCGACCGGCAACGGCAAGTCGACGACTCTCGCCTCGATCCTGCAATACCTCAACGAAACCCACAGCTACAACATCATCACCATCGAGGACCCGGTCGAGTTTCTCTTCGCCTCCAAGAAGAGCTGCATCGTGCAGCGCGAAGTGGGCATCGATACCGACGGCTTCGAGCGGGCCCTGCGGGCGGCACTGCGCATGGACCCCGACGTCATCATGGTCGGCGAGATGCGCGACCTGGAAACCATCGACGCCTGCATCAAGGCGGCCGAAACGGGCCACCTGGTCTTCTCCACCCTGCATACCCAGGGAGCCGTGTCGACTATCAACCGCCTGGTGGGCACCTTCCCTCACGATGCCCAGGAGATCGTCCGGCAGCGCCTGGCCGATATCCTGGTGGCAACCGTTTCCCTGCGCCTGGTCAAGGACAAGAGCGGCGAGAATCTCTGCCCGGTGGTGGAGGTGATGCGCAACACCACCACCATCCAGGCCTGCATCCGCGACGGGCGCCTCGACGAAATCGAGAAGCACATCGAGAAGGGACGCTCCGAATACAACATGCAGACGATGGATCAGCACCTGGTGGATCTGTGCAAGAAGGGCATCATCGGCATGGACGCCGCGAAGCACATCTCCCGTTCCATGGACCTGGAGCGCAAGTTGATGTTCACTTAGAAACCACCTCGGGGACTTTCTCTCCCGGAAGACAACGGAACATAAAAAAGCCGATCGGGCATCCTCGCCTCGATCGGCTTTTTTCGTCTCCCGGCTGTCCGGCCCAGGTTTCTTCTACGACTGGAAGGAAAAACATTCTCCAAAAAGGATTAGCCGTCCTCGGCATGCCCGAGAATAATGAAAACCATATCGAATTACCGCAAAGCCACAAAGAACGCCAAGAAAATCTGAATTGATATTTGGGGGATTTTCTTTGCGATCTCTGCGTCTTGAGTGAGTGAAGCGAACGGGCGGTGTGCCAGATTTTTCCGGATTCAGTAGGATGAGCACCGCCCACTGGATGATAGGTAGGTCATGCCCACTCTACCTCTCATAGTAGGTGTACCCCCGCAGGCTGGCCGAAAACTCCTCCAGCATCCGCTGGCGCTCGGGGACGCTGATCGTTCCCCGGCGCACCCCCGCCTCGGCGCGGTCGCGGAAGGCGTCGAAGAGGCCTTGCGGCGAGTATTCGACGTAGCTGAGCACGTCGCCGATGCTGTCGCCGCAGATCTCCTTCATCACGTCGAAGCCGCCGTCCTCGTTGATGCGCACGCTGACCACGTGGGTGTCGCCGAAGAGGTTGTGCAGGTCGCCGAGGGTTTCCTGGTAGGCGCCCATGAGGAAAACGCCGAGAATATATTCCTCGCCGTCCCTGAGGGGGTGCAGCGGCAGGGTCTTGCGCTCGCCGCGGGCGTCGATGAAGTTGTCGAGCTTGCCGTCGCAGTCGCAGGTCAGGTCGGAGATGATCGCCTCGCGTTCGGGAACCTCGCCGTGGCGGTGCAGAGGCATGACCGGGAAAATCTGGTCGATGGCCCAGGTATCGGGCAGCGACTGAAAGACGCTGAAGTTGCCGTAATAGATGTCGGCCAGGCTGACCTTGAGTCCCGCCAGTCCCGAAGGGACCTTCTCCAGGGAATCGAGACGGGAGGCGATGGTCCGGGCAACGGCGAGAAAGATGTTCTCCGCCAGGGAACGTTCACGCAGGCCGATCTGACCGCGCTTGAAGAGATCGCGGATCTCGTCGCGGTAGTAGAGAGCGTCGTTGTAGCACTCCTGGAGGTCGCTTTCCTCCAGGGCTCCAAGCACGCCGAAGAGGCTGCGCACCAGTTCGTGGGCCCCCTCGGGCAGCGCCTGGGGCAGGGGGGCCGGCTCGAAATGCATGACGTCGAGAACGTTGAAGAGCAGCAGCGAGGAGTAGGCTACCGTTGCGCGTCCCGACTCGGTGATGAGGTGCGGGTGGGGCACCTTGCGGGCATCGAGAGTGGTCATGACGACTTCGACGATGTCGGCGCAGTACTCCTCCAGGCTGTAATTGCGCGAGTGGACCTGATTGGCGCGCGCCCCCACGTAGTCGACGGCCAGACCGCCGCCGAGGTCGAGATACTCCAGGGGCGCTCCCTCGCCCGCCAGATCGACGTAGTAACGGCAGGCTTCGAGCACCCCGGCGCGGATGTCCTGGATGTCGGGGATCTGCGAGCCGAGGTGGCAGTGCAGCAGCCGCAGGCAGTCGAGCATGCCGTGCTCCTTGAGGGCATCGACCACGGAGATGAGCTGGGCCGTGTTGAGGCCGAAGCTGCTGCGGTCGCCGCTGGTCTCGGTCCACAGGCCGCCGACTTTCGCCGAGACCTTGATCCGCACCCCGATCAGCGGCCGCACGCCGAGAGCTTCGCTTCGCTCGAGGATGATCGGCAGCTCGGCCGGCGATTCGATGACGAAGAAACAGCGGTAGCCCAGCTTGCGGGCCCACAGTCCCAGGTCGATGAACTCCCGGTCCTTGTAGCCGTTGCACACCAGCAGGCCGTCTTCGTGCAGGCTGGCCAGGGCCAGGACCAGCTCGGCCTTGCTGCCGGCCTCCAGGCCGTGGCCCCACGGGGCGCCGAAGCGGGTGATCTCCTCGATGACCTGGCACTGCTGATTTACCTTGACCGGAAAGACCCCCCGGTAGCGCCCCCGGTAGCCGGCCTTCCCGATAGCGTCGCGGAAGGCCTCGTTGAGCCGGGCGATCTGCCTGTCGAGCAGGTTTTCGATGCGCAGCAACACCGGCATGGCATGACCCCGCTCCTCGATCCCGGCGACGATCTCCATCAGCGAGACGGCCACCTGCCCGCAGGGGGAGTCGGCCTTGACCGTCACCTCTCCCCGCTCGTTCAGATCGAAGTACCCCGCCCCCCAGTCGCGGATGCCGTAGAGGGCGGCGGAATCCTCGGGGGTCCAGGGTCTGGTCGTTTCGGGATCTGGATGCATGATGAGTTTCCCGTAGGGGCGTACCCGTGTGTGCGCCCGATGGCCCGGAGGGAAGTCTGATCGCGGGCAGACACACGGGCCTGCTCGCTGCGGTGATATTCGATAAACGATGTAGGGGCGAGGCGTCGCCTCGCCCAGGGCGACCCGCCGGGTCGCCCCTACCGGAAACGGCGGTCCGGGATTCCGATTTACCCGGCAATGTTTTCCCGGGCGAAGGTCGGCAGCATGAAGGCGCCCAGGTGCAGGTCCTCGTTGTAGTACCGGGTGTGGAATCCGCGCCCGGCGGCCCGTTCGCGGTCGAAATCCCCGACCGGATGGTACTTCTTGCTGGCGAAGGCGAAGCTCCACAGGCCGCTCGGGTAGGTGGGGATGAAGGCCTGGTACATCTCGACGATGGGGAAGACGGCCCGCAGGTTGGCGTACATGCTCTTCTGGATCTCGGCGTGGTAGAAAGGCGATTCGCTCTGCGCCACCATGATGCCGTCCGCCTTGAGCGCCGCCAAGACGAGCTTGTAGAAGTCCTCCTCGAACAGGCCGACGGCCGGACCGATGGGATCGGTGGAGTCGACCAGAATGACGTCGAACTCGTTCTGGTGGTCGCGGATATAGGCCAGGCCGTCGTCGACGTGCAACTTGACCCGGGGGTTGCTGCCGTCGATCTCGCAGGCCATGGAAGGCAGCAGCTCGATCGACTTTTCGATCACCAGCCCGTCGATCTCGCACAGCACGGCCAGCTCGACGCCGGGGTGCTTGACGATCTCGCGGATCGAACCGCCGTCGCCGCCGCCGATGACCAGTACCTTCTTCGGGGCGGGATGGGTGAAGAGGGCCGGATGGGCGATCATGTCGTGGTAGACGAACTCGTCCCGCTCGGTGACCATGACCAGCCCGTCGAGCAGCATCATGCGGCCGTATTCGAGGGTTTCGAGAATGTCGAGCTGCTGGAATTCGCTCTTGCCGGAGAAGAGGGTTTTGCTCACCTTCATTGTGATGCCGACGTTCTCCGAATGTTTTTCCGTGTACCACATGTCCATGGTGAAGCTCCCTGGGGGCAAGGGGTGAGGCGTGAACCGGGGTGAATCCGCATTTTGCGGGCCCGCGAGCCCTTTAAACCTTAGCAGCGGGACGGGAATTGGCAAATACCGGCATACGGTCGGAGGCGGTCCGGGGGGCCGTTCTCCAAAGGCGCTTTTTACCCCCAAAAAAAAGGCCTGTCAATGCTAAACAGTGCTTCTGCTTGACAATTTCAGATGATTCCTCTTTACTGAGATTCAATTGTCAGAACAGGTCGAATCTTCAACCCAGGTGCCAGGGATACCAACCTTAAACCCCCGGTTTGTGGATTTTTCTTGGTGCCCTTAGAGTCTCAGTGGTGAATAAATTGCCACGAAAGGATGGCGAAAGCATGATGGCAGGCGGGACGATCGGATTCATCGGTGGCGGCAACATGGCGGAGGCCCTGGTCAAGGGGCTCCTGAAGGGGGCCTTCCCGCCGGAAAAGATCATGGTTTCCGAACCGGGCGAGGAACGCCGCCGGCTGTTGGCCGATCGCTACCGGGTCGGCTTGACGACGGAAAACCTGGAACTGGTTCGGCAATGCGACCTTATCGTGCTGGCGGTCAAGCCGCAGATCGTCGACGAGGTCCTTGAAGGCGTCGGTGGGGCGTTCACCGACGCCAAGCTGCTGATCTCCATCCTCGCCGGGGTCGACTCCGGGAGCCTGGAGGCCCATTTCGACGGCTCTCCCCGGGTGGTGCGGACGATGCCCAACACCCCGGCCCTGGTCGGGGCCGGCGCCACCGCCCTCTGTGCCGGCCGCTACGCCACCAACGACGACGTAACGGCCGCCCGGCACCTCTTCGAGGCGGTGGGGATCGTCCACGAAGTGAGCGAGAAGCAGATGGATGCCGTCACCGGCCTTTCCGGGTCGGGCCCGGCGTATATCTTCACCGTGATCGAGGCCCTGGCCGACGGCGGTGTGAAGGAGGGCCTGCCGCGCCTCGTCGCATCCTCGCTGGCGTTGCAGACGGTCCTGGGGGCCGCCCGCCTGGTCGACGAGAGCCGGGAGCATCCGGCGGTGCTGCGCGACCGGGTCTGCTCCCCCGGCGGGACGACCATCGCCGCCGTTCAGGTCCTGGAGGAGAAGGGCCTGAGGGCTGCCCTGATGGGGGCGGTGGCGGCTGCCGCCCGGCGCTCGCGGGAGCTGGGCGGAAAATAGTCCAACCACCCCCGGACGGTCCCTTGTCATCGTGTAGGGGCGCAATGAATTGCGCCCCTACACCAATAAATCGATTTCCTATCGTCCCCGAAACTTCGGCGTACGCTTCTCCAGGAACGCCGTCATCCCCTCCTTCTGATCCTCGGTCGAAAAACAGAGCGCGAATCTATCCGCTTCCAGAGCGTTGGCCCTTGCCAGGTCCATCTCCTGGCCCTGGTGGACCGCGTCCTTGATCAGGCGCAGGGCGATCGACGCCTTGGCGGCGATCTTCCGCGCCAGCTTCGTCGCTTCCTCCATCAGTTCTCCGTCGGACGTCACCCGATTGACCAGGCCGATGCGTTCGGCATCCCGGGCCGCGATCATGTCGCCGGTGAAGAGCAACTCCAGGGCACGACCCTTGCCGATGAGGCGGGCCAGGCGTTGGGTCCCTCCCCAGCCGGGGATGATGCCGAGGTTGATCTCCGGCTGGCCGAGGCGGGCCGACTCGGCGGCGATGCGCAGGTCGCAGCTCATCGCCAGTTCGCAGCCGCCGCCGAGGGCGTAGCCGTTGACCGCGGCGATGACCGGCTTGGGGCCGCTTTCGATCCGGGCGAGGACTCCCTGCGCCAGCAGGGCCATTTCCCGCGCCGCTACGGGGTCGCAGGACTGCATGACGGCGATGTCCGCTCCGGCGACGAAGGCCTTGTTCCCCGCCCCGGTCAGGATCACCGCCCCCACTTCCGGGTCGGCTTCGATGCCGGCAAAGGCCCGGTCGAGCTCCCGGACGGTCTCGCTGTTAAGGGCATTGAGGGCCTTGGGGCGGTTGACGGTCACGGTGGCGACGCCGTCGGCGATTTCCAGAATCAGGTTTTTAAAGTCCATTTCTCAATCTCCCTTTTTTCCTACTCAGCTCTCGAGCAGGTTGACGACTGTCCTTCCGCGCAGTTTGCCTTTGAGGATGGCGTCGATCCTGGCGTCGAGCTCCTGCAGGGTGCACTCCTCCGCGGTTGTCTCCAGGTGGGCCGGTTTCCACTCGGCGGCGAGCTTCTTCCAGATCTCCCGGCGCGGTGCCATCGGGCACTGCACGGAATCGATGCCGAGCAGGCTCACTCCCCTCAGGATGAAGGGGAAGACGTTGACGGGGAGCTCGGGGGAGCCGACCAGGCCGCAGCAGGTGACGGTGCCGCCGTAGCGGGTCGCCTTGAGGGCGGCGGCGAGCATCTCCCCTCCGACGCAGTCGACCGCCCCCGCCCAGCGCTCGCCGAGCAGCGGCCGCTCGGCCTTCTCGGTGACCGCCTCGCGGCCGATCACCTCGGCGGCGCCGAGTTCGGCGAGGTAGTCCTTCTCGGATTCCTTGCCGGTGGCAGCCACCACCCGGTAGCCGGCCCGGGCGAGGATCGAGACGGCGATGCTGCCGACGCCTCCAGTGGCGCCGGTGACCAGGATGTCGCCGTCGCCGGGTTCTACCCCGGCCTGCCGCAGCTTCCAGACCGACAGGGCGGCGGTGAAGCCGGCGGTGCCGATGACCATTGCCTCGCGCAGACTGAGGCCCTCCGGCAGGGGAACCGCCCACTCGGAGGGGATGCGGATCATCTGGCCGAAACCGCCGTCGGTCTCCATGCCGAGATCGTAGCCGGTCACCAGCACCTTGTCGCCGGGGGCGAAGGCGCCGTCGCTGCATTCGATCACCTCGCCGGCGGCATCGATGCCGGGAGTGTGGGGAAAGTTGCGGGTTACCCCCTTATTGCCGATGGCCGAAAGGGCGTCCTTGTAATTGAGCGAGGAGTAGTGGACCCGGATCCTCAGGGAGCCTTGGGGCAGGTCCTCCAGCGAGCGGGTAACGACGGAGCGGGTGAAGGTCTTCGGGGTGGTTTCTTCCACCCGCATGGCGGTGAATGTCCGGTCGGTCATGGCATCTCCTTTTTGGTCGGGTGTTGTTTCGAGGGCTTTTGATTAAACGGCTGAAGATCGGAACAAAATCATTCTCTTGCCCGTTCGCTTCGCTCACCCAAGGCGCAAAGTTCGCAAAGGAATCCAAAATAGGAGCCAGTCAATGATTTTCTTTGCGGTCTTGGCGCCTTTGCGCGATGACGCTTTCTGCTTCTCATGGTTTTCGGGCGACTTTCAGGCACTTCTGAGAGTTCCCCACTCATTTAAACACACATTTTCCTTTTCTCTTGCCAGGATGAACTATATAATAGGGTCATACATATTTACTTTGCAAGTACGTACTTTTTTGTAAGGTAGTTACCAAAAAGATACCAGTGGGCATTACCTGGAACGATGAGGTGTTCATGAGTTCGGAAATAAGGAATTATCGTTGCGGCGTGGAAATCACGCTGGAGCATATCGGCGGAAAGTGGAAAGGGGTGATCCTCTGGCACCTGGCGCACAAGACGTTGCGTTTCAGCCAGCTCCGCCGTCGCCTGCCGGGAGTGACGCAGAAAATGCTGACCCAGCAGCTGCGCGAGCTCGAGCGCGACGGACTGGTGCACCGCGAGGTCTATCCCGAGGTGCCACCGCGGGTGGAATACTCCCTGACCGGGGAGGGTGCCACCCTCAAGCCGCTGCTGACCCTGATGTGTGAATGGGGTCGCGGCCGCCAGGAGGGGGAGCGGGTGCCGGAGAGGTCTACGGCCTGATTATTTTCCCGGAAAAAAAATAAAAAAAACGGGGGGAGCGTTGCCGCTCCCCCCGTTTCCTTTTTTCGTGCCTTTCAATCAATCCCGCCAGTGCCGCCGGGATTTTTCCTCGCTGCGCTTTTTGCCGTGGCGGGACTTCGAGGAATGATCATCGTCGCCGTCACCCGACCAGGAGGAACCGTCGTCTTCCTCATCGTCACTGGACCACGATGAATCGTCATGGTCGTCGCCGTCACTGGACCACGAGGAGCCGTCATCGTCGCCGGTTCCCGGGTCGGTGACCACGGGGGGATCGGTGACCACCGGCGGCTCGACAGGAGGTGTCACGGTGTCGCTGCCGGGGAAGACCGAAGCGTCGGCATCATTGGGGTCGATCGGACCGCACTCGCCTCCCTCGACCGCGAAGCCGTCCTTGTCGGCGTCGGTGCAGACCGGCGGGCAATTCACGGCGTTGGCGTCGCCGGCGTCGATCTTGTCGTTGCAGTCGTTGTCGATACCGTCGGTACACTCTTCAATGGCACCGGGGTGGATGAGGATGTCGGCGTCGTTGCAGTCGATCGGGCCGCACTCGCCGCCCTCGACCGCGTAGCCGTCACCGTCGGCGTCGGTGCAGGCCGCCGGACAGTTGACAGCCGTGGGATCGGCGCTGTCGACCTGACCGTCGCAGTTGTTGTCGATGGCGTCGGTGCATTCCTCGACGGCGTCGGGGTTCACGGCCGCATCGGCGTCATTGCAGTCGACGGCGCCGCACTCGCCGCCCTCGACGGCGTAGCCGTCACCGTCGGCGTCGGTGCAGACCGGGGCCGGGGGGGTGACGACGGGGCAGTCCACGGCGTCGGCGTCGGCCTCGTCGACGTAGCTGTCGCAGTCGTTGTCGAGACCGTCGGTGCAGCTTTCGCTCGCGCCGGGGTTCACGATGGCCTTGGTGTCATCGCAGTCAACCGGGCCGCATTCGCCGCCCTCGACGGCATAGCCGTCACCGTCGGCGTCGGTGCAGACGGGAGGGCAGTTCTGGGCGGTGGGATCGGTGGTGTCGATCAGGCCGTTGCAGTTGTTGTCGACGGCGTCGGTGCAGCTTTCGACGGCGTCGGGGTGAATCGCCGGGTCGGCGTCGTTGCAGTCGACCGGGCCGCACTCGCCGCCCTCGACCGCGAAGCCGTCGGCGTCGGCGTCGGTGCAGACGGGGCCGAGGACTGCCGGAACGTCCGAAGCGTCGCCGGGAAAGGTCCGGGCGGTGATCTCGTCTATATTGGTAAAGCCGTCGCCATCCGAATCGAGTGCCTCGATGGCCTGGAAGTTTTTGCCGCTGTTTCTCCAGGCATTGCCGTAGGGATTGAACCCGAAGCTGGAGGTGTGGCAGGTGGAGCAGGTGTCGAGCTTGGTGCCGGAAGTGCCGTAGACGTTGGTGAACTGGGTGAGATACGTGCTTCTGGCCAGGGCCGGGCCGCTCCAGACGCCGGAGACGACGAGGGCCAGCAGGAAAGAGATGGCAAGCATTCGTTTGGGGTTCATCTAAAAACTCCTTTAATTCTCCGCCGCGGTTCTTGGCGGTGGGTTTATCGGCTTCGGCAGGGAGGATCCGGGAGGAATGTCCGACCGATGTGCCGATAGGATAAATACAGAAGGATCGGGCCCAATCCTTAAGTAGTGGCCTACAGGTATAAACGAAGCCGGTTTTTCAGACCACGTGCGTGTTCGTAAAAAATGACGAAAAAATAGACCTTTATAGACTGTGCATCGCAACAGTAGGCAAATGTTGTCAAAGAAAGGAAAGAATTAATCCAGGACTCGAGCCTGCCCGACAGAGGGGGCATGCGGACGGAGGAACAACGCCTTCGGTCGGAAGGGAAAACAAAAAAAGTCCGGCCCGGGGGAGGCGTCCCGGGCCGGACTTTTCAATTTCTTTTGAAGAAGAGGAATGTTGTGAAGAAGATTTCGCCGGCCCGCCTGCCACAACAGGCCTTTGATGGTTTCTACTCTAGCAGGGGAGGACCACGGTTTATACGTGCGGCCCCGTAAAAAATCGAGGGATGATGGCTGTTGGGTGAGTGTGCATTTGAACAGTGCCGCCAGGCAGACACGGATTTTTCTTCGTTTCAGTCCGGTACCGCCTTTCCGAGAAGCTCCATGATGTGCATCACCTGCTGCTTCATGCCGCCTTCGCGCACCCCCCAGGCGAGCTGCAGGTGGCAGCCGGGGTTGGCGGTGATCAGGAACTCGGCATTGGTTTCCCGGACGTTTGTCAGCTTGCGGTCGAGAACTTGCCGGCTCTCCTCCGAAAACTTCAGCCCCCAGGTGGCGGCCGAACCGCAGCACCAGCTCGACTCCTTCATTTCTCGCAGCTCGACCCCCGGGATCTGACGGATCAGGCCGCGGGGCTGCTTCGAGATGCCCTGGGCGTGACAGAGGTGGCAGGGTTCGTGGTAGGTGACGGTGGCGTCCACCGGTTTCAGCTCGTCGGTGCGCAGTCCGACCTCGGCCAGAAACTCGGAGACGTCCCGGATCTTGCCGCGGAAAAGGGCCAGCTTCTCTTTTTCGGCCCGACCCTCCAGCAGCTCCTCGTATTCCTTGAGGGCGGCGCCGCAGCCGGCGCAGTCGGTGAGGATGGCGTCGACATCCCGGTCGAGGAAGAGGTCGAGATTGAACAGAGCAAGCTGCCGGGCGGTCTCCCGGTCTCCCTCGGATAGGTGGGGAGCGCCGCAGCACTTGGTCTGCTTCGGGGTGACGACCTCGAAGCCCTGGCTTGAGAGCACCTTCACCGTCTGGCGGGAGACGCCGGGGTACATCAGCGTCATGACGCAGCCGAGAAAGAAGCCGACCCGGCCGCGCTTCTCGCCCCTGGCCGGGACCGTTTCGGGCAGTTGGGGACGCAGGGGGGGCTCCAGCCGGGGCAGCATCCCCTCGGCCTTCTCCATCCAGTCGGGTCCGAGCTTGAGCACCTTCAGGTGGCGCACCATCCATTGGATGCCGAGACGCTGGTAGAGCCGCGTCGGCAGCATGGAGGTTTCGAGCATCCCGGGAGAAGGAAGCATCTTTTCGAGGACGAAGGCGCGGAAGGCCTTCCCCGCCTTGCCCAGCGGGTAGAAAGCCTGGGACTGGCTGCGACAGACCTCCATGACCTCGCCGGCGCGCACGCCGGAGGGGCAGGCGGTGGTGCAGGCCCGGCAGTCGAGACAGAAGAAGGCCTCCTCCCTGATCGCCGGGGTGAACTCGAGCTTCTCCTCCGCCACCGCCCGTGCCAGGGCGACGCGTCCGCGGGGGCTGGAACGCTCTCGGCCGGTCAGGGCGTAGGTCGGACAGGTCGGCAGGCAGAAGCCGCAGCGCATGCACTGCAGCACGTCGTCGTAGCGGGGGGCGTCCTGCGGCTTGAAATTGCCCTTGGGATCTTTTCCGTCAGTGAGAGACACGAAAGCCCTCCTCGACGTCCGGCCTGGTGCACGGGTCGCCCTCGTCGAAGATCTTGCCGGGATTGAGAATGCCTTGCGGATCGAAGGCCTGCTTGATGCGCTTCATCACCTTGACGCCCCCCTCGCCGATCTGGCGGGCCAGGTAGGTCTTCTTGGCCAGGCCGATGCCGTGCTCGCCGGAGACGGTGCCGCCGCGGGCGAGCACGAACTCGTAGAGCTCGTCGAAGAAGGCGTGCACCCGCTTCATCTCCTCGGCATCGCGTTCGTCAGCGAGGGCGGTGGGGTGGAGGTTGCCGTCGCCGGCATGGCCGAAGGTGCCGACCTTGAGCTGGTATTTCTTGGTCAGCCGCTCGATCTCGCCGAAGGTTTCGGCCAGATGCGAACGGGCGACGGTGGCGTCCTCGAGGATGGTGGTCGGTGATACCCGGGCCAGGGCCGAGAGCGCCGTGCGGCGGGCGGCGGCCAGCGAGGCCGCCTCGGCCTCGCCGCGGGCCGCGTGCACTTCGGCCGCCTTCACCTCGCGCAGCACCTTCTCGACCGCCTCGGCCTCCTCGGCGACGACCGCCGGGTGACCGTCGACTTCGATCAGCAGCAGGGCCGCCATTTGGCGCGGCAGGCCGATGCCGGCATAGTCCTCGACGCAGTTGATCGTCATGCGGTCCATGATCTCCAGCGTCGCCGGGATGATCCTGGCGGCGATGATTCTCGAAACCGCCTCGCCGGCGGTGCGGATATCGTCGAAGTAGGCGAGAAAGGTGCGCTTCGCCTGGGGAGGCGGGATCAGCTTTACCGTCACCTCGGTGATCAGGCCGAGAGTACCCTCGCTGCCGACCATCAGGTCGCGGAAGGAGTAGCCGGCCACGTCCTTGACCGCCTTGCCGCCGGTCTGGATAAGGCCGCCGTCGGCAAGCACCCCCTTGAGCGCCATGACGTAGTCGCGGGTGACGCCGTACTTGAGGCCGCGCAGTCCGCCGGCGTTCTCGGCGATGTTGCCGCCGAGGGTCGACACTTTCTGGCTGCCGGGATCGGGGGGATAGAAGAGACCCTTTTCGGCCGCGGCGTTGAACAGGTCGAGGGTGACGACGCCGGCCTCGCAGGTGGCGGTGAGGTTCTCCTCGTCGATCTCCAGGATCCGGTTCATCCGCGTCAGGCAGACCACCATCCCGCCCTCGACGGGTACGCTGCCGCCGGAGAGCCCGGTCCCCGAGCCTCGGGGCACGATCGGCAGCCCCTCGCGCCGGGCGATCTCCAAGGCGAACAGCACCTGCTCGAGGCATGTGGGGTAGACGACAACCTCGGGCAGATGGTGGACGCCGGGGGTGGAGTCGTAGCCGAGCACGAGCAGGTCCTCCTTTTCATGGAGGACGTTCTTCGGTCCGAGGTTTCCGACGAGATGATCGATGGCGGTTTTGGAAATCATAGGAAAAATCCTGTCCGTTGTCCTTCGACCGTCGACCGTCGTCCGTCTTTGCTTCTGCAACGGACCACTGACAACGGACCAATGACCCGCGCGAAGCGCAAGCGTAGCGCGTCAATACCCCTCGGGAATCCGCACCACCAGCACCGGTAAGGTCGAGGTGTGCAGGACCTTGTGGGTAGTGGTGCCGAGCAGGGCTTCGCCGAGCGAGGTGTGACGGTGGGAGCCCATGACGATCAGGTCGGCGCCGGTCTCGGCCGCCGCGGTCAGCACGACCTGATTCGGCTGCCCCTCGAGGACGCGGATCTCGCTGACCGGGCATCTCTCGCCCCCGTTCTCCTGCTCGCAGAGCTGGCGTATCCGCTCCCGAAGGTTCTCCCTGACCGTTTCCCGGTCCTGCCGGTGCATCTCCTCCGATTGCTGGTGGGAGACATGCAATTCTACCAGACTCTGGCCGAAGGTGCTGAGCGGTTCCATGCCGTGGACGGCGACGATTTCGGCATCGTACCGGCGGGCCAGGCTCAACGCGTAGCGGAAGACGTAGGGCGCGGCGGGACCCAGGCCGGTAGCATAAAGGATTTTTTCTATCTTCGGCAACATGTTGTTTCTCCTGTTTCTGCTGGCTTTGTGTGCTTCAAATCCGTGAGGAGTGAGGAGTGAGGAGTAAAGTCCAAACTTCTATTTTCAGGCCCGCTTCTGGTCCCGGTTTTCTCTCCTCACCCCTGACACCTCACTCCGCACCGAACCTACCCCCCGAAGAAGACCGACGGCAGCCAGGTGATGATTTCGGGGAAGCCGATCATCAGGGCTAGGCCGATGATCTGGATGGCCACGAAAGGTATGATTCCCTTGTAGACGTCTCCCATGCTGTATTCGGGCGGCGCCACCCCTTTGAAGTAGAAGAGGGAGTAGCCGAAGGGCGGCGTCAGGAAAGAGGTCTGCAGGTTGACGCAGATGAGCATGGCGAACCACAGGGGGTTGAATCCCAGGTCCATGGCGATGGGGGTGAAGATCGGCACCACGACCAGGAGGATGGCGGCCCAGTCGATGAACATGCCCATGAGGAAGACGACGCCCATCATGATGGCCAGCACCACGTACTCGTTGACGTCCATGCCGAGGAGCAGGTCGGCTACCACGTCGCCTCCGCCCATGGAGAGGAAGACAACGGAGAAGAGCTTGCCGCCGATGAAGAGCACCATGATCATTGCCGTGGTGCGCAGGGTGGAGTTGGAGGCCTGGACGATGACGTCCCAGTTGAACTTCTTGTTGACCACCGCCAGCAGAATGGCTCCGATGCATCCCAGGGCCGCCGCTTCGGTGGGGGTGGCGACGCCGGCCAGGATGGTGCCCATGACGATGAGGATGAGGCTGAAGGGAGGCACGAAGCTTTTCATGGTCATGGAGATCTTCTGGGAGGTGCTGTAGGTGCGGTCTTCGGGCGGAATCGGCGGCCCCAGCTTGGGGTTGAGGAAGCAGCGCACGCCGACGTAGAGCAGATAGAGGCCGGAGAGGATGAGGCCGGGGAAGATGGCTCCGGCGAAGAGGTTGCCGACGCTGGTCTCCTTCATGCCGGTCAGGCCGCCATAGACGACGAGCATGATCGAGGGCGGGATGAGTATTCCCAGGGTGCCCGAGGAGCAAATGATGCCGGCGGCCAGGCTGCGGTCGTAGCCGCGGCGCAGCAGGGCCGGGCCGGCCATCAGTCCCATGGCGACCACCGACGCTCCGACGATGCCGGTGGTGGCGGCAAAGACGGTGGAGACGACGATGACCGCCATGCCGAGACCGCCGCGCAGTCCGCCGAGCACCACGTAAAGGGCGTCGAAGAGGGCTTCGGAGACCTTGGACCGGTCGAGGACCTGGGCCATGAAGATGAACAGGGGCACCGCTACCAGGGTGTAGTTCTGGAACAGTCCCCAGGAATTGTTGACGAAAAGGTCGAGCAGGGCCGGCACGTTGCCGCCGTTGTCGATCAGGCCGAAGAGGGTGGCGACGCCGGCCAGGGTGATGGCCAGGGGATGCCCGAGGGCGATCGACCCCATCAGGACCAGAAACATCAGGATGGTAAGAACTTCAGCGGACATGAGTCAAATATCTCCAGACTGGGACTAGCTGCGCAGTGCGCGGATGTCGGCGATCAGCTTGGCCACGCCCTGCAGGAAGAGGAGGATGAAGCCGATGGCCATGACCGTTTTAAAAGGGTAGAGCGGCGGTGCCCAGGAGGTGGAAGCCCGCTCCCAGTTTTGCCAGGAGGTGGCGGCGTAGATCACCGACCAGGCAGACAGCAGGCCGACGGTGGGCATGAAAAGGATCAGGTTGACGATGACGCGCAGTACGGTGCGCGCCTTTTGCGGCAGCCGCGCCTCGAAAACGTCGATGGCCACGTGGCCGTCGTGCTTGTGGGTATAGGCGATGCCGAGCATGTAATGCACACCGTAGATGAAGGTCGTCGCCTCGAAGGCCCACACGGTGGGGGCGTTGAAGAGATAGCGCATGACCACCTCGTAGGCGACGACGACGACCAGGGGAATGACGAGAAAAGAGGTGAAGTACCCCACCTTCTCGTTCAAACTGTTAATGCTCTTTTCGACAATGAGCATTGGAACCTCTCTTTTCTTTGAGTTGCACCTGATTCAGTGAGCTGCAGTACCGATCTTTCACGGTGTCGCGGGTTTCAACAGGTGAGGAGTGAGGGGGGGAATCTTCCAGACTGAACCAGACCCCGCTCTTTTGCTCTTCACTCCTCACGGATTCAGGTTGCGCGCAAGGGGCGGGGGCCGGCAAAGGCCCCCGCCGGATCGTTGATAAACGCGTCTCGTTACTGGGTGTGCTTGCCCTTGATGTAGTCCTCGAGCGGCCAGGGCGCGACGCGGCTGCGCTGGGTGCGCCACTCGGAGAAGTCCTTCTTGAATTGCTCCTGGGAGTCGAGGGTCTTCTTCACGTCGGCGTTCTTGGCCTTGAGGGCGTCCAGGTACTCCTTGGTCTGCTTGGCGAAGGCCGAGAGGGTCGCGTCGTCCATGTCGACGAATTCCACCTTCTTCTTGAACTGGTTGATCGCCTGGATGTTCAGGTTCTCGATCCAGGAGTTGGCCCAGAGCTGGGTCTCCCTGGAGGCGATCTTGACGATCCACTTGAGGTCGTCGGGCAGGCTGTCCCAGGCCTTCTTGTTGAAGAAGACCGAGCATTGCACCGAGGGCTGGTGGACGCCGGGCTCGATGACGTACTTGGTGATGTCGTCGAAACCCATGGGGAAGTTGATCGCCGGGGAGGAGAATTCGGCGGAATCAATGACGCCGCGCTCCAGCGCAAGGTAGACCTCGCCGCCGGGCAGCGGGGAGACCGAGGCGCCGAGCTGGTTCATGATATCCATGTACCAGCCGACGGTGCGCAGGCGCATGCCCTTGAAGTCCTTCATGGTGGAGGCCTTCTTGTTGGAGAAGAGGCCCATCTCCTGGCCGCCGTTGCCGCAGGGGAAGGCGACCAGGTTGTAGCGGCCGTAGAGCTCCTGCATCTGCTCAAGGCCGCCGCGCTCGTAGAGCCAGATGTTGTAGCCTTCGGCATCGAGGCCGAAGGGCACCGAGGCGAAGGAAACGAAGTTTTCGTTCTTGCCCTTCCAGTAGCCAGGCCAGTCGTGGCCGACCTGGGCGGAGCCCTTGGAGACGGCATCGAAGGTTTCCTTGGCGCCGACCAGTTCGCCGGCGGAGAAGACCTTGATGTCGAGGCGTCCGCCGGAAGCCAGCTTCACCGAGTCGGCGAAATGCTGGGCGAAATCGTAGAAGAGCAGACCCTTGGACCACGGCATGACCATCTTCCAGCGGAAGGTCTCCTTGGAGGGCTTGATCTTGCGGATTTCACGCTTGGTGTCCTGGTGGCGCTGGTCGACGCCGAACTTCTCGCGCTTGGCGGCGAAGGCCTGTGGGGCGGCCAGCAGGGACAGGGCCAACAGCAGTCCGAGCAGCATTCTGAATCTCTTCATGTTTCGCTCCTTTTTGAGGGTGAAGGGTCATGACCGGCCAGGCGGTCGCTCACTCACTGACAATGAATCTCGGTAAGGCATCTCTCTGGTCTTACCATTTTTTTTACACTAGACCGTCCTCTTTCCCAAGTCAAGAAAAAAATCAAAAAGCGTTTGGTAAAAAAGCGGAGCGGGGATTCAGGGGGGCAGCACAACGACCTTTAAAGCTTGGAGGAGGGGGAGGGGATAAAATAATGTCTTATTTATTTGCTTGACAGGGAGAGCGTCCTTGGTTAGGGTAGAGATGGTAAGACCAATTTCAGGAGGAGTAGCCGTGAGCGATCTGGTCGATATTTTTTCTTCGTCCGCCCGCAAGGCGGGAGCCGAGATCTGCCGACTTCCCGATACAGAGCAGGTCGGCGAGTATGTCCGTGAATGCGTCGGAGGAAGCGTCCTGCTGCCTTCCTTCGCAACCTCCGGCCGTCTCGGCCTGGCGGCCGCGCTGACGAATGCCGGCTGCACGGTCGCGGCGGGAGGCAACCTTCGCCCTGCCGCCGCCGGCGCCGACGCCGGAGTGACCGGCGCCAATTTCGGCATCGCCGAGACCGGCACCGTCGTTCTGGAGAGCACCCTCGAGGACATCCGGCTGGCCAGCACCCTGCCGCCGAAGCATTTCGTGCTGCTCGACCCGCGCAAGATCATCGTCGACAGCCTGGCCGCCAATGAACTTCTGCGCCGCTTTCATCAGAAACAGTCGCGAAACTATCTCGCCTACATCACCGGACCGAGCCGCACCGCCGACATCGAGCGGGTCCTGACCATCGGCGTGCATGGCCCGAAGGAGCTGCACATCCTCCTGGTCGAGGGGCTCTCGGACGATTTTCTGGAGATGTGACCGTGTAGGGGCGATGCTTGTCATCGCCCATGGGCGAACACAAAGGTTCGCCCCTACCCACAAGGAACAGAAATGAAAGAACGTACCCGCCAATATAAAGAACGCATCAGCAGGGCCCTGGCCTCGCCGCGCCTGCAGGAGGCCCTGCACCAATTCGGCGATGCCTACGTCGTCTCCCGGTCCAACGCCTTCGCCGACTACGATTTCGAGCAGATGCGTGCCGGGATCGCCGCGATGAAGGACGGGGTTCGGGAGAATCGCGAAGCTCTCCTGGCCGAGTTCACCAGCAACGCCGAAGCCGCCGGCGCCAAGGTCTTTTTCGCCCGCACCGCCGATGAGGCTAACGCCTACATCGCCGATCTGGCCCGCAAGAGGGGGGTGAAGAAGGTCGTCAAGAGCAAGAGCATGGCGAGCGAGGAGACCCATCTCAACAAGGCCCTCGCAGCGGCTGGCGCCCGTGCGGTGGAGACCGATCTCGGCGAGTGGATCATCCAGCTCGCCGGCCAGCGTCCCAGCCACATGGTGATGCCGGCGATCCACATGTTCCGCGACGAGGTCGCCGAGCTCTTCAGCAAGGTCACCGGCCGCGAGGAGCCGGAGGAAATCGAGCACCTGGTCGAGGTGGCCCGGGAGCAACTGCGCAGCGAATATCTCGCCGCCGACATGGGGATCTCCGGCGCCAATGTGGCGGTGGCCGAAACGGGCGGCATCGCCCTGGTGACCAACGAGGGCAATGCCCGCCTGGCGACCACCCTGCCGAAAGTCCACGTCGCCCTGGTCGGGATCGAGAAGCTGGTGCCGACTCTTGAGGACGCCACCGACGTCGTCCGCATCCTGCCGAAGAACGCCACCGGCCAGGCGATCACCTCCTACGTCACCTGGATTCGCGGCGCCGTGCCCTGCGGCGACGAGGAGAAGGAGCTGCACATCGTGCTGCTCGACAACGGCCGCAGCGCCCTGGCCGAATCTCCCCACTGCCGCGACGCCCTGCGCTGCATCAAGTGCGGCGCCTGCGCCAACGTCTGCCCGGTCTACCAGACCGTCGGCGGCCACGTCTTCGGCCACATCTACATCAGTGCCATCGGCATCATCCTTACCGCCTTCTTCGACGGCCTCGACAAGGCCGCCGAGATCGTGCGCGCCTGCATCGGCTGCCGCGCCTGCGTGGCGGTCTGCCCGAGCAAGATCGATCTGGAGTCGATCATCCTGCACCTGCGCGAGAGCATCGGCGAGGAGGAGGGGATCGGCGCCGGCAAGTCGCTGGTCTTCAAGAAGATCATGCGCAACCGCACCCTCTTCCATTCGATGATCCGCGCCGCCAGCCTGCTGCAGAAGCCGGTCACCCGCGGCGAGCGCACCATCCGCCACCTGCCGCTCTTCTTCTCCGGACTCACCGAGTGGCGCACCCTGCCGGCGATCGCCGAAAAGCCGCTACGCGCCGTCTTCGGGGATCTGCCCCAGAAAGTGGACAAGCCCCGCCACCGGGTCGCCTTCTTCGCCGGCTGCGCCAACGACTTCCTCTATCCGGAGCTCGGCGGCGATCTGGTCCGGGTGATGAACCATCTCGGCGTCGAAGTGACCTTCCCCCAGAAGCAGAACTGCTGCGGCATCCCCGCGCTCTATTCGGGCGACAAGGAGACGGCGGTGGAACTGGCCGAGCAGAACGTGGCGGCGATGCTCGAAGGCGATCCCGACTACGTGCTGACCACCTGTCCGACCTGCACCATGGCCTTGCAGCGCGACTTCGTCGACCACCTCAAGGACAACCCGGTCTGGGCGGAGAAGGCCGAAAGACTCGCCGGAATCACCATGGACGCCTCCAAGTTCATTGTCGACGTGCTCGACGGTGCCGAGACCTTCAAGGGCCTGGCCGCCCCGGAGAAGGTCACCTACCACGACTCGTGTCACCTCAAACGAGGGGCGGGCGTCTGGCAGCAGCCACGCACCCTGCTGGAAACCTCCGGGCGCGACCTGGTGGAGATGTCCCACGCCGACCGTTGCTGCGGCTTCGGCGGCTCCTACTCCTTCACCAGCCATCCCAATATCGCCCGGCGGATTCTCGGCGACAAGATCGACGACATCGAAAAGTCCGGCGCCGCCTGTGTGGCCATGGACTGCCCGGGTTGCATGATGCAGATCCGCGGCGGCCTGGAAAAGAAGGGCTCCGCCGTGCGCACCGCCCATACCATCGAACTGCTGGCCGAAACCCTCGACCAGCCGTAGCACCACCTCCTCTCCCCCCTCTCTCTCTCTGTTATGGCCCCGGCATCGTTGCCGGGGCAATTTTTTTGGGACCGAAAACTCAAAAAAAAGCTTCAACGCAGAGAGACTGAGAATAACAAGAGAATTAAAAAAGCCGGGGGGGATCTGGCCATCTGCTACCTCTGTCACGATGATGAAACGTATTACCCCCATGGAACCGGTGCCGCCAACGGCTTGGGGCCCAACCATCCGGTGGAAGTGTTCTATGAGGAGGCCAGCCGGCGGACGATGCTCAACCCCTCCCCCATCGGCCCCATCCTCTTCTGCGACTCCTCCGGCGGACGCTGCAAGGTGCTCTGCTCCACCTGCCACGATCCGCACAGCCTCAAGCACATGCTCCTGCGGGTCGATAACCGCGGTTCGGCCCTGTGTCTATCCTGCCACCGGAAATAATTAACCTTAACCCGTGAGTTTGTTTTGTCTCCGCTGGTTAATGGGTATTTGGCAGATACCGGCAGGTGAGGAGTGAGGCGTAATTCTTCCGGCGAAAACAGGGCCTTGGATTTTCCTCCTCATTCCTGACTCCCCATCCCTCACGGATTCAGGATTAAATAAGTGATGGGTTTCCCTTCGGCATCCATCTGTGTCAGAATAACGGGGCCACCTCATACCAACGGAGCCCTGTCCATGTCCGAATTCCGGGAGGCCGTCAGCCCCCTAATCGCCACCCTGCCGCGCCGCGAACTGGCGCACATGATCCGCCTCGTGCGTACCCTGTACCATCTGGGCCGTCTGGAGTCCTACCGGCAGCTCATCGCCCCGGAGCTTCCGGCGACGGCCCGCTTCAATCCCGGCCACGATTCAGTGATGATGGGCTATGATTTTCACCTGACGGAGGACGGCGCCAGGCTGATCGAGGTCAACACCAACGCCGGAGGCAGCCTTCTCTCCTACCTGGCGCACGTGCCCGAATCGGCCCTGGCCGCCCTCGATCTGCCGCACCGGCTCAAGGCGCAGCTGCTCAGATCCTTCGCCGCCGAGATGGGTAGCTTCGGCGGGACGGCGCCCGAGCGGCCGGGGCGCATCGCCATCGTCGACGAGACGCCGAACCGCCAGTTTCTCTATCCGGAGATGGAGGTCTTTTCCGAACTGTTCCGCCAATGGGGCAGCGAGGCGGTCATCGCCGACCCCTCGGAATTGGAGGCCGGCGCGGCGGGCGTCTCCTGCCGTGGCGAGCGGATCGACCTGATCTACAACCGCCACTGCGACTTCTACCTGGAGAGCGAGCCGATGGCGGGCATCCGCGCCGCCTACCTCTCCGGCAGCGTCTGCCTTACGCCAAATCCCTTCACCTACGGTCTGCTGGCCGACAAGCGCCGCATGGTCCTCTGGTCCGATGCCGACCAGCTGGCCCGCCTGGGCCTGGGTGAGGCCGAGCGGACCCTGCTTGCCGAGATCGTGCCGCAGTGCCATCTGCTTCGGGACATGGGCCGGGAGGCCCTCTGGAAAGAGCGCAAGGGGTGGGTCTTCAAGCCGGTCTCTCGCTTCGGCAGCCGCGGCGTGCTGCTTGGCCGCAAGGTTTCGCGCAAGCGTTTCGAGGAACTCGAAGCCGGCGAAACCCTGGTCCAGCGCCTGGCCGAACCGTCGATCACCGGAGAAGACAGCGAAACGCCGATGAAGACGGACTTTCGCCTCTACGCCTACCGCAGCCACATCCTCGGGGTTGCGGCCCGCCTCTACCAGGGCCAGGTGACCAACCTGCGCACCGCCGGCGGCGGGTTTGCGCCGGTGCGGGTGGTTTAGACGGGATAAAGGGATATCTAGATGATTGTACCCGCATTGGTCCAATAACGCTCCATTCGTTCCCTACTGGGGAGCAGGAACAATCTATGGAGGCCGTTGTTTCCCTTCCACGAAGGACTGTCGGCCGTAATTAGCACGGTTTTTCCCTGGAACCACGAGTCACTTGCGACAGGAGTCGCCCTCCGCCAGGGGAAGGCGGTTTTTGCTTACTTTTTGTCGCCGCCTGGACAAAAAGTAAGGCGTCTGGCGGGACCCGCCGTCGCCAAAGGCTATGGCGAGACAAGCGCGACCGGCCGGTTTTGAAGATTTCTGTAGAAAAACAAGGGCAGAAAAACCTCACAAAACCGCCGGTCCCGGCCGGCAGCCGGGTTCATTTTCTTTGGACGCAAAGAAAACGAACCAAAAGAAACTCTGGCTGCGCCGCATGGCATTCGCGTGGGCCGCAGCCTCCGAACACCGATGCCGCAAGGGTCGGACAGCGCATCTTCGTGGGTCGCCATTTACGAAACAGCAGCGGTTTGCAGATTGGTGGTGGGAGGGTCAGGAAAGACACCGCCCGTGCTTGATTGTTAAAAACAGAACCTTCTCCGAGAACCAAAAAGGGACAGGCTACTTTAGAAACTCAAAGTAGCCTGTCCCTTTTTGGTCAGGGAAAGCATTCCCCCTCATCCGGCCTTCGGTCACCTTCTCCCGTAGGGAGAAGGATTGTTTGGGGTGAGCTTGTTATTGCGGAGGTTTTCGGTTACCGGTGCAGTTGGTATCGGCGCACGGCCTTGTTGTGCTCCCGCAGGGTGGCGTTGAAAACGTGCGTGCCGTTGCCCCGGGAGACGAAGTAAAGGTAGTCGACCGCGGCCGGAAAGGCTGCGGCGCGCAGGGCATCTTCGCCGGGATTGGCGATCGGACCGGGCGGCAGGCCCCGCATGCGGTAGGTGTTGTAGGGGGTGGGGGTGGCGAGGTCCTTGCGGGTGAGGTTGCCGTCGAAGTCTTTGATACCGTAGATCACCGTGGGGTCGGCCTGCAGGGGAATGCCGCGCTCGATGCGGTTATGGAAGACCGCGGCGATCAGCGGCATTTCCTGCTTATTGCCCGCCTCCTTCTGCACGATGGAGGCGAGGGTCACTAACTGGTGGGTGTTGAGCCCCCTTTTGCGGGCGGCCTCCATGAGCTCGGGGGTGAGTTTTCGCCGGAACTCCCGGACCATCGCCCGAATCAGGTCCTCCTCCGAGGAGTCCGCGGTCAGGGTGTAGGTCTCGGGGAAGAGATAGCCCTCCAGGCTCTTCACGTCCAGACCGAGAGTTTTGATAAATTGCGCGTCCCGGCCCAGCCGGAGGAACCGCTCGCGGTTGCCGCGGCCCTCCCGCGCCAGCTTGTCGGCGATCTCCCGCACCGTGAGCCCCTCGGGAACGGTGAAGCGCAAACGCCGCACGTCGCCGGCGACCAGCCGGTCGAGCACGGTCTGCGGCGTCGCCGCTTCGCTGAAGTCGTATTCCCCGGCCTGGATGCGGGTGGCATCGCCGCGCAGCCGGGCCAGCAGCCGCAGCTGAAAGGAGCTGGCAACGACGCCTTCGCCGGCCAGCTTCGTCGCCACCGAGGCGAAGGAGCTGCCCGGGGCGATGGTCACCAGGCGCGGCTCTGCCGGGGCGACGGGGCGGGAGAGGAAGAGGCTGAAACGAAGACCCGCCACGCCCGGAATGAGAAGGGCCAGAAGGACGATGGCGACAATGGCGGAGCGTCGGGTCATGAACAGGAATTCCGCGGACGGGGTCGGTTAAGCATTCTGCTATCTTGTGTCCATCCGGAAACTGGGCATGGACACAAGTAAGTTTCTGATTCGGAAACCATCTTAGAGGACTCTGGAAAGCAGTGTCAAGAAAAGGGACCGATTTTCGGTAGGTTCGCCCTCAGGCGCGGAAACGGTTCTCGGTGCCGTTGATCAGGCGCTCGATATTGCCCCGATGGCGCAGGATGACCATGGCGCTGATGAAGAGGGTACCAAGGAGCAGGGGGATCGAGCCTTCGACCAGGTAGACGAGCAGCGGCGTGACCGCAGCGGCGCTCACCGAGGCGAGCGAGACGTAGCGCCACTTCCAGAGAAGGGCGACGAAGACGAGCAGCGCGCCCAGCACGGCCAGGGGAGAAAGGACGAGGAAGATCCCGAGAGCGGTGGCGACGCCCTTGCCGCCCTTGAAGCCGAGGTAGACCGGATAGCAGTGGCCGAGGAAGGTCGCCGCCGCGGTCAGGGCGATCTCGGTCGGGGAGAAGGTGCCGAGCTGCACGGCGAACAGAACGGGCAGCAGCCCCTTGAGGGCATCGCCGACGAGGGTCAGAATGCCCAGGCGCCTGCCGGCCACCCGGTAGACGTTGGTGGCGCCGATGTTGCCGCTGCCGGACTGGCGTACGTCGCCGGCGCCGGTCAGCCGGGTCAGCAGCACGCCGCAGGGGATGGCGCCGATCAGGTAGGCGGCGATCAGGATAAGGGGGAATACGCTCATGACAGGGCCGTTTCGCCTCGAAGTACAAAAGCGGCCGAGGCCGCTTCTTTCCGGAGATGGTTAGTGGGTGCCGAAGCGGCCGGTCTCGTTTTGCAAGCCGCAACGCGCAGAGGCTACTGGTAGCACGAAGCCTTTGAAAAAGCAAGCATTATTCGCCTTCCAGGATGCCGCGGAGGCCATGGGAGGTCGAGGAAAAAGAGGCGGAAATGGGGCGGCGCTGGTGACCGTGCACCGACGATTCAGGGGGAGTTTCCCCGATTTTCCCGAATGATCAAAAAAACACCTCCGGACCGGTTCGGCGCCGGAGGTGTTTTTTTGCAGTGTCGGAGGGGCAATCAGGGATCGATTCTTTCCTTTCCTTCAATTTCACCGAAGGAGAGGTTGAAAACTTCCAGCAACTCAAGGTTCTGCTTCGAAAGCATCATCGCATTGCCGACGATCGCATAATAGAGGATACTCAGGCGGGTTTTGGAGGAGTTGTCGTGAATCCGGCCGACCTGCCGGCTGTTCAGTTCGGCGGCGAGGGAGCGAAGTTGGCCGTCTTTTTCCGTCAGACGCTCGAGACTGGCGGTCTGTTGGCGGCTGAAGGTCTCTTCGACCTCGGTCAGGATGTCGTTGAGCAGTTCACGCACCTGCTGCAGTTCCTCGATTTGTACCGGCAGCAGCCCCTTGTGGTGGTTGCCGACGTGGGTGTAGGAGCGCAGGACGATATCCCGGTATCCGTCGGTAAGCTTCTGCAGGCGGCGGACGGTCTGGGCGTACTTGTGCGTTACCGCCAACCCCTTCTGGTCGAGCAGGCGCATCGCCTTGAAGACGTTGGCGCTGATGATGTTCGACCATTGCTGCACCTTGCTCAGCTTCTTGCGCTGCACGCCCAGCAGGTCTAAGTTCTGCCGGAAGAGGGCATCGAGGGTGACGTCGAGCGATTCGCGGATTTCCTTTAAAAAAAAGCTCATGTGCTCGAAGGTCGTCTCGATGCTCTTGCGGGGATCCTCGACCGACTCGATATTGAAGATTTTTTCCTGCTGCGCCTGCAGTGCCATGGTCCGGTGCTTGCGGTGGGTGTTGCGGATCATCACCGCCAGCAGGGCGATGAGGACGACGACGCCGAAGGCCTCACCGTAGAAAATAACCGTGGCGAAGATACTGGCGAAGATGAAGGCAGCGACGGCGGTCAGAAACCAGCCGCCGATCACCGCCAGTACCCCGGTGACGCGGTAGACGGCGCTCTCGCGGCCCCAGGCCCGATCGGCGAAGGAGCTGCCCATGGCGACCATGAAGGTGACGTAGGTGGTGGACAGCGGCAGCTTGTTGGCGGTGGCGTAGGAGACCACGGCGCTGGCCACCGTCAGGTTGACCGCGGCACGCAGCAGGTCGAAGGAGGGGCGCTCTCCCGCGGCCACGACCAGGGGCGCCGCCGCCGGATCGAGGCGTCGGTCGACCAGTGACCGCACCGGCCGCGGCACGACGGTGCGGCCCATCTCGAAGACGTTGAGCACCAGACGCACGATGGAGCGGGACAGGAAGATCGACTCAAAGCGCTCCTGCCCCTCTTCCTGCTGGGCCAGACTGATCTCCGTCTCGGTAACGGTGCGGGCCTTCTTTGACAGGCACAGGGTCAGGACCATGACCAGGCCGGCGAAGAGCAGCAGCGGCGTCTCCGAGTGGACTTTCTGCGCCAGGGCGCCCATGGTTTCAGTGAGGGGATGGACGCTGGCCATAGCCGCCTTGTAGGCCTGCAGGCCGGCCAGGGGAACGCCGATGAAGTTCACCAGGTCGTTGGCGGCAAAGGCCATCGCCAGGGCGAAGGTGCCGATCAGGACGATCGGTTTGAGGATATTGACCTTGAGCAGCTGCAAAACCAGCAGCACCACGACGGAGGCGGCGAAGATCACCAGCAGCATGGTCAAAACGTGGGTGTCGATCCAGGCCACCGTCGCCCGGGGGATGAACGAGGCACCCTTGGCCCCCTTGACGAGGATGAAATAGGTGATCGATGCCAACGCCACGCCGCCCCACAGTGCGCCGTAACGCTTGATCCGCTGGCGGTAGTCGAAAGTGAAGAGGAGCCGGGTGAAGAACTGCACCACGGCGCCGCAGACGAAGGCAACCACCACCGACAGCAGGATCCCCATGATGATGGTGATCGCCTTGGCCGAGTTGATGTAGTCGATGATATTGGCAAGGGTGTCGCC
>Ga0102953_1000201_pt1 | contig 42301 bp, 27 predicted proteins | sample SalPon2A_C_D2_MG_FD_78509 | JGI IMG/M metagenome (GOLD analysis project Ga0102953, IMG submission 78509) | Soil microbial communities from South San Francisco under conditions of wetland restoration - Salt Pond MetaG R2A_C_D2_MG | ecosystem: Environmental > Terrestrial > Soil > Wetlands | place...
ACGCTCCCCTGCCCGAGGCCGTCGCCACCGGCAAGGAGCCGTTCTGTGTGATTGGAGCGATTGCGGGAGGGTAGTATCATTTTAAATAAGTTGGTTAAACACAAAGAGCGCCCACCGTCATGCTGAGCGAAGCAAAGCATCCCCGTATTTCGTTGAAAAAAATGCAGAGACCCTTCGCTGCGCTCAAGGAGACAGCGCGCATTTAGTATTCGACTTTGACCAGCCAAAGCCCGCTTGCGGGCGCGGTGGGTCCGGCTTTGCTGCGGTCACGCGCCTCAACAATCCGCGGAATATCTTCCGGCGCCAGCTTGCCGCTTCCGACTTCAAGCAGCGTACCCACAATGTTGCGCACCATGTGGTGAAGAAATCCCGAGCCGCGAATTTCATAAACCATCATCTGCAATTCCTTCCGCACCCTGATGCGCGAATGAAAAACCTGGCGGACGTTCGAGTCTTCTTGCAGCTCCTTTTCCTTTCGCGTGGGATCGCTCCCGGCAAATGACGTGAAGTCATGCTCACCTTCCAACAGCCGCGCCGCGAGTGCCATCGTGCGGCTGTCCAGCGGATAAGGATGGTGATAAACGTATCGCGCCAGAAACGGAGGGCAAACCGCCGCCTGCAAAATTCGGTAGCGGTAGATTTTGGCTTTCGCGCTGTAGCGCGCGTGGAAGGTTGGGGGAACTTCTTGAGCCTTGCGCACCCGGATTGCCCCGGGAAGAACGTCGTTCAGGGCTTTCACCAAACTCGCGCACGGAATGGGACATTCCATGCTGAAATTGGCCACCTGCCCGGCTGCGTGCACCCCGGCGTCCGTACGGCCAGAGCCATAAAGCGTGGCGTGCCCGCCGGTAATTTTCTCAATCCTTGCTTCCAGTTCTTCCTGGATGGTCGGCACCCGAGGTTGGCGCTGCCATCCGTGGAAGTCCGTGCCGTCATAGGCGATCACCAGCCGAATGTTCCTCATGCCCACACAGAGTATGGCCGCTTCCCTTCCCGGCGCAACCGCCAAACTCAGATTTGCTCCGCATAGATCTGGATGAATCGCACGGGTGCAAAAGGCGGCTGTACTGGCTTGCTGTCGCTTCCAGATAAATGCAGTCTTCTAAAATACGCCATATCAATAACTTAAAAAAATACCGCAAAAATTTGCATTATTTACTTGACAGTAAAATACAATAGGTATTACTTATAGGTAAACAGGGTCGAACATTTGACCCGCCGGGGAGGAAAACGCGGTGAAGTTCAGAACTTAACAGCTCACCCATTCTAGCACGACTCCGCCGGTTTAAAGCACATTGAAGGCATCGCCTGGCATTGTACAGGTGGTTTGGTTCGGTCGCGAAATCGGCCAGACCAACGAGGCCCCCCTCCCGCGGCGGACGGGACACTAGTTCCGTCCGCTGCACCTCGTCTCCTCATTGATCAGCCCTTCAACTCACGCACACGCGGAAATCGAAGCCCTCATCAAGATGTTGCACCTTGGTTGACCGCCGTCACGCCTGGTCCCGCGGCTCATGCAGAGGCATGGATCACCCAAACCGCCTGGCGACTCTGAATGACTCCTGCGCTATTCTCCCAAGAGCACACCGAATCCTTCCCCTTGACAATCTAGGGGAGCAGCGTTAAGGTTTCCTATTCGTGCCGCGAAAGGGTTCGTCCTTCTGACAGCAAGGGTGGCCGGCGGAGGGGGCCATGGAGAGAGCCATGCCAGGCGTCATGCAGGGCGGCTTCAACAGCCGACGAACCGGGAAGAGGGCGCGGGCTGGCGTGTGAGCCCATTGCCAGACCAGCCCGGCGAATGATACATTGGGCATCTGACACCAACATGGCCCCTCCTGCTGCGGTTCCGTGTGGCGAAGGCGGCTGACAACCGCAATGGAAGCAGACCATCACCACTTGACTGCACAAAATCAGCCTGGCGTTTTTTCGACCAAACCGAGTTTTTCTCCCGCCTCGATGAAACTGAACAACTGAAGAGTTCGTATGTAATGGAGAAGACCCTGAAAATCAGAGACTTTATCCCGGAGTGAGAGGTTAAGAGATGAGAATGGAAAAAGTGAACTGGGTTGCCGCGCTGGCAGCACTTGTCATTTCATTCGGGGTAGCAACTTTGCCCGGCAATCTTTATGGCCAGCAGGCGGGCTCCAGCAAACAGCCGGCCCAAGGCACATTCAATTATACCCATGGCCCTTCCATATTCGGCGCCTACTCCTATCCCAATATTCCCCGTCCATCGTTGGCCAACTCACCTGATTTGAATCAGTTGATCCAGAACAACAAGCTCGAACTCTCACTCGATTCCGCCATTCAATTGGCGCTCCAGAACAATCTGAACATTAACATCGCGCGTTACGAGCTTCCGCTTGCCAAGCTTGACGTTCTCCGCACAAAGAGCGGCGGCGCTGCCCGCGGCGTACCTGGAGCGGTGGTCTCGAATGCATTGTACGCGGGCGCCATCGGCGCCACGGGCAGCAGCCTGTCGGGTTCCAGCGGTACGGGCGGCGGTGGATTCCAGGGTGGCGGCGTCACCAGCACCAGTTTCGTCGGATGCTGCGACGCGTTCACCGGATTCAGCTTTGGGTTGAACAATGCCTCCACGCCGTTGAACTTTGAATCGCTGACAGGCGTGCCGATTGAAGGCAGCCACACGGCCAGTTACTCCACTTTTTTTGGAAAAGGCTGGCTGACGGGCACCAGTTTTGTGGCTGCTGTCAGCGGCCAGAGGAACAGCACCACGTCGACCAGCGCATTGTTCAATCCCTCGATTCCAACCACGCTGACGGTCGGACTCAATCAGCACCTCCTCAACGGATTCGGGCGCCGGGCCAACGCCGTCTTTATCCGAATTGCACGGAACGATCTGAACGTGGCGGACAGCGTTTTCCGCCAGCAGGTTATCACCACCATCGCCCAGGTGCTGAATGCCTACTACACCCTGCTGGCCGACCGCGACCAGGTTCGAGTGGCGCAATCTGCCGTCAATTACTCTCAGAAACTGGTGGAGGATGACAAGAAACAGGTGCAGATTGGAACCATGGCCCCGCTGGATGTCGTCCAGGCTGAATCCGAACTCGCCAGCGACCAGCAGCAGCTCATCGTGGCCCAAACGACCTACCTGCAACAGCAGGAGGTTCTGAAAACCATGATCTCGAAAAGAGTGACAGCCAGGCTCGCAGGCCTTCAAGTTGACGCCACTGGCAATCTGCCGCAGCCCAAGCCGAATGACATTCCTCCGCTGCAGCAAGCCCTGGCCACGGCCGTCAAGAAGCGGCCGGAGCTCGAGCAGGATCAACTCAACCTGCGCAACCAGAATTACACCATCCAGTCCAACCGCAACGGTCTGCTCCCCACGCTTGACGCCTTTGCCACCTATCAGTCCAACGGCCTTGCAGGCGTTCCGTTTGCCGGCATTGCCACCGCCGGGCCGGGAGGCTTGGGCGACTCGTTGGGACAGGTCTTTGGCGGCAAATATCCCAGCTATTCGGTCGGCCTCACTTTCAGGGTTCCTATCCACAATCGCAACCAGCAGGCCAATGCCGCCCAGGCTATGGTTGAACTGCACCGGATGCGGGCCAGCATGCAGCGCGACAAGAACACCATCGAGCAGGACGTTCGCAACGCAGAAATCGCCGTCACGCAGGCGAAAGCCCAGATCAACGCCGCCATCAAAGCCAGGGATTACGCCCAACAGGCTCTGGATGCTGAAAACAAAAAACTGCGCCTGGGCGTTTCAACCACTTTGAACGTCATTCTGCTGCAGCGCGACCTTATCACCGCCGAGGGCAACCTGGCCAAGGCCCGCCAGGCTTATGCACAGTCTCTGGTCCAGTTCCATGAAGCGACGGGCACCATCCTGGACGCCCACAACATCGTGCTGACAAACCCCAGCAAGGGCGTGTATAGCCGCCAGAAGAACATTCCCGGCTCTGCCCCAAACCCGGTCGGCCAACCTTAAGCGGCTTTTGGCGTATCGCAGTTAGTTGGCGTAGAGGCGGGTTCACGCCGCAATGAAGGTTAATCCTTTTAACGTGGCTTGGCGGTCCAGCCAAGACGGTACGGCCGCCACGGTCTTTTTCAACAGACTGGCCGGGCACGAAATCCGTTTGCCGTCCGCGCCCGTGCGAGTTTACACGGTACGGTGCTCAAATAGCATGCCTGTTATGAGTGCCTTACAGATTTTTGAACTTGCTCTAAAGGGGAAAAGGCCCATCCCGACTCCTTTCAAAGTGGGCATTTCCGTTCCGGTTCGGCAACCTCCTGATAATCCAGCGCAAATTTATGTGGCCAACAAGTAATTTTTTAGTAACTATTAGACCCCACTTGGGTGTAAATTATCTGTTGTTTCAAGGGGCTGGCGAAAATTGCAGCTCTGAGTTACAATCCAGCCCTCCGGTGTAAACGCATGAAGGTTGCAACCATCGGGAAAACAAGTGGGGGGGAAGAAGGACTCTGATCAAAGTCCATGCAGGAACTCGCGCCAGGGTTCTCAGTCATGACAAGGTATTTGAAGTGAATAGAAGGAGGTTGCAAGATGGTCGATAAAGATCCCACCACTGTAGAAGCAGCTTTTGAGCTCCTGTTGGAAGAGATGGAAACAGAGATTGAGTTCATCAATCAGTCGGGAGCGAAAGCTTTCGCCGCGCGCAACTACGAAGCGGCCCGCGCCGTTCTCGAACGTGCGGACCAGGCCACGGCCCTGCGTGAAAAACTTGCCGCGCTTCGCTTCGAATGGGAGAAGTTTTCCCCCAACGCTGCAGCCAATGGCGCCAGCGTCAAGAAGAATGGAAGTCACGATCTCAGCCGGCTTCAGCGGGGAATTCGAACGCGCGAGACCGCTTATTTCAAACCGATCCTCCAGGTACTGAACCAGATGGGCGGCGTGGGCGACATGGCTGAAGTTCTGGAACGCCTTCCCAAGCTCATGAAAGGGACGCTGAGGGACATCGATTTTGAGCCACTGACTGCCAACTCAGAAGTGCCGCGCTGGTGGAATACCGCACAGTGGGCGCAAAGCGCGATGGTCCAGGCCGGCCTTTTGAAGGCTGACTCCCCGCGCGGCGTCTGGGAAATGACGGAATCCGGGCATAAGCTGATCGCTGAATTCGTCTCCTAGTCATGCGTTGGACTGGCGCCCGGTCCAGCGCCAGCCTGCTTCACAGCGGGACGCCGGTTCCCTCCTGCGCTCAAAGCCCGCAAGTGATGAGGGGCTGTTCCGGCCCGGAAACGGCTGCCGCCAGGAAGTTTACTCCCTGCATATTTCTGAAAGGTCCTCCTGCCAAAAGGTCCACGTGTGCCCGTCCGGGTCTGCTTTCACCGCAGCAAGTGTTTCTTTTCCACCGCCAATTCGTATAAAGTATCGGTCACTTTAGGAGGACATCATCATGGGCAATGGCCACGGAATAATCCACTCCACTAAGTACTTCATGCTGCTGGCTCTAGGGCTGCTTGTTTCTTCCGCCGCTACGGCGCGCGCAGCCACCGAAGTCACCATCACTGACGGCACGCTTCAGGGAAAAACCATCGCAGGAACGAACATCCGGGCCTTTCTGGGGATTCCATTTGCCGCACCGCCCGTGGGAAAACTTCGATGGCGGCCGCCCCAGCCGGTTCATCCCTGGCAGGGAGTCCGCAAGGCCGTTGCGTTTGGCCCGCGCTGCATGCAGCGACGGATTTACTCCGACATGGTCTTCCGCGACAGTGGCCCGAGCGAGGATTGCCTTTACCTCAACGTCTGGACGCCCGCCCAATCCGGGTCCGAGCGGCTGCCGGTGATGTTCTGGATTTATGGTGGCGGCTTCCAGGCCGGCGCAACTTCCGAGCCCCGCCAGGAAGGCATGAACCTGGCAAAAAAGGGCGTTGTGGTGGTCAGTTGCAATTACCGCCTGGGAATTTTCGGCTTCTTCGCTTATCCCGGCCTCACAAAGGAATCCCCCTATCACGCCTCCGGCAACTACGGCCTGATGGACCAGATTGCCGCCCTGCGGTGGGTGCAGCAGAACATCTCCACTTTCGGCGGCGATCCGAACAACGTCACCATCTTCGGCGAGTCCGCCGGTTCGTGGTCCGTCAGCGAACTCATGGCTTCCCCGCTGGCCCAGGGCCTGTTCCAGAAAGCCATCGGCGAAAGCGGCGCTTCATTTGGCGCGGGCCCGCAACTGATCTCCGCGCGGTCACTGGCGCAAAGCGAAAAGGCGGGAGAAAAATTCGCCCAATCCATCGGCGCCGATTCGCTGCCCGCCCTGCGCGCCATTCCAGCAAACAAGCTGCTGCAGGAATCCGCTAAAGCGCGCTTCTGGCCGAACGTTGACGGCTACGTGCTGCCGCAGCCCGTGAATACAATTTTCGCCGAAGGCCACCAGAGCCACGTGCCGCTGCTGGCCGGCTGGAACAAAGATGAAAATATGGGCAACGTCTATTCAAAGAAGTCCCCGCCCACCGAGGAAAACCTGATCAAGGCCATCAAAAAGCGTTTCGGCCCTGAAGCGAACGAAGCTCTCAAGTTCTACCCGCACGCCACTGCGGCTGAGGCGCGCCAGTCCACCGAAAAACTCGCCAGCGATTTCTTCACCGTCTACGTCACCTGGAAGTGGCTTGAGATGGCGAACAAAACCGGCGATTCACCCGTCTACCGCTATCTATTCACGCGCACGCCCCCCGAGCCTCCGGACACCATGTCCGGCAACGTTCCCCTCGTTAAGCTGGGCGCGCGCCACTCGGCGGAAATTCCCTACGTCTTTGGAGTCCTCACTTGGAAGAAGGCACCATGGCAGCCGGTGGACTTCAAGATTTCAGACGCCATGATGACCTACTGGTCAAACTTTGCCAAGACCGGCAATCCCAACGGCAGCGGTCTGCCTCACTGGCCGGAATACACTGCACCGGAATGGGAAGTCATGCACTTGGGCAAAGAGATTCAAGCAAGCCCGTCCACAGACCAGAAGCGCCTTGAGTTCATCGATTCTTTTGTCGCCCGCTACAGGAAACGCTAGCATGGACATTTCAGGAATTATGCAAACCCAAAAGCTATAACACAGAGTGCACAGAGAAAACCCTGAATGATTTCTCTGTGTCCTCTGTGGCCGGAAGCTGGATCGTGGAGTGTAGGGAAACCCTCTGTGACCTCTGTGTTCGAGCTTCTGTGCCATGATCACTCCTTTGCCCACTGTGTCAATTTTGAGCACCTTGCCCCGTTTTGGTGCAAGTTTTTCATCCGATGATTCCTATAATTTATTGATTTCAGTACAACTTAAAAATTTTCGTCCCGTTTGTCCCATACGTCCCAAACGTCTCATTTTGCCCTGATACGCTTGAGAGGGCAGGTTTCCAAACCGGAATCTGTAGCGGCGGCTTTACGCCGCCATTGGCGAGATAAACTCGCCGCTACAAAGAGCCGAAGGCGGGGCAAACCCGCCGCTGATATCTAGCTGAGGAGGAATTGTGAAAAAAGGAAATGGCAAGCTTACACCGAGCCAACTGGAATCAAACCGCAAGAACGCGCAAAAATCCACCGGCCCGCGTACGGAGGCCGGCAAGCGGCGCGTGGCGCTGAACGCGCTCAAATACGGCTGCTACACCGGCCCGCACACCATGGAGCAGAGCATGCTGCTGCTGGGCGAGGACCCGCACGAGTTCAAGGCCTTCCGCGACAGCCTCATCGAGAGCCGCCAGCCCGCCGACGCCATCGAACGCATGCTGGTGGAAGACGTGGCCATGCTGGCCTGGAAAAAGCGGCGGCTCAACCGCGCCCAGCAGGGGCTCCAGTTGCGCAACCTGGAAATGTTAGAACTTGACCGCCATCGCCAGGTGCTGGAAGTGGGCCGCGAAAGCGCCGACGTCTCACAGGAAGAGGTGCTGAAGTCCGGCCTGCGCCGCGTGCCCAAATCGCCGGCCAGGTTCGGTGAAATCCTATCGCAACTTGACACGCTGGCGGCCCTGGTCAAACGGCAGGATTTCTCGCAGGACATCGAGCCAGTCATTGCCATGCTTTATGGCGAAACGCCCACGCTGCGAGGCGCGCAGATCGCCAACATTTATGAAAAGCTCGGCGAAGAAGGTGTCGAAACGGAAGAGCAGCGGGCGCTGGCGGCCAGCCTGAAAATAGCCATCGAAGAAGAAACCCGCGACGTGATGGAGGAATACACGCTCTTCCTTCAGGAACACGTCCACGTCTCCCCCGCCCTGCGCGATTCAGCACTGGCGCCCATCCACCCGCAGTGGATTTCCATCGTCCGCCAAGAGTACACCCTCGACCGCTTGATCGAACGAAAATTGAAGCTGCTGACGCAGATCCAGGCCAACCGAAAACTCGAGGAATTGGCCGACCATACAATGGCGTCCGACGTGCGTGGGACAAAAAACCGCGCTTTTCAAAAAACAAACCCAAGAAGCTATTGAAAACATAGGGTTGGCATTGAAAAACAAACCCGAACAAACCCAAGAACAAACCCGGGAAGTTATTGAAAATAAGTACCTGTGGAAAAAACAAACCCAAAAACAAACCGGGCCATGTTGTTGAAAACATTGGAAGGCAAAATTGGGCAGGAATTACGGTTTTGCAGCGGCAGGCATCAGCCCGGCACGTTTCTGGCTCAGCGCTGCCTTCTGTGTTGTGCTTCAAAAGCCCCAACACAGAGCGCCCAGAAGCTACCAGTAACCCTGTTGTTAGAGAATTTCCGCGCACAGAGAACACAGAGAAAAAACCCCGCGGTCTCTCTGTGGACTCTGTGGTCAACCAAGAACCCTGCCGATGGTAACACTACGAACCTCTGAGTCCTCCGTTTTAATGCTTTTCGACACGCCGTAAACGCCGGGAAAATATGATGAACGAACACCGCCCTGCTGCAATGCCCCACGACAAACTCCTGCCCTCCCTCGCAGGCGCGTTATATAATCTCTCCCTTGCGGGTCAGCCAGACTTATGAATGGGAGTCCGATGAACAAGCCTCAGAAAAAGGTCCTTTTCATTTCAGCCGCCATTGCCGCAGCCACTCTGCTTCCTTTCCTGGTGGCACAGCGGCGCTCGTCGGCGCACCCGGCGGCACGTTCCGCGGCGGCACAGGCCAAACCGGCCAGCGCGGCAACGCTCCAGACCTGGCGCAATGTGGGCAAGGCATACTACGAGCAGGGCAAATATCCGCAGGCCATTGCCGAGTTCCAGAAAGTCGTCAAGTCCGGCCATGCCATCGCCACCGATTATATGGACCTGGGACTCGCCTACACGCAGGCCAACAATCTCAACAAGGCGCTCGCCGCCCTCACCACCGCCAAACAGATGGCGCCCAAAATGGTTGCCATTGATTACAATCTGGGCATCCTTTACAAGCGCGAACTGCATTACGGGCCGGCCGAAGAAGCTTTCAAAAAGGTCCTGGCCGTCGATCCCGACGATCCGGCCTCATTGTTCAACCTGGGCACCGTCTACTTTGCCGAACACAAGCTGCAGCTGGCCCTGCAGACCCATGAGAAGCTGAACAAGCTGGGTTTCCAGCGCGGCCAGAATTTTTACGTCGCTTCCCTGTTCCGGACTTTCACCCTCCTGGTGCGCATGGGCAACCGCCCCGAAGCAGATAAAATGCTGAAGATCCACCAGGAGTACGCCAACAAGCTCCCCGGCATTTCACTGCAGAATACAGCGCTTGAAAAAGGCAAATATGGTGTCATCATCGTCCCGGCAACCCGGCCGGTGCGCGTGGCAGGTGGCGCGGCGTTGCGCCCTGTCACGTTTCGCGATATCGCCTCGTCGCTGGGCATCTCTCTGCGGGGAACAGGGGAAGCAGGAGACGCTGTATCAACAGAAGTCAAGGCTTCGGAATATTCACCCGAATTTGCCCGAACCAGGCTGCTGCCATTGATGGGTCCTTCCATCGCCGTGGGTGATTTTGACGGCGATTCCCATCCCGACCTTTTCGTTGCGAATCCCGCCGGCAGAAGTCGGCTGTTCCGCAGTACCGGCAACGGAACTTTCCAGGACGTCACGGCCAAATCCGGAATCGAAGCCCCGGAACACGCTTTGTCTGCCACCTTTGCGGACTATGACAACAGCGAGCACCTGAGCCTTTTTGTGGTGGGCCTCGGAGGCGTCCACGTCTACAAAAACAACGGCAACGGCACCTTCACCGACGTGACGGAGAAGGCGGGATTCAAGCCACATCCCGGCCGGGTGGATACGCGCGCACTGCTGTTTGATGCCGACAATGACGGCCTGCTCGACCTGGTGGTTACGTCATACACCAATATCAACACGCCACCCCACGGCAGCACCTTCCGCTTCCCCGACGACTTTGCGCCCGCCGGCATCCACTTCTACCGCAACAACGGCAACGGCACTTTCACGGACATTACGGCCTCGACGGGCCTGGGCTCCGTTCGCGGGCGCTTTCGCAACGTGCTGTTTGCGGACTTTAACGGCAACACCTATCCCGACCTGGTCTTCTTCCGTGACAACGGCGCGCCCCTTTACTTTGAGAACGAGGGTGGCGACAAGTTTGTGAATCGCACCGCCGAAGCCGGCCACGCATTCACCAGACTGACTGCCCTGGGGGGCGCTGTGGCGGATTTCAACCACGACGGCAAATTCGATCTCGCCCTGTGGACCACCGGCGGTTACGAAGTTCTCAGAAACAACGGCCACGCCAGGTTCACGCCTTTCCCGAACGTACCGGCCGTTAAGCCGCCTGCGCCGTTGCTGGCCTTCCGCGGTCTCGCCGCCGACATCACGGGCAACAGCTATGAAGACCTGCTTGTGGCAGACTCTTCCGGAAAACTGCACCTGCTGGCCAACCGGCTGGGACATTTCCAACTGGAAGCGGTCCACCTGAAACCCACTGAAGAACTGAGGTCGCTGGGCGCAGCGTGGGTCGGCAAGCCCGGAGTCCTCGACCTGCTCGGCTCCACGCGCAGCGGAAAGCTCGCGGCATGGGCCAAGGCCGGCCCGCCCGAACATTGGCTGGAAATCAGCATGGAGGGTTCCAAGAGCAACAAGGAGGGTGTGGGATCGGATATCGAGCTGAAGCAGGGGAACTTTTACAGCAAGGTCCTCATCAGCAACGGCCCGGTCTACGTCTACACCGGCAACCTGGCCAAACTCGACGTGGTGCGCGCCACCTGGCCGACGCAGATTATCGAAAACAAGCTGGCTGTCCCAACCAATACGGCCATCACCTTCCGCGAATCGGAACGCCTGGCCAGTTCCTGTCCCATGCTCTACGCCTGGAACGGCAAGCGGTTTACCTTTGTCACTGACATTCTCGGCGTGGGTCCGCTGGGCGAACTCGCGCCCGACGGCACCCGCACCAAACCCTATCCGCGCGAATTCGTCCGGCTGCCTGCAACCATCCGCAAGCGCGACGGGAGTTACGAATTCCAGATGACCGATGAGATGCGCGAGGTGGATTACTTTGACCGTCTGCGCCTCTTCGCCGTCGATCATCCCGCCGGCGAAAAAATCTACGCCAATGAAATCTATTCCTCAACGCCCTCAGCGCCCAAACTTTACGCCGTTCGCGATGAGCGCCTGCCCCTATCCGCCGTCGACAGCCACGGCGTGAACGTTCTGCCGCTCATCAGCAAGGTGGACCATCGCTATCCCCACAACTTCAAGCACCTGCGCATTCCAGGCATGGCCGAGATGCACAGCCTGACGCTCAACCTCGGCAAGCTGAAGGATGCCAAGAACGTCTCCCTGTGGCTGACGGGATGGGTGTTCTGGACCGATTCCAATGGCTCAAGGGCGCTGATGCACAATCCCTCGACGCCCATGGTTTCGCCTTATCTGCAGGTCCGGAACAGGCAGGGGAAGTGGGTGACGGTGATTCCCGACATGGGCCTGCCCAGCGGCACCAACCGCACCATGCGCGTTGACCTGACTGGCAAATTCCTTTCGGCCGACCACCACGTGCGGATCGTCACCAATCTGTGCGTCTATTGGGACCGCATCTTCTTCACAACCCATGAGCACGTGGTAAAGCCGGAGCGCGAGATTCAGCCGGCGTACGCCAATCTGCACTATCGCGGTTTTTCGGTGCCCACCACCGACCCCAGCCACGTTCGACCGGACCATTTCGAATACGCTTCTCTCATGAAGCGCGCGCCATGGAACCCCATGCGCGGCCGTTACACGCGTTATGGAAATGTGGAACAACTCGTCAGCCGGGCGGACAGCCAACTGGTGGTGATGTCCACCGGAGACGAAATGACCGTGCGCTTCAACGCCGCGAAATTCCCGCCGCTGCGCAAAGGGTGGGTGCGATCATTCTTCCTGGACGCCACCGGCTACGCTAAAGACGGTGAACCCAACACGGCCTATTCCGCCACCGTGGCGCCGCTTCCCTTCCGCTCCATGAAAAACTATCCGCCGGGTCCGGATGCCCACGCGCCGCAGAGCCCGGCCTACCAGGAGTATTTGCGAAGGTATCAGACGCGGCCGTCGTACCAGTTGATTCCATCACTGGCGCCGCCGGGAGAATAAGACCAGAAGGAGGCATGACGAAGCCAAACGGCGGGATAAAGAATGTGCGGGCACGGAAGGGATATACGCGCCTGAGGGCGAATGCCCACGGCTCGTAAGTGCCACAGGCATAAATCCATCATGATCGGGATCGAGCCGGTAGCGAGGAAAGCACCCTGGCTCTAATCGTCGCCCCTTCACCCGGATCATTCCAGGCTGGGCCTTCCGTCCTCAGGCGCCATCCGTCTATTGCACGCTGCTCGGCGCTTCCGCCGTGGTCAGTGAAGCAGCCGGGGTTAAAAGCCCCAGCCCCTGCAAAAGAAAAATAGTTCGCTGCGCGGGACCGCGCCACACCAGCTGGCAGCTTTCTCCCTGGCAGTTCTGGACGTAGACGTCGCCTCCCGAATACTCCAGGCTGCAGTTCTTAAAGACGCAGTTCACGAACACACCCTCATCGAGGATGACGTGCTGATTTTCAAAAGTTCTGTCTTCGTATCGAGTCATACCCACAAACCAAGTCCTTTGTTGAGGTGTCAGGGAATCAAACCTTTTACGCCCCTCCCCAACTCCACGACTTTTAAAGGGCATCCAGATTAGACGTGAAGTCGTGAGATTATCATTTGTTAAAATTCGATGCAATCGTTCAGATTTAATATTGCCTTCACCATGACGTTCTACATCAGTACTTGGCCTTCCCTCCGGCTGTTCGCCGCGCTCCGCCGAGAGCCGGTTGCAAAGTGCTCAGGCCACGGATGCCGCTGCACTTTGCTCCTGCGCGCCCACCGGGCCACATGCGGGTCCGCGGAGCCTTTTACCCTGTGGTGCACGGCGGAGGCATGTACCGTCCGGCACAGGCCGGAGCATGCCTGCAACTCTGCTTCGGAGCCGCACCATGGCTCCCGAGTGCAGTTGCGAGACCCGCGATTCGTCAATGCCGAGCCGAATGCCAATCTGTTTCATGGTCAGTCCTTCTTTGTAATAAAAATTGATAATCGACCGTTCGCGTTCCGCCAGGCACACGAGCGCAGAGGAAAGAAGGTCTCTCTGTTCGCGGCGGTAACATTGCTCAAACGGATTATCACCCTCAACGGCCGGGAGGTTTTCCTCGTCGATCCGCTTGTTGTACTCGTGAGGAATCCGCGAGGTTGTGCCTTCAAATCCAATCCTCTGCAGTTCGGCAACACGGGCATGCCATTGCCTCAGAGTCAGCCCCAACGCCACAGCCATTTCCGCGTCTTCCGCCGGACGGCCGAGCCGGCGTTCAAGGTCCTGGCAGGTGGACTCAACCTTCTTCATCCGCCGTCGCATGTCGCGGGACGCATGGTCCTGGCCCCGCAGAGAATCAAGGATGGCTCCTCGAATCCGATGGCGAGCGTAACTCTCAATGGTCACCCCTTTGGCAGGGTCAAACTTTCTGACCGCGTCAATCAAACCTACGGTCCCGTCACTGACCAGATCATCCAGTTCCACGTGCGCGGGAAGGTGTACCCGCAACCTGACAGCAACTCGCTTCACCAGCGGCAGCAGCTTCACCACCATGTCGTTGCAGCTGCCCCAATCATGCGAAGGGTTTCGGCTTTGCGTTGCGTGTTGCCCTCCTGTTAAACAAAGCTGGCTGCGGCTTGCCCTGCCTGCCGCACGACGCCCTGGGCACTCCGCCTTTTTGGAGCGTTTTGGAACAGAACATGAAGAAACAACTGATTGGATCGCCAACTCGGCACCCCCTAAGTTTCGTTCTCGGCTTGGCGAAGTCGGACTCACCGGGTCACCCGAAGCAGCATCGACCCATCCACCGCCATCGCCTGCACCACTCTTTAATGCACGGACCGGGCCAACCCGGGTGCGAGGCTAGAAAAAGTCCTCGTCCACGCACTGCCACAAGCTTGGCGACGTACCGGCTGGCGGGCCGGGAACCGGCTGGGGGGCACAGAGAAGTTGCTGTTTGCGAATAAAAAAGATATGTACAGTGCATTGATATTTCTGGCACTTACACCCTTCAGCGGGCATGTCTCGTGTTCTCATCCGCCGTCGCCATCGGAGACACGGCCACTGCGGGCAGGCGTGGCTCACCGAAGGGCAAAATTCAAGCTCCACGCAGAACTGCGGAAGCATGTTCTCCAAAACATGGAGGGCTAGGGAATTTCAAATCGGGAAGGCTTGCAACCGGCAGAAGCAACGGACAAGGGGCCGAACATAAGAGGATTTTCATTAGGATCTCCTAGCAATCTCTAATCGAACGGAAGGCGGGAGAAGCTAACGTGGGGTGTGTCGGGGCAGGAATTCCAAATCAGGAAGGATTCCCATTTTGGGAATCTTAACAATCGTTACCTTGAGAGCGATCCTCGCTGTGGGTTACGGTTGCGGATGAAATCCTTGCAGAAAAGAAAAATGGGCAAACGGATAACAGCGTGTGCGTCCTGGTGGCGGAAAGCAATGGAATACGCGAACCAAGGAATTGCGAAATGCCAGGCACCAGACCCGAAGCAGTACTGTCAAAGGCCGCACGACCTTCGCCTTATCTGTGATCCACGTCCAGAGGGAAATCATTGCGTACGCGGCGAAAGGCCTGAAAACGCGCCATCCATCACAAAGATTCTTTTAACGAAAGAATACCTTTTGCAAAATTAATCGACATCGTGTATATTCCTGTGTTTCATTGTACTGGAAGTCGTAGAGTTAATGCCTAGGGGCACGGGCAAAACCAATTAGCGTAACGTAAAAAAGATATTATTAGACGAAGCTGACTGCCTCGATTACCGCAGAGTAGTGTTCTGCAGGATTGCATGTAAGGCTATCAAAATGTCTCAAATCTTTCATCGCAGCATGAACGCCGTCGCGAAGGCGAGCATCTATGGCATTGTTATCCTTGTTGCTCTGGTTGGCTACGTCAGTTGGCAGGTAAACCAGTCGGCATACTTCACGTACATCAAGCGTCCGATTCCACAGCCGGTTCCCTTCAGCCATGAGCATCACACGGCCCAGCTGGGTATCGACTGCCGTTACTGCCACACTTCAGTGGAGAAATCCTGGTATGCAGGTCTTCCTCCGACGCACACCTGCATGACATGCCACTCACAACTATGGACGAACGCGGCCATGCTGGAGCCGGTCCGGGCCAGTTATCGTACAGGCGAATCCATCATGTGGAACCGCGTCAACGCGCTACCGGATTTCGTCTACTTCAACCACAGCATTCATATCAGCAAGGGGATTGGTTGCACGACCTGTCACGGGCAACTTGGCAAAATGCCGATCACGTGGCGGCAACACACCCTTTACATGAGGTGGTGCATTAACTGTCATAAGCATCCGGAGCGATATGTGCGGCCCAAGAAAGATGTCTTTGACCCCATCTATACTCCGCCTCCGGACCAGATTGCCATGGGCCGAAAGCTGGTGAAGGAATACAAAATAAAGAGTCTGATCAGTTGCGATACGTGCCATCGATAAACCGCACACATAGGATAATCAATGAAGGATAGAAACTTCATCGACCTCGCCTCAATCCGAGCAGGACTTGAAAACGGGGGCAAGAAACGCTTTTGGCGAAGCTTGGAAGAGCTGGCTGACCCGGAAGAACACCAGAAACTTGCGCGGCAGGAGTTCCCCCAGAACCCTCCCGTGAAACAGTCCCAACCCGGTGTCAGCCGGCGCAACATGCTCAAGCTGATGGCCGCATCTGCAGGATTGGCGGGATTGACGGCGTGCACGAAGCTTCCGATCGAGCACATTACTCCTTACGTCAGGCCCCCGGAAGAGTTTACTCCGGGCAACCCGTTGTACTATGCAACTTCCATGCCCCGCCCCGAGGGCGGCGCGCTTGGGCTGCTGGTGAGAAGCAACATGGGCCGCCCCACCAAAGTTGAGGGGAATCCTGACCACCCTGCCAGCCTGGGCAGCACGGATGTGTTTGGGCAGGGCTCGGTGCTCGACCTGTGGGACCCTGACCGGGCGCGGACCGTGATGCATGGGGGGGCTATCACCAATTACAACGAATTTCTGGAGTTGCTCGGCCAACTCCGCAGCTTGTATCTCACCCAGAAAGGTGCAGGCTTTCGAATTCTGACGGAGACCGTCACGTCGCCTACGCTGGGCACCCAGCTGGGGTCCCTGGTGGAACAGTTCCCTCAGGCCAAATGGCATCAATACACGCCGGTCAACCGGCACGCGGAACGTGAAGGCGTCCGGGCACTTTACGGGCAATATCTGAGTACGCACTACAAGGTTGATCAGGCGGATGTGATTGTTTCACTGGACTCTGACTTCCTCTGCAACGGGCGGGGCGGTGTCCGCTACTCCCGCGACTTTGCGGACAGGCGGCGGGTTAAAGACACCCACAGCTCCATGAACCGCATGTACGTCGTTGAAACCATGTCGACCATCACGGGCGCTTCAGCGGATCACAGGCTCCCTCTCAAACCCAGCCAGGTTGAGGCCTTTGCCACGGCGCTGGCAGCAGCCGTAGGCGTGAAGGGCGTTGAACCAGGAGCGCAGGCTCCGGAGGGCGTGCCGGCGGGATGGATGGCAGGGCTTGCTGGTGACCTTCAGAAACACCGCGGGGCAAGCATCGTCCTGGCGGGAGAGCAGCAGCCTCCCATGGTCCATGCGCTGGCGCATGCCATCAACGCGGCTCTGGGAAATTCGGGGAAAACGGTGATTTACACTGACCCGATTGAAGCCCAGCCCGTCAACGAGATGGAGTCTATTCGGGAGCTGGTTGGCGACATGAACGCCGGGCAGGTGGATACCCTGCTGATCATCGGCGGGAACCCTGTCTACAACGCCCCGGCGGACTTGGAGTTTGAAAAAGCGCTCAATAAAGTCAGTCTTCGCCTGCGCCTTGGAATCTACAACGACGAAACCTCCTATCGTTGCCACTGGTTGGTTCCCCAGGTTCACTTTATGGAAGGCTGGAGCGACGAACGGGCTTACGATGGCACCGCCTGCATTGTTCAACCGCTGATCGCTCCGCTTTACGCAAACCGGTCGCCGCACGAGATTATTGGCGCGCTTCTTGGAGACCCCGGCCGTACACCGCACGAGTGGGTGCGCGGCTACTGGGCGGACCAGAAACTTGCCACGCCCATCGAGTACGAAACGTTCTGGGAAACTTCTCTTGAAAAAGGCGTCATCGCAGGCACCGCCTTTCCGGCCAAGACCGTTACCCCCAAACCGGACTTTGCCGCCGCCCTGCCCAAGAACTCAAACGGAAACGGCGCCGGTTCCATGGAGATCGCTTTCCGGCCCGATCCAACCGTCTGGGACGGCCGTTATAACAACAATTCATGGCTTCAGGAACTGCCCAAGCCGCTGACCACGATGACGTGGGACAACGCAGCGTACATCAGTCCCAATACCGCCCAGCAGCTTGGCGTCATCAAGGACGCCGTAGGGTATACCGAGTCTGATGTGGTGGAGATTGGCTATGAGGGTCGCAAACTTCGCATCCCGGTCTGGGTTCTGCCCGGTCATGCCGATGGCTGCGTGACGGTGACCTTTGGCTACGGACGGTCACGCGCCGGAAGAGTCGGCAACGGAACGGGTTTTAATGCCTATTCCATCTGGACTTCCGACAAGCCCGGTTTTGGACCCGTCTCCGAGCCCCGAAAAACCGGCGAACGCTATCGTCTGGTCACCATGCAGCGGCACAGCATTATCACGGAAGGCGGCCACAAAGAAGAAATTGAAAGCGAGAGCGCTTTCAACAGAGACCTGGTGCGGGTGGCAAGCCTCGACGAATTTCGCTCCAAGCCTGATTTTGCGGCTGATCCCCCGGAAGAAACGACCCAGGCTCCCAACCTTTATCCCCCCTATGACTACAGCAAGGGATACCAGTGGGGCATGTCGATTGACCTGAACAGTTGCGTGGGCTGCAATTCCTGCGTCATTGCCTGCTATGCCGAAAACAACATTGCCGTCGTGGGCAAGGAGCAAGTCTACAAAGGGCGCATCATGCAGTGGATTCGCGTGGACACTTACTGGCGCGGAAGTCTGGAGAATCCTGAAACCTACCACGTAGTGATGCCCTGTATGCATTGTGAAAACGCGCCCTGCGAGTATGTCTGCCCGGTGGGCGCCACCATGCACAGCCCTGAAGGCTTGAACCTGATGATTTACAACCGCTGCGTCGGCACGCGGTACTGCTCAAACAACTGCCCCTACAAGGTTCGCAGATTCAATTTTGAGCTTTACTCCGACTGGACAACGCCCAGCCTTTACGGCGTGCGCAACCCCGACGTGACGGTCCGCAGCCGGGGCGTCATGGAGAAATGCACCTATTGCGTGCAGCGCATCAAGGAAGCCGAAATCAGGACGCAGGTTGAAAATCGCACCATCAAGGATGGCGAAGTCGTAACAGCCTGCCAGCAGGCTTGCCCGACTAAGGCTATTGTTTTCGGAAATATTAATGACCCCAACAGTGAAGTTACAAACCTTAAAGCTCAATCGAGGAAATACGTCTTGTTAGCCGAATTGAACGTTCGTCCACGAACTTCGTACTTAGCGCGCTTGCGAAATCCGAATCCGGAGATCAAGGAGTAAGGGGATGGCTGAACAAGAACCCGAAAATGTGGGCACCCTGGTTGCTCCGGAGAGCGATGTCCTTGGTCCCGGCCATTCTTACGGGTCGGTCACCGACAAGATCAGCTCGATCGTCCTGACCCGTGGAACCGGCAACAAATACAAGGTCGGCATATTGGTTGCCCTCCTGCTGCTGTTTGGACTGAATCTTGGCATTTCGGTCCTGATGGATATCGGCGTAGGGATCTGGGGAATCAATATTCCCGTTGGCTGGGGATTCGCCATTACCAACTTCGTGTGGTGGATCGGAATCGGACATGCCGGCACATTGATTTCGGCCTTCCTGCTGCTGATGCGCCAGAAATGGCGCACCTCCATCAATCGATTTGCCGAGGCCATGACCCTGTTCGCAGTGGCCTGCGCGGGCATGTTTCCCCTTCTGCACATGGGGCGCCCTTGGTTGTTTTATTATCTGCTTCCCTACCCTGACACCATGGGCGTGTGGCCGCAGTTCCGCAGCCCGCTGGTGTGGGACGTTTTTGCGGTCTCAACTTACGCCACAGTTTCATTGCTGTTCTGGTACGTTGGACTGATTCCGGACCTTGCAACTATTCGCGACCGCGCCACCAAGAGATTCAAGAAGATCATCTACGGCATGTTTGCACTCGGCTGGCGAGGATCGGCGCGGCACTGGAAGCGGTATGAAATGGCTGGCCTGCTGCTTGCAGGGCTTGCCACGCCGCTGGTTGTTTCCGTCCACACCGTGGTGAGCTTCGACTTCACGATTGCGATTGTTCCCGGCTGGCACAGCACGATCTTTCCGCCCTACTTTGTTGCCGGCGCCATCTACTCAGGATTTGCCATGGTGATTGCGCTGGCCATCCCCCTGCGCAAGTATTACGGCCTGGAAGATTTCCTGACCATGCGGCACATCGACAATATGGGCAAGATGATGCTGGCCACCGGCATGATCGTGGCGTACAGCTACGTCATGGAAACCTTCATGGCCTTCTATGGCGGCAACAAGTTTGACATTTATATGATCATGAACAGGATGACGGGACCCTATGCGGGGGTTTACTGGACGCTGATTGCCGTCAACCTCGTGATCCCACAACTGTTGTGGTCCTCAAAGATCAGGCGCAATCCCCTGTGGCTGTGGATCCTGTCATTCTCAGTGCAGACAGGAATGTGGTTGGAGCGGTATATGATCATCATTACCAGTCTCCACCGCGACTTTGTTCCTTCTTCGTGGGGAATGTTCTACCCGACCATTTGGGACTACATCATCCTTTTCGGGTCGATGGGCTTGTTCTTCACCCTGTTCTACCTGTTTATTCGCTTCCTTCCGATGATCTCGATTTTCGAAATGCGCGATCTTGTTCATAAAACGGCAGAGGAGGCCCATTCTTAGATGAATCAAATGGAGTCGACTTACGGATTGATGGCCGAGTTCCTCTCGGCGGACGAACTTCTGGAAGCCACCAAACACGCCGCGGAAGCCGGGTATCGCGAGATGGATGCATTTACGCCATTCCCAGTCGAAGGACTGTCCGAAGCCATTGGCTTCCATAAGACGAAATTGCCAATCCTTGTATTTTGCGGAGGCATTTTTGGTTGCTGCGGAGGATTCTTCCTCCAGTGGTGGCCAAACGTCATTGGCTATCCGCAAAACATCGGTGGCAAACCATGGGATAGCTGGCCGGCATTCATTCCCATCACGTTTGAGCTGACCATTCTGTGCGCGGCGCTCACGACTGTTTTCGGACTGCTGGCGCTGAACGGCCTTCCCTGCCCTTATCATCCGGTGTTCAATGTGGAACGGTTTGCTCTCGCAACCAAGGACAGGTTCTTCCTGCTGATTAAGGCAGACGATCCCAAGTATGACGCGATACAGACTAGGAACTTTCTGGCAGAACTCAAACCTCGCGAGGTATCTGAAGTTGAAAGCTAAATGGGGCCAGTTACGACACTTACTGAAGGCGCCATCGCCAGGTGCATCCTGCACGCCGACGGGATTGAAACCGCATGCCGCGCGCGGTTTTCAATGGGCTGCTGTTGCCCTGGCAGGTATCCTGATGACAGGCTGCCGGCTGGATATGCACATTCAGCCTAAATACAAGGGCCTTGAGCCGAGCAGCTTCTTCGGCGACGGCCGCTCAGAACGGCCTGTCGTTCCCGGAACGGTTGCCAGGGGAGAATTGAGAACGGATGAGCTTCTTTACACTGGCAAGATCAATGGCAAGGTTGCGAATGTGTTCCCGTTTCCCATTACCAAAAAGGACCTGAAGCGCGGCCAGCAGCGATTCGATATTTATTGCGCCCCCTGTCACGATTACACAGGCAGCGGTAACGGAATGATTGTACAAAGAGGGTTTCCGCCCCCGCCGTCCTACCACATTGAACGCCTGATGAAGGCGCCGGTGGGCCACTTCTTTGATGTCATGACCAATGGGTACGGAACAATGTACAGCTATGCGGCCCGCGTTTCACCCAGGGACCGCTGGTGCATTGCAGCTTACATCCGGGCTTTGCAACTAAGCCAGAATGCAACCACCGGTGATGTTCCACCCAAAGAACTTACGAAACTTGAAGGATCGGCACAATGAACGAAGATACCCTGAAGCCCGGACTCGATCGTGCCCAACGCTGGTTCCTGATAGTCGGCGTGGTCGCCTCGGTGGCTTGCGTATTCGGCGCTTTTACAAACTGGACAGGATTCCTTCGGGCTTACCTCATCGGATATCTTTTCTGGTTATTGGTGGCGCTGGGCAGCCTCGCCATTCTGTTTCTCCACCACATGGTGGGAGGAAGGTGGGGGTTCGTCATCCGGCGCACGCTTGAAGCCTCAACCCGGACGATTCCGCTGCTGGCGTTGCTCTTTATTCCTCTGCTGATCGGACATGCCGACCCGCACGTCTACCCGGTGGTCACGGGAAGTACTTTTAAGGCTTTCTATCTGAGTCCGCCCTTCTACTTCACCCGCGTCATCATTTACTTTGCCTGCTGGATCGGCTTCGCGTATTTCGTGAACAGGCTTTCCGCCCAGCAGGATCTGGGTGCGAACAAGGATTGGGTGAGGACGTTCAACAACCTCAGCGCTGTAGGCATGCTGGTCTACTGCGCCACCATCAGCTGGGCGTCGTTCGACTGGGTCATGTCACTGGAACCCAAGTTCTTCTCCACCATCTTTGGTATGATTTTCATCATCATGCCGGTGCTGGCGGGCATGTCCTTCACCATCATCGTTTCCATGGTACTGGCAAAGCACAAGCCGTTAGAGGGAGTGATTACTCCGAAAAACTTCAATGACCTTGGCAATATCCTGCTGACCTTTGTGATGCTCTGGGCGTACATGTCATTTTCTCAGTTCCTGATTATCTGGGCAGGCAACCTGCAGGATGAGAACTTCTGGTATACGGTCCGTGGTACCGGCAACTGGATGTGGGTGGCGTTATTCATCATCCTCTTCCACTTTGCAGTACCCTTTCTTCTGCTGCTGAATCGTCCGGTCAAAAGACACATGCGAGCGCTGGCATTTGTGGGCGGTGGGCTCCTGGTGATGACCTGGTTTGACCTCTACTGGTTCATTATGCCTGCCTTCTATCCACTGGCGCCGCATCTTGACTGGATGGACATCGCGGCGCCGCTCGGAGTTGGAGGTTTGTGGCTGGCATTCTTTGTTCGCCAACTCAAGGCCAGGCCCCGGCTCCCGTTGCACGATCCAAGGTTTGAGGGAGTAGTTCAGCATGGATGAGCACACGACCCATTCTGAAAATCCGAAACACGGCCACGAAACACGCGAGGCCGTGCCCCGGTATATTCTTTATTTCGCATTGGGTGTCGCGATAATGGTTGCGGTGGGCTTTCTGGTTAGTTGGTGGTCCCTGGATTACTTTCGCCATCACCAGACTTACCCTGCGCCTCAATCGTCAATCTCACGGGGCCGCGTCCTGCCTCCCCCGGGGCTGCCGCAACTTCAAGCGCACCCCAATACTGATTTGCAGGTCTATTTGAAGAACGAACGGGCGATTCTCAACTCTTACGGATGGGTCGACCGGAAGAACGGTGTGGTTCGAATTCCAATACAGCGCGCAATGAACATCCTGCTCCAACAAGGCCTTCCGGTCCGCAACAGTAAAACACCGAAGGGTGCGGTCCAGCCTGGAGAAGTGCAGCAGTATACGGTTCCCCAGGGCTATATGCCGCAACACTAGGAGAAAACCGAAGCCGGTGGTCAGCAGGCTGCCAGAAAGCTAGAGACAATGATGGCTTGGGAGCATATTCACGAGAAAACCGATGCCGCAAGGCTCGGGCTGCGCCAATGTTATTCAATGAAACTGGGAATCATTGTTGCATTCTGCATGATGGTCAGTGTCGGCTACCCGTCCGTCGCAAGCGGACAGGTTTCCAAAATCCTTCAGTCTCGAGGATTTCAGGGGCCACCGCACGGAGGAGCCTCGGCACAGAACTCCAAGACGGTTCCCCCACAATTGAAGGACGTCGGCATTGACCAGAGATTGAATCATCAGGTTCCGCTGGATCTGCTGTTCCACGATGAAACGGGCAAGACCGTCCGCCTGGGTGACTATTTTGGCAAAAAGCCTGTAGTTCTTTCCCTGATCTACTTTAGCTGCCCGCAGCTCTGCCCCATGGTCGAAAACGGTTTAACAGAATGTCTAAGGCAGGTCCGGTTCAGCATTGGCGATCAGTTCAACGTGCTGACCATCAGCTTTGATCCCAAAGACAAGCCCGCTGAGGCCTTCGCGAAAAGGGCCACGTACCTGTCTATGTACAATCGCAAGGGAGCAGCCGCAGGGTGGCATTTTCTGACGGGAGACCAGGCCTCGATTTCAGCGCTAACCAAAGCAGTGGGGTTCCGGTATAGGTACGATTCCCAAACCGGCATGTTCTCACACGCAACAGCCATTATTGTTCTGACGCCACAAGGTAAAGTGTCGCAGTATTTTTACGGGATTCGTTATCCGGCCGGAGGAATTCGTCTTGCGCTGGTCCAGGCATCGCACGGGAAAATAGGCAACCCAGTCGATGCTGTCATGCTTTATTGCAGCCGTTACAATCCAGCCACAGGGAAATACGGCTTGATTATCTCCCGTGTGCTGTTCATCGCCGCGCTGGTTACCGTGATCTTATTGGGCGGACTGCTGCTGGTGCTGTTTCGCAGTGGACGCCGGAAGCACGATGGAGTACTCCTTACACAAGCCTCTGCGAAGGCTGAGAGGTAGAAGGCCCGCCTCGACCATCGGGCCCGAATTGGAGAGGTTGAAAGAGTAAAATGCCACATGCGTTTCCCTTATTTCCGCAGGAAGCCTCGACGCTAGCTCCGGCGGTTGACCATCTCTTTTACTTCCTGACGGCGGTGTCGGTCTTCTTCAGCGCACTGATCTTTCTGCTGATTTTTTACTTCGCCGTCAAGTATCGCCGCCGCTCAAAGGATGAGCCGCCTCCGAAGAACCAGGTAGTCAACAATATCCCGCTCGAGATCATGTGGACGGTTATTCCCATGATCCTCGTTACGATCATGTATTTCTGGGGCGCCGACATTTTCGTCAGAAATTCTCTGCCACCCCCGAACTCTACAGAGATCTTTGTGATCGGGAAGCAGTGGATGTGGCACATTGAACACACGAATGGAAAACGCGAAATCAACGCGCTGCACATCCCGGAGGGTGTTCCGATCAAGCTCACCATGACTTCCCAGGACGTCATTCACGACTTTTTCGTCCCCGCTTTCCGGGTCAAGAAGGACGTACTGCCCGACCGCTACACCACGGAGTGGTTTGAAGCAACCAAAGTAGGGAAATATCATTTCTTCTGTAACCAGTATTGCGGAATGGGCCACTCATTGATGCGTGGATGGGTCTATGTGATGACTCCCCAGAATTATGAGAAGTGGCTGAACAGCGGGGTTACAGGAGCAACCATGGCGGAGCAGGGCGAAAAACTTTACCACCAGTACGGGTGCATCACATGCCACGGCACTGGAAAAGGGCCGGCATTTGTGGGCCTGTTTGGGAAACCCGTCAAACTGAGCACCGGGCAGACGGTGATCGCCAACGACTCGTATATTCGAGAGTCCATCCTCTATCCGTCGGCCCAGATTGTGAACGGATACCCGGCCATCATGCCCACGTTTAAAGGACAAGTGACCGAAGAACAGGTTTTGCAGCTCACGGCCTATATTAAGTCGCTGGGCTCGAAAGAAAGGAATACGGGGACACCATGAGCAGTTCAGAAGTCGCCAATCGGCCTGGCGCTAATTATTTGAACGTCGATTATGGCATTAAATCCTGGCTACTGACCACCGATCATAAGCGGATCGCGTGGCTGTACCTGGTAGCCATCACGTTCTTCTTTGCGGTCGGCGGCGTTGCAGCCACCTTGATGCGCCTCAATCTCCTGGAACCTCAAGGACTGCTGGTCGAGCCGGAGACGTATAACAAACTGTTCAGCACGCATGGCATTGTGATGATCTTTCTTTTTCTGGTGCCATCCATTCCTGCAGTGCTGGGCAACTTCCTGATCCCCATGATGCTCGGGGCCCGCGACGTTGCCTTTCCACGTCTCAACCTGCTCAGCTGGTACGTTTTCATGACCGGCGGCTCGATTGTGATGTACGCGCTGATCGCGGGTGGGGTTGACACAGGCTGGACCTTCTACACGCCCTTGAGCACGATGTACCTGAACACTCATGTGATGGCCACCGCAACCGGCATCTTTATCGCCGGGTTTTCTTCCATCCTGACCGGCTTGAACTTTGTCGTCACCATCCACAAGATGCGCGCGCCGGGCCTGACGTGGTTCCGTTTGCCACTGTTCATCTGGGCGATGTATGCCACCAGCATTATCTTTATCATCGGAACGCCTGTGATCGCCATTTCGCTGGCCCTGATCGTTATCGAGCGGCTATTCCACGTTGGCATTTTCGATCCCGCCCTCGGTGGAGACCCGATCCTGTTCCAGCACCTTTTCTGGTTCTATTCACACCCGGCCGTATACGTGATGATTCTACCTTCAATGGGCGTCATCAGCGAGGTCATCACCGCCCTTTCGCATAAAAAGATTTTTGGCTACCATTTCATCGCCTTCTCCAGCATTGCCATCGCCGCCATCGGCTTCCTGGTGTGGGGGCACCACATGTTTGTGAGCGGCCAGTCCATTTATGCAGGACTGGTCTTCTCTGCCCTCAGCATGGCTGTGGCCATCCCTTCCGCCGTCAAAGTCTTTAACTGGACGGCCACCCTATACAAGGGGTCGATTTCCTATGAGGCCCCGATGCTTTATGCCCTGGGTTTCATCGGATTGTTTACCATCGGCGGATTGACAGGCCTGTATCTGGCCACTACCGCGGTTGATCAGCACGTGCACGCAACCTATTTTGTCGTCGCGCACTTCCATTACATCATGGTCGGTGGCGCCATCATGGGGTACATGGCCGGCATCCACTTCTGGTGGCCCAAAATCAGCGGCAAGCTGTACCCGGACGGATGGTCCAGGGTCGCAGCCGTCATTATCTTTGTCGGATTTAACCTGACGTTCTTCCCGCAATTCATTCTGGGTTATTTGGGGATGCCTCGCCGCTACGCGGTGTATCCGCCGGAATTCCAGACTCTCAACGTCATTTCGACGGCCGGAGCCACCATTCTGGGTCTTGGATACATTATTCCCCTGATTTACTTTGCCTGGTCAGTACGCTACGGGGCGCCCGCAGGCGATAACCCGTGGCAGGCGACAGGTCTGGAGTGGACCACGGCATCTCCCCCACCGACTCACAATTTTGAGGAGACTCCTGTTGTAACCGAAGAACCCTACGGCTATGATCGCATCGCGGAGGAAATACAAGTTGCATAACAGCCAAACCCAAACCGTCGTTTACGAACAGTTTGATGACCGGACACAGCAGCACGAGGCGTCCAGCCTTGGCATGTGGATATTTCTGGCCACGGAGATCATGTTCTTCGGCGCTGTCTTGACGGCATATACGGTGTATCGAAACCTTTTTACGACGGCCTTTGAAGTAGGAAGCCACCTCCTGAACACGAAGATCGGGGCTCTCAATACAGCCGTCCTCATCGGCAGCAGCCTGACGATGGCACTGGCGGTTCACGCGGCCCAGATGGGTAAGCGCAAACTGCTGATGACATTTATCGCTTCAACCATGGTCCTGGGTGGCGTCTTCCTCTACATCAAGTTTGTGCTGGAGTGGCTGCATGAATACCATGATGGCCTGGCTCCCGGCCTGCATTGGACTTACGCGGGTCCGCAGTCGGGTCATGTGGCCATGTTCTTTGTCTTCTACTTCATTTTGACGGGCATCCACGCAACTCACATGATAGTGGGAGAGGGCATCATGACCGTCCTTTTCGTTATGGCCTGGCGGGGAAGGTTTTCCAAAGAGCGATACAATCCCATTGAAATGTTTGGACTTTATTGGCATTTCGTCGATATCGTCTGGATCTTTCTGTTTCCACTTTTGTACTTACTTGGAGCACATGGAGCACATTGATGTCTGAACACATTGCGCCTCGCAAGCTATACTACATGGTTTTTTTCGGCCTTCTGACCTTAACTTTGATCACCTGGCAGGTTGCGTATATCGATCTCGGCAAGTGGAACACCGTTGTCATGCTGATCATCGCGGCCGGCAAGGCAGCATTGGTGGGCACATTCTTCATGCATCTCCGCTGGAGTGCATCGATGGTCCGGCTGGTTGTGTTTGCAGCCCTCTTCTGGCTGGTCATCATGATTTCCCTGACCATCTGCGATTTTTCCACTCGCAAGAACGTACAGCCTTGGCAGCATTCCGCTGCAATCACGCAGCCCATGGTCCCCGGCATAAAATGCTAAGGCGAAGCCGCAACTACTTCAAATGCGAGAAAATATTGCGGTAGGAGTTTTTCCTCATCGCGCGGTGTTCTTCTGCGGAACGGGTTGTAGCAGGACGGATGGAAACCTCTGGAGCATTCCACTCAGTGACAGGACGCTTCGCCCGCCCGCAATCCGTTTGGCGGATACGGTCCCTTGCGTAAAGATATTTCTCCAGTAGGCGGGGAAATCGCGGGGAAGGATAATCTTCAAGGATGGCCAGTTGTCTCTGGGCAACACGGACTTTTGTTTGCGAAGAGACCCCGTGACAAGGCGGGGAACGGCAACAATCACCCAGTCCTTCCTTCGGCGTCGGGCGAACGCCACGATTCGGTCCTGCTTCTGCCCCGCCCCTTCCAACGGGACATATTCACCGTAGGCAAACAGATCCTGATGAGCAAGCCGGAAATTAAGCGCTTTACGGATCAGGTAAAGTTTGATCTTTCCGTCCTGCCAGTTTGAGGCCAAGTCTTTCAACAAGGCCTCCGGAGCATCTGCCTCCTGGGAGTCAAGTTCCTCCATCATCCGGACCCTCCTCTCAAAATCTACCGGCCTTCGGTTGTCGGGATCCACAAGGCTGAGGTCCCACAGCTCGGTTCCCTGGTAAAAGTCCGGCACGCCCGGTGATGTAATCTTCAGCAAAGTCTGCGAAAGAGCGTTGATGTGGCCGTAGAACGCGATCGCTTTCCGCAACTCGAGAAAGTCTTCCATAAACCGGCTCCTCCTGCCGGAGCCGATGGAATTCCGAATAAACTGTTCAACGGCCTTTTCGTATTCAAGATCAGGGTCGATCCAACTGGTGTGAACCTTGGCTTCACGAAGGGCTTTTTGCAGAAAGCAGACCAGCCGTTCGACAAAATCAGACTCTTCGGCGGGGTCAAACGGCCATGCACCCAGCATGGTCTGGTACAACAGGCACTCTTCATTCTTGTCTGGAATGTGCTGGCCGTTACGATCCATCTTGTGAGGACGGTTCCATTTGCTCCACCGGTGCAGGCGGGGAAGCCACATCCTGTCCATTTCAGAGAGCACGTTCACTCGTGCCCGAACGTCCTCACTCCTTTTGGTGTCGTGCGTTGAGGTTGCATTCATGGTGTGCGGCCAGCGGGCCATCCGGCCTTGATTGAAACCGTGAAAGGCTTGCACATCGTAAGGGGGTTTCTCGCGCCGCGAGTCGCCTCCCACTTCGTTCAGAGAAATCAAACTGTTGTAAACATACGAAGCGGTGTCTTCCAGGCCCTTCGCCATGACGGGACTTGTAAACTGCTGCCATTGCATGACAAATTGTAGCCATTGCTTCCGTTGCGCTGACGCGCAAGGCGGGGGCTCAAGAAACAAAAGGCGGCGCAGAAATTCCCAGCCAGCGTCGCTGACGTCATCACGGAGAGTCCGGCGGCGCGCGGTCTCCAGTGTCCAGTTGAGATAGGAGCGGTCGCGGTCGCTGACGGAAAAACTCCTGACATACGTCCTGTAAACAGGAAGACACGCAGTAACCTCCACAAAGGCCCGGACAAGCTCAGGAAGTGGAATATCTCTGGCGTGGACGTCTTGCGACGCCAGCTTTGCCAGCAAATGAGTGAAGGCGGCCAGTTCGCCCGCAAAAAGCTGATAAATCACCTGCTTGTTTCGGATATAACAAATCTCGGCGTAGGAATGCTCGCAACCTGTAAAGCGGCGATAATCCTTGTCCAAATGGGAGAACCCGTCCGCATCCACAAACAGCCCGTTCACGGCGTTCAGGAAATCATAGCCGGTGGTCCCGGCCACCGGCCAATCCGCCGGCAGCGGTTCATCCCGGCCCAGAATCTTCTCAACGACGAGGTAACGATTCGCAGGGCTGCGGCTGTCCTCTTTCGCTGCAGTTGCAGCTTTCAGGCGCTCCAGATAACGGGCAGGATCATACAGCCCATCCACGTGGTCCACACGGAGCCCACTCATTTCTTCCTTCCTGGCAAGTTCAGCTATCAGGCGGTGGCGGTCTTCAAAAACCCGCGGGTCTTCAACCCTCAGCCCCACGAGTTCGTTGATGTCAAAGAACCTCCGGTAATTGATCTCCTCAGCCGCCATCTTCCAGTGCGCCAACCGATAAGCCTGTGCAGACAAAAGATGGTCCAGAGGCTCAAAACTGCTTGCGTCGCCCTGAGTCCCGTTGAAGAATCTGAGGGTTTCGTCCAGGCAGTGCTTTACGCCTGCTGAATGGTGGTAGAGTTCCCACAAACGGTGCTTGATCCATTTGTGGGCCTCGCGCCGACTTTTGATCCGCTCCTGGGCGGAACCTTTCGGTGCCGACAATCGTCTCACTGCGTCCAGAACACGAGAGACTTCACCAACCAATGAGGAATCAACGTCTTTTTCGCTGCGGATACCCTCAAGGCAGTGCTCCAGAATCAACCGGTAAGTACTGGGATTCAGTGGAAAGCGGTGCTCATAGTAGCGGATGTAAAAACCATTTTCGTCAAGTTTAAGGTTCAGCTCCTGGTTTTCAAGCACCTTGCCATAACGGTTCCCCAGAATCGGAATTAAAACTTTGTTGTCCTGCAGAAACAGGCCCTTGCCCGCTGCCGGATGCCACTCAATGTCAAAATATCGGGCATACTCGGACGAAGGGCCATTCTCCAGTACATCCATCCACCAGGGATTCTCAGAATTCGCGACCATGTGGTTGGGCACAATGTCGAGCAAAAGCCCCATGCTGTAACTTTTAAGCTTACGGACCAGATCATCAAACTCTTCTTCAGTTCCCAGCTCCGAATTAATTCGGAAAGGGTCAGCCACATCGTACCCGTGCGAACTGCCCTTCCCTGCCTTAAAACGCGGTGAGGCATAGAGATGCGTGATACCCAGTTCGTGAAGGTACGGAACCAGGTTTTTCGCATCAACAAACCGGAAATTCAGGTTGAACTGAATCCGGTAAGTCGCCACAGGAACTGCCAGCAAACGCATCATCCTTGACCCACATAAAAGCTCAGTTTGTTACCCAGGGCAAGGAATAGCTCGATCCAGGCCTTCGCAGACTCATCGCCCTCGCCTGCCCGTCTTTGGAACTCCTCATGCCGCCCCAGCAACACTTCATGGAACACGTTTTGCGGCTGCCACTTTCTGACTTTAAACGGCAGCATGTCTGCAACGCTTACTTTTGAGTTAAACGTCTGAAGCCGCTCCAAGTCATCAGGATTCTCCAGAAACGACCTCGCCGCACACTCCAGATGTCTTCGCATGGAGAATTCCAACGTCGCTTCATCAAATGCAACCCCGGCCCTGCCAATCTCTTCCAGCAAGGCCTGAATCTGGTCAACATCAAGAGTTTCAGACTCGAGGAGCCGGCGCAGTTCGGCGTTTAAGGTGAATTCTGCGGCAATCTGGAAGCGCTTCGGCTGAGGCATCCCCAGCGACGCTACAAACCGCATCAACGGAGCACCCCGCTCATAAATTCTGCGGTATGCCGCTTCCGCCTCGGCAAGCGCGGATTGAAGAATGAGCCTCAGGATGTGGTGTTGCTGATCGCGGAACAATAGATTGAGAGTGTAAGTCGCTGAGCCGAAGTGTTTGTCCACGATCCGCAGTCTCTCTGCCAAATCGCCTCGGTTAAAACTTTCGGTGATCTCCTTTACCATCGCCGCATACTCAGTTTCACCCAGAAACCTACGAACGCCACCGTTCAGGTTGTGATCTCCAAGATGCAGCACACCAAAGCTGATCTCTGCGGATTCCCAGGTGATTTCTGAACTGACCAGGGCACGTCCAAGCGCCAGCCTCGTTTTGCCTTCATTCAATACCTTATAGTCCTGCCGGTCGACGGTATAACAATAAATCCTTGTTTCGTGGTTGAAGGGCTCAAAGAGCGAACTCACCGCATAATGGGCACCGACCTTCGGAAGATCAATCGCAGCAGGGCGCACGAATTTTTCAAAGATTACCGCCCCGTTTTTGTTCGCCGGGATATTGCTCTCAGCCTTCCCAAGCAACTCAATAAACCGTGCCTCATAAGGCTGCTGGAGAATCTCTTCGGCCAGTTGAATTGCGCGACCTGCGTACTGAATCACCTGGACCGTTTCAATCCCTGAGATCTCGTCAAAAAACCATCCGCAGCTTGTGTACATCAGCATCAGGTGCCGCTGCAATTCCATGAACTTGAGAGCCCGAGTGCTCTGCTCCGGGTTGAGCGGGCGGGCGGCGTTGCGGTCCAGGAAACCTTGAATGGTCTCGCGCGAACGGTCGACCAGAACATTGATATAGTCATTGCGGGCCGCCCACGGGTCCTTGAAAACTTCCCTTCCCTTCCTGGCAAAGGAGGAGTTGATGGCATCCCGCAGCCAGTCCAGAGCTTCACGCAAAGGCGCGCGCCACTCCTGGTTCCATCCCTCGTGTCCTCCGCTGTTGCAACCGCAATCGCTGCGCCAGCGCTCAACTCCGTGAACGCAACTCCAGGAGCTCCTCTCAAAGATCTTTGCTTCGTGAGCCGGCGGATGCCCTTCCAGGAATTCTGCGTAGTTCGTCAGCTTGACGGACTCGTTGGCATCGATGTAGTTCAGCGCGTAGGCCAGCGCCATATCGCCATAAGGATGGTGATGTCCATAGGTCTCACCGTCCGTCGCAATATGGACCAACTGAGGCCCTTCCCGCTCCTCTGTGAAGACTCCAAGCAACCGGTCCGCAAATTTCTCGCCGCTGGCCAGCAACCCTTCAAACGCCACCCCGCGTGAAATGGGCCCGTCATAGAAGAACACATTGATCCACCGACCGTAGCGTAGACGCACGCGGTAGGCAACCGAAGGATCGACACGCCCTCCACTCGTATCCCGCCAATTCCGGGCGCCCACCGGCCTTATCCGCCACGCCTGGTACGGAGAAAGAACAGTGTACTTAATGCCATGCTGGGCAAGGATGTCCAGAGTCTCCAGGTCAACGGCGGTTTCCGGCAGCCACATTCCCTCCGGCTTGCGTCCGTACCGATGTTCAAAGTCACGAATTCCCCAGATCACCTGGGTCTCCTTATCCCGGCTATTGGCCAGCGGCATGATCATGTGGTTGTAGGGCTGGGCCATGGCGGAGCCGTGACCTGAATAGAATTCCTGGCTATCCTGGTCTGCAGCCAGAATGGCACGATAAACGTCCGGGGCTTTATCTTCAAACCACATCAGCAACGTCGGGCCAATGTTAAAGCTGATCCGTGAGTAGTTGTTGACGATTTTTTGAATACGCCCCTCGGGATCCATGATTCGCGAGGCGGAGTTTGGCCCGTAACACTCGGCTGAGATCCGTTCATTCCAGTCGTGATAGGGGTAAGCGGAGTCCTGGACTTCGATAGCTTCCAGCCAGGGATTTTCGCGCGGTGGCTGATAGAAATGTCCGTGGATACAAATGTACCGGTCTGGCATATACCTCATTCCGTTAAGTTAATTAGACTGAAAAAGGACAATGGAGCTTGCGGCAATTGAAAGGGAGGCGTTCCCGTCTGCTTCCAGCAGGTCAGGACACAGACTCCCCCTGCCGTTCCATCGCGGATCTGCGGTGTCAAGAATTCTCCTGAAACACGCCTTGGGGAATGGAAACACCGCAGTAGCCGGATTGCTGCCCAGGTTAACAATCATAACAGCCTGGCCGTCTCTTCGCCATCGCCTGACCCAGAGGAGTTTTTCCCTTTCGAACGCAATCACTTCCGTGGCATCCTGGCCGGACCGTGAAAAGATAGGAAGGCTCTGGCGCACTCGAATCAGCTCATGAACAAAGTTGTAAAGCACCTGGTGTTCACCTTCTGACTTCAGGGCGTGGTTCAACTTGCAACCCTGGAAGGTCTCGACGCTCTGCGGGTCAGGAATCTGACCCGCCCACTCAAACGCGGCAAACTCCTCCTGCCGGCCCTTCCTGACGGCTTCGATCAAACCGGGATCCGCATGGCTGACAAAGTATTGAAACGGGGCAGTTTCACCGTATTCCTCTCCCATGAAAAGCAGAGGCGTAAAAGGCGAGAGCAGCACGGCCGCGGCCGCAACTTTTTGAGCCTCAAACGACACCAGCGTACTCAACCGCTCGCCCTGCATCCTGTTGCCCACCTGGTCATGGTTCTGGGCAAACACCACAAACCGCTCACAGGGCAGTCCCCGTGACGAGTTTCCGTGGCTCCGCTTGCGGTACGACGAATACTGTCCGGAATAGACAAATCCCTCGCGGTATGCCCTGGCCAGATGCTCCACGTCGCCAAAATCACCGTAGTAACCGTTCCTTTCGGTCGTCAGGAGCGTGTGCAATGCGTGATGGAAGTCGTCGCTCCACTGGGCGTCCAGGCCGTACCCGCCAGCCTCGCGCCGCCGGATGATTCTGGAATCGTTCCTGTCGCTTTCCGCAATAACGAGTATCTTGCGCTTCAGCTGCCGTGCTTGCCGGTGAACGGCCGTGCCGAGTTCTTCAAGAATCGGCCGGGCGGACGGGTCTACAATCGCATGAATCGCGTCCAATCTGAGCGCATCGATGTGGAAGTCTTTTGTCCAATAAAGCGCGTTTTCAATAAAGTATCTTCGAACTTCATCGCTTTCGTGGCCGTCAAAATTGATCGCCTGGCCCCATGGAGTGCGGTACGCATCAGTAAAGTACGGACCGAACTGCGCCAGATAGTTCCCTTCCGGCCCGAGGTGGTTGTAAACCACGTCAAGCACCACCGCCAACCCGCGCGCATGGCAGGCCTCAACCAGCACCGTCAGGCCTGCGGGCCCTCCATAGGAATTCTGAACCGCAAAGGGAAACGCTCCGTCGTAACCCCAGTTCCGGCCACCCGGGAACTGTGCCACGGGCATCAATTCGACGGCGGTGACGCCCAGTTCGCAAAGGCCGTCCAGGTGTGGAATGACAGCTTCAAACGTGCCATCCTGCGTGTAGGTGCCGACATGAAGTTCGTAGATGATGTAGTCGGTCAGTTCCAGTCCCAGCCAACCCTTGTCCTTCCAATCGAGGCTCAGGTCAACAACTTCCGAGGGTCCGTGCACGCCTTCCGGCTGATAGTGCGAAGCAGGATCAGGCCTTTCGTCCCCGCCGTCCAGACGATAGTAGTAGCGGGTCCCCGGGGCCACTCCTTCGGCAAGCACTTCGTGATAGCCCCGTTCCTTTGGTTCCATCACCAGAGTCCGCTCGGAAGGCGAGACAACGTGAACCTCCACTTTCTCAGCGCCGGGGGCCCACACTAGAAAGTGGCAACGCCCTTCTCCCAGATAAGTTACTCCCAAAGGAAAACTCATCCGCGCGATCCCTTGTTCTTCAGGAACGTAATCGAAAGAGCGGGCAGCGTCACCGCGACAGACCAGGGCCGCCCATGGTGTGAGGCCGGACTGGCTTCCACTCCGCCCAGGTTACCCCAGTTGCCACCCCAGTATTGTCCGGCATCGCTGTTGGCAATCTCATGCCAATAACCGCCGCGCGGCACTCCAATGCGATAGTTGGTCCTCGGAACAGGTGTGAAGTTGCACGCCACTAGGAGAACATCATCGGTGGACTGTCCCTTGCGCAAGAAGGTCAGCACTGACTGATCGCTGTCACTACAATCGATCCACTCAAATCCGGCAGGGTCGGAATCGATTTCATAGAGCGCCGGCTCGCGGCGATAGACATGGTTCAGGTCCTCGACCCATTTCTGAAGGCCGGCATGGTTGGGATACTGCAGGACATGCCATTCCAAGCTCCCGTCGTGTGTCCACTCCCTCACCTGGCCGAATTCTCCGCCCATGAAAAGCAATTTCTTTCCTGGCTGGGCGTACATAAAACCCAACAGCAGGCGCAGGTTGGCAAATCGCTGCCACTCATCGCCCGGCATTTTGCCAATCAGCGACCCTTTGCCATGAACAACTTCGTCATGGGAAAACGGCAGCACAAAATTCTCCGTGAAGGCATAAAGCATGCGGAAGGTCAGAGAGTTGTGGTGGTATTTTCTGTGAATGGGCTCCTGCCTCATGTATTCCAGAATGTCGTGCATCCAGCCCATGTCCCACTTCATCCCAAATCCCAGGCCACCCACGTACGTTGGTCGCGACACCATGGGCCAGGATGTTGACTCCTCCGCCATCGTCTGTACGTCAGGATGCGCCTGGTAAACGTCCGTATTGAAACGGCGAAGGAAGTTGATCGCCTCCAGATTCTCGCGTCCGCCATACTGGTTGGGAATCCATTCACCTTCCTTCCGCGAATAATCCAGGTAGAGCATGGACGCAACAGCGTCCACGCGCAGCCCGTCAGCATGATAAACATCCAGCCACAACAGGGCGCTGCTCATCAGAAAACTCCGCACCTCATTGCGGCCGTAATTGAAAATGTAGCTTCCCCAATCCGGATGAAAACCCTGCCGCGGATCCGAGTGCTCGAAAAGGTGGGTACCGTCAAAGTACGCAAGCCCGTGCTCGTCGGTCGGAAAGTGCGAAGGAACCCAGTCCAGATAGACGCCAATGCCATGCTGGTGGAGGTAGTCGATCAGATACATGAAATCCTGTGGGGATCCGTGGCGACTGGTGGGCGCAAAATAGCCGGTGGTCTGGTAACCCCACGATCCGCTGAACGGATGCTCCATGATAGGAAGGAATTCCACGTGAGTGAAACCCATCCGGAGAACGTAGTCGGTAAGCTTCTGGGCAAGTTCGCGATAAGTCAGAAAACGGTTGTCCTCTTCCGGAACACGGGCCCAGGAACCCAGGTGGACTTCGTAGATCGACTGAGGGCTGGCCAGGGAATTGTGCTTGTGCCTCTTCTCCATCCATTCCTGGTCGCCCCACTCATACTGCAGGTCCCACACCCGCGAAGCTGTATCGGGCGGCACCTGGCGATAAACAGCAAACGGGTCCGTTTTGTCGACGCGAAATCCGTTGTAACGGGAGGCGATGTGGAACTTGTACAGGCCGCCCCGTCCGACTCCCGGAATAAACCCTTCCCAGATTCCTGACCCACCTCGCGGGCGCAGTGGATGGGTCCCTTTGTCCCAGCCATTAAAATCTCCAATCACCGACACATATTCGGCATTCGGCGCCCACACGGCAAAGCACACTCCTTCCTGTCCGTCGACGTTCCGCAAGTGGGCCCCCAGCTTCTGATAAAGCCGGTAGTGTGATCCTTCATTAAAGAGGTACACATCTTCTTCAGCCAGCATCGAAGCATCGTAACGCACGGGAGCAACTTCACCGGCGGATTGACCTGCCTCGATGGGGCTATTCTCAGGCATATTCATCAAAACTCCTTTCTTCGCCTCGCATGATCGAGCGTTTCAAGCATTTCCCCTACTTCGCGCATCCCTGTAATCTGGTGGAGACTGTATCTCGATTTTCGTTTCCAATTTGGCCGTTCTTCGCAAGTTCCAGGTACGTTCTGAGGTTGCTTCTCATACCACAAATCTTCAAGATTCACCATGGCCATCCGGTTGCGGTTTCTACCTAGAAATTCCAGTGAAGCTTTCATGACTTCCACAATCGACGGGTCTCTGCGCTTCCGCCCGTCCGGACACAGGAACCTGACCAGGGCATCCCTCAGTTTGTTGCGATTGTTGAGTTCAGTAATCGCCCCATCTTTGTCCAGCAGTCCCAGGTCCACGCGGTCCTGCACATCCAAACCCTCCCAGAAGGCTGCGAAGGGCGGCATATCATGTGTATTAAGCGTAGCAAGCGAGTCCTCCAGCGGACCCGGCAGGACCCTCTTTTCGTCAGGAGTGGCTTCAAACTGCATCACATACATCCTCTGAATTTTGTGCCGTGCCAGAGCCGGCCGGACATAACCGGGAACCGTTCCGAGGTCTTCTCCCACAATCATCGCCCGGTTCCTTACCGACTCCAGAGCCAGAATCGCATACATTTCCTCTGCCGGATACCGCACATAGGCGCCGTCCCTGGGCTCAAATCCTTTGGGCACCCAGAACAAACGATGCAGCCCCATGACATGATCAATTCGCAGCACGCACGCGTGGGCCAGGTGATGCCGGAGGGCCTGGCGGAGATAAGCATAGCCGCGCTCCCGGATTTTTTCCGGGTGTAAAGGAGGAAACCCCCAGCTCTGGCCCTTTGTGAAAAAGCCGTCCGGCGGCGAACCCGCGCTGACGTCCAGCACAAACGAAGGCCTTTCGCGCCAGACGTCGTAACCGTCGGAATTCACGCCCAGCGGCAGGTCTAAATACAGTCCTTCTTCATTGGAATTGCACCCTTTCGCAAAGCCGCGGATCTGCTCCTCCGCCAACCACTGCACGTAAAGGTGGTAGCGCATGGCATCGGGATCGTAGTCTCCACCTCTCAAATTCCCTTCCCGCAAACGCTGAGGCCAGGTCCACCATGAAGCGCGACGGCGGTCGCAGGTGGCGCGGAACTCCGCGTAGTCTTTCAGATTCGGATGTGAATCGACGTATCGAAAAAACTCCTGCTGCCGCCCGGAAGGGCGTTCAAATATCCTTCGGGCAAGCGGTTCAAGCGCTTTCCGCTTCAAGCCCATCGCACGCCGGTAATCCACCAATGCGTGGGAGTTTAACTCCTGCCTTTCTGCCTGGAAGTCGCTGGAGGCAACTAATTCCCGCGCATGGCGGCAGTGCTCCATCTCCGGAACACGGCTCATATCCAGAAAAAGTTCATTCCAAAAGAGCCGGCTGACCGGCGAATAGGGGCTGGCGTCAAAAGGTTCATCCAGAAAAGACGCCAGAAGCGGAAGCGTTCCTACCAGGGAACCTCCCTGCCCGTGGACCCATTCCGTCAACTCCCTGAGGTCGCCAAAATCGCCGACACCCCAGTTCGAATCAGACCGCAGCGCGTAAACAGGAATGAATACACCCCACGACCTTTTCGCACTTCCATCCGACCCCACATAAGCCTTCTTGGGAGCAGAGATCACCAGCGTCCTGTAAAAGTTTGTTCCCGATTCCACGCTCAAAGTGTGGTAACCAAGAGGTAAATCACTTGGCAGCCGCAGATCCATTTCCCAATAGGGATTGCCTTCTACGCTAACCTTTCTTGCCTGAAATACAGACTTCGTGCCTCCCGGCTTGGTTTCCCAGACCCGCTCTTCCCCGGTTTCCAGCTTTAGACGACACTGCCATGGCCGCAAAGACTTCCCCACAGGAAGTCGCAGCCTAACGGTTGTTCTGTGCCCGTCCCAGGCCATGGCTACCGGCTCAGGTCCCCGCCGATAGATTTGCTGCCGGCGCTCTCTCAAAGCGCGCCCAGCATCCTCCGGCCGCGTCAAAGGCGCGCCCAGTGATCGAAGAACCGACACCAGCACTTCAGCCGACGCCTGCCGCCGTCTTCCATCCAGAATGTTCTGATAAGAAGGCTGAATTCCGTAAGCCTCCGCCAGCCGGCGCAAGGTTCGCATTGTCGTTTCAGTGTTTGTGCTCACAGCCCCAATTTCTGCAAAAGTTTTGCGCGGTTTCTCATCAACAAGCGCAACGCCCTTGTGCTTCACATGAAGTAATCGAAATCACGTTCGCTCCGGACCCGACGCCGAATCCGGAGAATGTGCGCGGGCATGATGTGGGGATTCAGTTCCACGTAATTCCGCGTTCCCTGCCACAAATAGCGGCTGTCGGTTATCAGGTCATGCGCCTGGAAAGCCTGGTGAGGGTCAAGGCCAAAATCATCAAGTGGCACATCCAGCCAGCCCGACTGCGTATAGTGTGGGTCAAGGTTCACCAAAACCAGAATGATATTGGAAAGGTCTTCGGTTGTCTTGCTATATGCAATAAGCTGCGTGTTGTCAATGGAATGGAACCGCAGTCGCTCGTTGCTTTCAAGTGCTGGGTTGGCCCGCCGGACCTGATTGACCCGCGCAATCAAACCTTTCAGACTGTCCGCGCGGTCCAGGTCCCAGTTCCTGATCTCGTACTTCTCGGAATTCAGATACTCTTCGCCTCCCGGCCGTAGCGGGTGGTTTTCACAAAGCTCGAAAGCCGGCCCGTAAATCCCGTAATTGGGACCAAGAGTCGCTGCGAGAATCAGCCGGGTTATAAATGCAGACCTGCCGCCCGACTGCAGGTATTCCGTCAGAATGTCCGGCGTGTTAGGCCACAGGTTGGGGCGAAAAAATTCACGCACTTCACTCTTTGTAAGCTCTGTGAAATACTGCTCCAGTTCCCATTTTGTATTCCGCCAGGCAAAGTAACTGTAGGACTGCGTGAAACCGAGTTTGGCCAGACGATACATCACCTTCGGACGCGTAAAAGCTTCAGCAAGGAAGATCAAATCGGGGTATTGCTTCCTCAATTCCCCAATGGCCCACTCCCAGAACGCAAACGGCTTGGTGTGCGGATTATCCACGCGAAAGATGCGGATGCCCTGCTCCGCCCAGTACTGCATGACACCTTTCAGTTCTTTCCAAAGCTCGCGCCACTTGGGATTTTCAAAATTGAGTGGGTAGATGTCCTCATACTTCTTCGGAGGATTCTCCGCGTACTGCACAGTCCCGTCTGGCCGCCACCGGAACCAGTCGGGATGTTCGGACACATAGGGATGATCCGGCGTGCATTGAAACGCTATGTCCATGGCCATCTCAAGGCCCATTTCCCGGGCGGCTTCGACAAGCTGCCGAAAATCCTCGAGGGTTCCCAGTTGTGGGTGGATCGACTTATGCCCGCCCTCCTCAGCCCCAATGGCCCAGGGGCTGCCAACATCGTCAGCAGCACAAACAGGATTGTTGTTTTTCCCTTTTCGGTGCTTCCGGCCAATCGGGTGGATAGGAGGAAGATAAAGAACATCAAAGCCCATCTCCGCCACATAAGGCAAACGCCTGATGCAATCCTTGAAAGTGGCGTGACGTCCCGGCTCCGCACTGCTGGACCTGGGAAACATTTCATACCAGGCGCTGAATCCGGCCCTTTCGCGGTCAACTTGGACAACCAGCTTCTTCGGATAGCTTGCCGCGAGACCTCGATCAGGATGCATTGCCATCAATCGGGCCAGAGTCTCGTCCCTGGCGACCGAGACAGCTTCAGAGAGAGCCTGACCGTCCTTCTTCCGCATGGCCGCTGAGTAAGCCTTCAATTGCTTTGCACCATCGTTTGCAGCGCGCGCTGCCACCTCATCCACGAGTTTGGCCCCGATCAGGATGTCGACCGAGATATCCTGGCCCGCTTCCACCTTCTTGATAAAACCGCTGCGCCACGACTCAAAATGGTCAATCCACGCCTGCAGCGTGTACTCGTACTCACCCACCTCCAGCACCGTAAAGCTTCCGTGCCAGCGGTCATTGACCTCCGGAACCATCGGCACTTCAACCCATTCGGAATCTCCGGAACGCCGGTAGAGGAGAACCGCAGAAACAGCATCATGCCCATCGGTAAAAATGTCCGCAGTCACAACTACACGCCCGCCGACAACCCGTTTGATGGGAAAACGTCCGTCCTCGATTTCCGGGTAAACGTTCTCGATAACCACCCGGGCGGGAGAATTAGCTGGAAGTTCAACTGTGGGTGATTCCGGCATTGGATTCACTTGCTGTCACCTCGAATTCTCTTGGAAAGATGCCCGGCCACGGCCCTCAGAGGCCGCAATTGTTTGGAAGATCGCTAATGCAGTAACCTCGGCCCGTTACCCGCCTGAGGCTTGGATTGTCAGGCTTCTCTGACATCAGGAAACATTACTATTTTACTCCGGTGGTGTGCCATGAGCAACCGTGGGTGCCGAAGACAACATATCTAACACAAAAGACTGTTAGTTATCCCTTGTGGCAGCTCTCACAGCGGCAATCCTGGAAGGCATCGAATAAAATAGTGTTGAAGAGTTGAACCCCGTCGACAATAACAATTCCGCACCGGAATCCGCCGGACACAGGTTACATCTCGCGCAGTAAACTCATTCGCGATCCTGCGTCCTTGGTCTCCGGCTCATTGTTCTATGCACTTTTTCAGATTGACGATAACAAGAAGTCTTTGTAAGTTAAAATACTGACCGGAGGAGGGATGGGTGAGCGGTTGAAACCGGCGGTCTTGAAAACCGTTAGCCTCGGAAGGGGCTCGGGGGTTCGAATCCTCCTCCCTCCGCCATTTGCCACTTAAAGCCTGACCCCGCCACCCCCCCAGGTAAATCCTTGAGGATTTACGGAGACCGGAGACTGCGGTCCCGCGCCGCCAGAGTTCTTTTACTCCTGTGTTCTTCGAAGCTTAAGCGGCCAGGGAGCTCCACACTATTAAATTGATATGTCCCCTGAAAACCTGTTTCTGCATGTCCGGTACAGGGCTTAATGTTCTGATGCATACGTCTGCCACTGGGCAAGCGTCCATTTCTGAAGAAGCCAATAGAAGTAAGGATAGGAGGAGTCGGAAAGGTTGTAAGTATTGTCCTTGAAATGGTTTCCCCAGGAAGTGTACACGGAATTGTCGAATGTCCTCCCTTTCACAATACCGGCAGCGAAGCCGGTTTGCTGGGTGATGGTGTTGTTGTGGACGTAGAGGTTCTTGAGGGTGTACGGAAGTCCCGTTTTGGAGTCGACGCCCCGGTCCGCCTGAGTGCCCCC
>Ga0102953_1000203_pt1 | contig 42101 bp, 29 predicted proteins | sample SalPon2A_C_D2_MG_FD_78509 | JGI IMG/M metagenome (GOLD analysis project Ga0102953, IMG submission 78509) | Soil microbial communities from South San Francisco under conditions of wetland restoration - Salt Pond MetaG R2A_C_D2_MG | ecosystem: Environmental > Terrestrial > Soil > Wetlands | place...
TGAAATTCTCCTTGAGAAAGCCATATATGAAACCATGAGAGGCCGGACCTGCATATTTATCGCTCACCGTCTGTCCACAATTCAGCATGTTGACAGCATAGTCGTTCTCAAAAACGGTGTGATTGTCGAAACGGGATCATACACTGAACTGCTTGAAAGCCGCGGCGAGTTCTTTACAATGGTCAGTCAGCAGAAGATCAACTTTGATAGGTAAACATCCCTGCTGGCAGATACAGCATTTTGAGTGGTTAAAGAACTTGTAATCTTCGAACCATTTGTTTAAAGCTATTACATAAGAAATATGAGCACGATTGATTAGATGATGCGCTAGCCGGATTTTCGATAATTTCGTTATATGATACATGCAGAATTACGTTTGTCCAGAAATGACTCAATCTCCTAATTAATGGGCCTTGAGACATTTCTTATTCTATTAAATTTGTGATCTGGAGGTCCTGTCGATGAAAAAACTGGTAAAACAATTATCAACCGGGATAGCGATGCTGGCAACAGCAGCCATTGTACTGACTTTTGTAGGATCGGTGTCAGCTGCTCCCATCAAAATTCGCTTTTCGCATGTGGTAGCGCCCAATACCCCGAAAGGCCAGGCTGCGGACATGTTCGCCAAGCTGGCCAATGAACGCCTGAAGGGTAAAGTGGAAGTGCAGGTCTTTCCAAACAGTCAGCTGTATACAGATGCAAAAGTACTGGACGCTCTGAGTACCGGCAGTGTTGAGATGGCGGCACCCTCCACCGCAAAATTCACCTCATGGGTCCCGCAATTACAGCTTTTTGATCTGCCATTTCTTTTCAAAAACAGTGAAGTGCTTTACCAGACAATGGATGGTGAAGTAGGGCAGAAAATGTTCAAATTGCTTGGCAAGAAAAATATGCTCGGGCTTGCCTTTTGGGACAATGGTTTCAAACAACTCAGCGACAATACTCACGAGATAAAGACGCCTTCCGACCTTGCCGGACTGAAGTACCGGATCATGTCATCCAAGGTGCTGGAAGCTCAGTTCAAGACGGTTGGTGCAAATCCCCTTGTCATGCCATTTTCAGAGGTGTATTCGGCACTGGAGCAGGGTGTAATAGACGGCCAGGAAAATACCTGGTCCAATATCTATTCTAAGAAATTTTATGAGGTTCAAAAATATATCACCGAAACCAATCACGGCTATCTCGGCTATCTGGTCGTTACCAACGCCCAGTTCTGGAGCCATCTTCCTGCCGATGTCCGCACAGAGTTGGATGCGGTCCTCAAAGAGGTAACTGCCTGGATCAGGGTCAATGCCATGAAGATTAACATGGAGCAGAAGGCAAAAATCGTCGCTTCCGGAGTAACCACGGTTACCGAACTGACCGAGGCTGAAAAAGATGCATTTCGCAAGGCTTTCAAACCTGTACATGACGAATTCCGTGATATTGTCGGCAGTGACATCATTGATGCTGTATATGAACTGAACTCAAAAAATTAATTTGTAAAATTTTTCCAGCCAGTTAAGACAATGATAAGAGTCTCCACTGATACTGGCAGCGGAGACTCTTGCTGGACTACTGTTCAATTTTTTAGCGTTCAAAAAAAAGGCCCATGGGAAATGAAAAACCCGGCACAATAGACCGAATAGAGGAAATACTGATCTCTGTATTCCTCGGCGTTGCTACTCTGCTGGTCTTTGCCCAGGTAGTGGCCCGGTATGTCTTCAATGCCGGAATTACCTGGGCTCACGAACTTGTTCAGCACCTATTTTTGTGGACAGTGATGATCGGCGCCTCTTACGGCTTCAGGCACGGCGTCCATCTCGGTGTGGATGTACTGATGAAGAAACTGCCACCCTCACCGCGGCGTATCATGGCCTTAATAGCTGTCTTGATCTCCCTTTGTTTTACCCTATATATGGCTTATCTCTCCTTCTTTTATGTCCGTGACGCCTACAAAATGGAACTCATTACAGTGGATCTGCAGATCCCACAGTGGATCCCTAACCTGGCTCTGCCATTTGGCTTCACCTTGATATCAATCCGACTGACCCAGGTATTCTGGCTGATTTATACCGGCCGCATGATCAATGTCTCGATGAGCGGAGAGCTTGACAGCGAAGAAATACACGATGTCACGCAAGCATCTTCTACAGCTGCCCGGCCTGGGAATGAGGATGATTCGAATTTCTGATTAAGGAGTAAAGGAGTATTTTATGGAAGCAGCAGTCATATTTATTGTCCTTGCTATCCTTCTTCTTGTCGGTATTCCTATTGCCATCTGCCTCGGGCTTTCTGCCGGGATTTATCTGCTGCTTTTTTTTCATATTCCAGAGTGGACAACCACCACCAATGTCCTTTCAGGCATACTACCGAATAAATTTTCCGCCACCATGGAGCATTTTACGCTCATGGCTATTCCTTTTTTTATTCTCAGCTCCAATTTCCTGTCAACCGGCGGTGTGGCCCAGCGTATTGTGCGGTTTGCCAATGCACTGGTAGGCTGGATGGCCGGCGGCCTGGCTATGGCCGGCATCATGGCCTGTATACTCTTTGCTGCGGTTTCCGGCTCCAGTCCGGCAACTGTTGTTGCAATCGGGTCCATCATGATTCCCGGTATGATGGAGGCTAATTATTCTAAACGCTTTGCCGTGGGGTCTGTTGCAACCGCCGGCAGCCTGGGGATCCTGATTCCCCCATCCATTGTCATGATTGTTTATGCGGTTGCCACCGAGCAGTCAGTGGGGAAAATGTTTATTGCCGGTATTATTCCGGGCCTTATGCTTGGAGCCATGCTTCTTCTCGTCACCTGGATAACTGCAGTCAAAAAAAACATGCCCAGGCAACCAAAACCAACCCTGATGGAAGTCTGGAAGGCTTTTTTAGGAGCGTTCTGGGGGCTGCTTTTGATAGTAATGATTATTGGCGGGATTTACGGCGGTATCTTCACACCAACTGAGGCAGCAGCCGTCGCGGCTGTCTATTCGGCGGTCATAGCCTTGTTTGTTTACCGTGATATGGGCTTTAAGGACATTCCCCATGTAATGCTTGAGTCAGCCAAGATGACAGCCATGCTTCTCTTTATTATAGCCTGCGCCATGATCTTTGCCCATGTCCTGACCATGGAGCGGATTCCCCAGAATATTGCCGAGTGGCTGGTGGCCAAAGAAATGTCCTGGTGGATGTTTCTTTTAATGGTCAACGTCATTCTCTGGTTTGCCGGTGACTTCATGGAGCCCTCTTCCATTATTCTGATTTTGGCCCCTATTTTTTTCCCCATTGCCATGGCCCTGAAAATTGATCCTATTCACCTGGGAATCGTCATGACCCTTAACATGGAAGTCGGAATGATCACGCCGCCGGTGGGCCTCAACCTCTATGTTGCCTCGGGGTTGAGCGGCCTGAGCCTGGAAGAGGTAACCAAGGCTGCCCTGCCCTGGATGCTGGTGATGATTGTTGCGCTGATCCTGGTGACCTACATCCCATGGATCAGTCTCTTCCTGGTCAATTTTTTGTACTAAGTTTGTGTGAGGAAAGGGGAAACAATGACCATAGTAGAAGCAACTATCAATAAAACTAAGAACTTAATTAACATACCAAGTGAAACATGGCAGGACGCAAAGGTAATCAAAATCACAAGGAGTATGCCATGAAAAACAAAATTTTCACAGTTGCAGTCGCCATTGGGGCCATGATCTCGACTTCGCTGATTTTTTCTTCAGACTCTCATGCAAGAAGAGAGCGAATTATTTTCGGCGGCGGTCCGGACGGAGGCACATTTCAGATGGTGGCAAACGCCATTCAGGAGTATCCGCCGGTCAAAAACATACAGGATGTTTCTGTTAAAGCGCAGTCTTCTGCCGGCTCGGTCGAAAATCTGCGCAGGATTAATTCAGGAAAAAGCCAGATGGGTGTTGTCTACTCAGGGCATGTCTATCTTGGCCGTAACGGTATGTTGAAAGATGATACTAATACATATGAAAACGTCCTTGCCGTCTCTTACCTTTACGGCAATCCTGCCCAGTTAGTTGTCCGGAAAGATTCTGGAATAAAAAGTGTCAAGGATTTAGTCGACAAAAAAGTTGGTGTCGGTAATGCAAGTTCAGGGGCCTTTGCCAACTGTAAACGCTTCTTCACCCACATGGGCATCTGGGACAAAATTGAAAGAAATGCCATGGGCTATAATGATGCAGCAGCAGCATTCGGCAATCATCAGCTTGATGCCTTCTGGCTGTTTACTTCTTTTCCCAGCGAAGCAGTTATCATGGCCGCTAAGACCAATGACATCGACCTGGTTGACCTCAAGGCCGATGCTGATGCAAGCGGCTTTTTACAAAAATATCCCTACCTTTCAGACCTTTCAGTTCCCGGCGGAACCTACCGTGGTATTGATAAAGCAACTCCTTCTTTTCAGGATTCCGCTCTCTGGGTAGCCAGCGCTGAAGTGTCTGATGATATCGTCTATAGACTGCTTTCCATTATCTACACCGATAAGGGTCTGTCCCACATGGTTGAAAAGGAAAAGACCTTCAAGGAGATGAGCATCAAGAGCGGGGTCAATGGAATCGTTACTCCACTGCATCCCGGCGCTATAAAGTTCTGGGAAGAAAAAGGCGTCCTTTAAAAGCTGAAAATACTCGACGCCCATTATTTTCCGATTATACTATTAGAATACAATTATACTCCCCAAGCATCCAGACACAAATCTCTCCCCCAACAGGTCAGACAATGGACATAGCACAAACCGCGATAAACTTAACTCGGGATTTAGTGAAAATTCCCAGCGAGTCATCAAATCCCACAGCAACTGAAGCAATGCACCCGGAGACCAAGGTCAATGAGTTTCTCACCTCCTTCTGTTTTACCCGTGGTGTGGACTTTGAGCTTCAGGAAGTTGCTGCCGGCAGAAATAATTTTATTGCCCATTTTCCCAAAAAGAATGCACCGAAACTTCTAATTATGGCCCACAGCGATACAGTCAGCGCCCCAAATATGGTCAAAGGGTTTTCTGGTGAAATCAAGGAAGAAAAAATATGGGGTCGAGGCGCCTGTGACGACAAAGGACCATTGGCTGCCGCCCTTTGCACCCTGACAGGTTTACACCAGCAGAATATCAAAATTGCCTATGATGTAACGTTCGCAGCGACAGTTGATGAGGAGTGTACTATGGCCGGCTCTGCTGCACTTGCCGCCAAATATAAAACCTGGGATCTTTGTATAGGGCTGGAACCAACTGAGCTGAAACTGATAACCGCCCACAAAGGCGTGCATCGCTGTAAAATCTCAACGAAAGGTCTTGCCTGTCACTCCTCCTCACCGGAACATGGCCGCAATGCAATCCTGGAGATGCATGCCCTCATCAACGATCTTCAAGTCCTGGAGTTCCGGCTTAAAAGACAGAAGAGCACTGAACTCGGCCGAGCCTCAATGGCCATCACCCAGATCCAGGGTGGATCGTCTATAAACATCATTCCCGATCATTGTGAAATTTCTATAGATACCCGGTTGTTACCGAGCCAGGATCCCGAGCTTTACACAAAACAATTAGAGCAGTTGATTGGTATGCGCGGCAAGGTGGAACCCCTTTTTATCGCCAGAGGAATGCAAACGAATATTGAGCAGAAGTATATTAAACGATTGCAACATGCAGTCAGCCAATGCGGTTATTCTTCTGACCCCGAATCAGTATCCTATGCGACAGACTGCTCTCAACTGGTCACCCGAGGCCCTTGCATCGTCTGGGGGCCTGGTTCAATAGCACAGGCCCACCAGCAGGACGAATATATTGAAATTGCCCAGATCAAGGACGCCTGCCGTATTTTAGAAATGTTTTTAACAGGAGGTGCATGATTTACACCCACACAAGGTTTGACAGACCTGTAGGAGCACATTGCACTATTTTGAGTTAGTTACGCAAAAAGACAAGTTGGTTTGCGTGAGTTGCCCGGAAATATCCTGTTTACTTAAGATCAAGCGCTTTTTTAACCGCATCAATACCGACCCGCTCAACAAAGCGGTTGGTGCGCTCTTTCTTGCGGGCGTTTTCCTTGTAGTATTCCAGGAACTTCTTACTCAGTTCAAGCACCTGCTCTCTGCTGATGTCCTGGGCAATCACGTCCCCAATGCGCGGTCTGCCGCCGGCATTACCGCCAACAATCAAGGTCCAGCCTTTTTTCTTTGCAAACACCCCGACATCCCGCAAATAGCTCTCGCCACAGCACATCGGACAGCCGGACACACCAAACTTCAACTTGGCTGGATAGTCCAACCCCCGAAACATCTCCTCAATCTCAAGACCTAAACCAAGGGAGTCATCTACGCCAAACTTACAGACACTGTTTCCAGGACATGACTGTACATAGTGCAGGCACAGGGCTTCAGCTTCACCATGGTCAATCTGCAGATCATCCCAGGCAGGCCCTACCTGTTCTTTTTCCAGCCCAACGAGGGCAATACGCTGGCCAGAGGTAATCTTCACAACCGGGATACGATATTTTTTGACTACAGAAGAAATTTTGTCAAGAATCTCAGCTGATAGAATTCCAACCGGTGTCCGCGGTACAATGGCATATGTTTTTTTATCACGCTGTAAAATCGCAGCTTTCAGGTCCAGGGTATCATTTTCCATGTAAAACTCCTTGATTAAACTCTTGCTAGTTTTTTATGACTGTCGTTTAAGTCTGTTGTTTTAAGCTAAAACAGACAATTTTGCAAAAAGCCTCAATAGTCCCAACGCCACCATGTAAAATCAACTATCTCCTCAGTATCCCGGGGATGTCGAGGAATTTCGTTTCCTGTCAACGCAGGTTAACTGCGAGACCATCAAACAAATCGTTTATTTTTCAAAATGGTTTTTGATTTTATTAGCCAAGCCCGGGCCAATTCCTTTGATTTTGCTTAATTCATCAATCTCAGCCTCGGCTATGCGCTTGACACTGCCCAGCGTGCGCAGAAGCCTTTTTTTCTTCTCGGCGCCAACACCTTCGATACCATCCAAAGGGGACGCCAACTGGTTCCGGGAGCGTAACTTTCTGTGAAAGGTGATCCCGTAACGATGCGCCTCATCCCGAATACGCATCAGCAACAATAATACAGCGGTGTGTCTGGCAATGTTTAAAGGATTTTTTCGGTCCGGGGTATAAATTTTTTCACCTTCGTCCTTTTTTTCCTTAGCAATACCCAGGAGATCGACCCGCCCGGAAATATTGTGATTGACAAGGGCCTGCCTCGCAATATTCAGTTGGCCTTTTCCTCCGTCAACCAGAAGCAGGTCAGGCAGGTCATCAATTACTCTGGACAAATGACGATCAAGCAGCTCAGCCAGGGAAGCATAATCATCCGGTCCGGTAACTGACTTAATTTTATAGTGCCTGTAGTTCTTCGAGTCCTTTTCTCCCTGCCTGAAGCTGACAACAGCGCCAACTGTATGCTGACCGGAAATATTGGAAATATCCATGCAGATTATACGTTCAGGAGGATTATTTAATTTACACTCATGTTGCACACTCTTGGCAAGGGTTGCCCAGGAAGTTCTTTTTTTATCCATATCGGCAAACACCTGTGCGGCATTTTTCTGGGCAATCAACAGTAATTTGACAAAATCACCGCGGCGGGGATGCTTTAACCTTACCTTTGATCCCCGCAATTCAGAGAACCATTCGACAAGGGCTTCATGCTCGGATGGTATAAACGGCACAAGAACCTCCTGCGGTACAAAGGGGGTCTTCTCATAAAAGCGCTGCATGACCTCGGAAAGAACCTGCGCATCAATGTCCAAGGGCTCTTTTAAAAAGTGGTTTTCATGGGAATGGATCAAGCCATTTTTAATCCGCAAAATTGAAACTGCGACAGAACCTGCCTGTCGACAGTAGCCAAAAACATCCTGGTCGCGATGATGACTTGCCGAAACCATTTGTTTCTCAATAGTTTTGTTGATCGCCTTAATCTTGTCCCGCAATTGTGCGGCAAGCTCAAAGTCAAGTCTGACAGAGGCCTCCTTCATTTCTGCTTCCAACCTGGCTGTTACTTCATGATTTTTACCGAGCAGAACATCGGATACATCAGCAACCATTTGAAGATACTGACGATGAGTGACTTTTTCGGCACATGGCGCCAGGCAGCTGTGCATTTGATGGTTCAGGCACGGCCTCTTGCGCATTTTCAAAGAATGTCCTGAGCAACGCCTTAACGGGAAAAACCTGTTGAGCAGTTTGACCGTTTCCCACATTGCAGAACTTGACGAAAATGGTCCAAAAATCATTTTGTCTTTCTTTGTTTTACGCCTGGTGACAACCAGACGCGGCCACTGCTCATCAACAGTCAGCCTCAGGTACGGATACTGTTTATCATCACGTAGAATGATATTATAACGCGGTTTATATTTCTTAATGAGGGATGACTCAAGAAGCAGCGCTTCCTTTTCTGTCATCGTCAGTGTGGTGGTAATCGAACGTGTTTTGCTGAGCAGCACCCCCGTCTTATTGGAAGTTGTGTTCAGATAATTCACATACGAACGCAGCCGGTTCCTCAAATTCCTGGCTTTCCCAACATACAGAACTTCATCCTGGACTCCGCGCATTATATAGACACCAGGACCAGATGAGCAGGTTTGCAGAAACTCTTTTGACAAAAATTTATCTTTCGGTTTTGTAGATCCCAAAATAGCCCTTTTCAATTAGGAACTTATACCCACAACACAGATTTTTATACTTTTTATTATCGAAAACAAACAAGAATACAAGGTGTCAAGATAACGACACTAATCAACAAACCAAGACAATGTCGTACAATTTTTTTTTCTGTAGACGGTTGTACTTTTAGACGAAATAGAGTAAATTTGCTGCCTTTTTTAAGAGGGTGATTTATTCTCGTCTACATTGCACAATCACGATGTAGATTTTACCACTATAACGGAAGGTAAACAGTACAATCGCTTTTCGGGAACAAATGATATAGGAGAAATGAAAATGGCAGATATTAATGACAGCGACTATCGCGGCCCCTGGGGCGAACTTATCAAAGGAATGTGGAGAACGCCGCTGGGGCTTATCGGCGTCATTCTTACAACTGTGTGTGCAACATTAATGGTATTCGGCCTTATTGTTGAAGTCTTTGGCCTTACTGATAATATATATGTCCCTCTTCTGGCCTTTCTTGTTTTACCCGGCGGTATGATCACCGGTCTCCTTCTGATTCCGCTTGCCGCTTTCTTGCGACGCCGTCAGTGGCATAAATACGGAATTGCCAAAGACCATCTTCAAGTTAACTTAAGCGACCATAAACACCGCAAAATGATGATCTACTTTGTTGTGCTTACGGTCATTTTTTTCGTCCTGTTAAGCGTCATCGGTTTTGAAGCCTATCATTTCTCCGACTCACCGTTTTTTTGCGGTGAAGTCTGCCACCAGGTGATGGAACCGGAATTTCAAGTGTATAAACGTTCAGCTCACTCAAAGGTTGTATGTGTTGAGTGCCACATCGGTCCGGGCGCCCAATGGTTTGTACGGGCCAAAATTTCCGGGTTACGCCAGGTGCTAGCCGTTGTAACCAACAGCTACAGCCGCCCAATTCCCGCACCTGTTGAGCATTTGCGCCCTGCCCGGGACACCTGTGAAAACTGTCATTGGCCGGAAAAGTTCTCAGGAAAACGAATTAAGATTTTCACGCACTTTACCAACGACAACCAGACCGATCCGGAAGTTAATCAAATAGCCCTCCACATTGGTGGACACAATCCCGTAACCGGAGTCTTTGAGGGGATCCATTGGCATGTAAGTAAAAACGTTAAAATCGAATACAAAGCCGCAGACACGCGTCGTCTGGCAATTAGCAATGTACGCGTCACCCGTCCTGATGGCAGTCAGGATGAATTCGTCAAAACTGACATTGAACTTCCGCCAGGCACCGAGCCTGCTGAGGGTGAAATGGCCGGCGAATGGCGCACAATGGATTGTATCGATTGCCACAACCGTCCGACCCATGTGTATGATCTACCCGAAGAGCGGGTTGATTTTGGTCTGTTGAGCAAAAAAATCAATCCTGAAATTATCGGCATCCGTGAAGATAGCCTGGCCGCTCTTACCACCGTCTTCAACACTCGGGAAGATGCCGAAAATAACATGCACAATCGTCTGGTTGAACTGCAGACCAATCGACATGGCATTGATTATGTTGAACGTTATGCAAAGGATCTGAAAACCGCCAGCGACTACCTGCTGGAAACCTGGTTGAACAACGTTTGGCCGAATATGAACATCCAATGGGGTACCTACGGAAGTCACCTGGGTCATCAGCGGGCAGAGGAAGGCTGGGGTTGTTTCCGCTGCCACGATGAAGAGCACACTGACTCAAATGGCGAATACATTACCCAGGACTGCAGCACCTGTCATGATGAGCCGGAGTAAGTCGGATATTTTCTGACGACAATCGGAGCTTCTGATAAAAAAACCCTGATCCAGTACTGGATCAGGGTTTTTTTTATGCAAAAGTGGTATAGATAACATCCTTAACCAGAATGTTTCAGCTTGGTCTCCTGGATGATTCAAGGAGTAAGCCGATTCGCTGATGGATACACACAACCCCTACAGGAGTAATTATGTCCGACAATATAAATGATACATTAGGAACAACAGAAGTTCTTTGGGACCTTAACGACCTCTACTCCAGCGTTACCGCTAAAGAAATTGACACCGATCTTATGTCCTGTCAGACGGAAGCACAAAATATTCATGATGAGTACAGCGGCCAGGTTGCCACACTTACCGCCCAACAAATCCTGACGCTGGTCACCCGTCTTGAAAACCTGGCAACCATACGCGGCCGCCTGTCAACCTTTGCTTTTCTTAACTTTACCACCCAAACCCAAGCTCCTGAAGCCGCTGCTTTTTTACAAAAAATCAGGGAAGAAAACAGCAAAATGAGCAAAAATACTGTTTTTTTTGAACTCGAATGGAATGATTTGTCCGACGACCAGGTCACAAGTCTTCTCTGCCAGGAGTGCCTGGCCCACTATCGTCATTATCTTTCCAGTCTCCGCCGCTATGCCCCTCATATGCTTTCTCGAAGCGAAGAAACCCTGCTCATAGAACTTTCTCCCGTCGGTCGCGGAGCATGGACCCTACTCTTCGAGAAAGTTATGGGGCATATGCAGTTTGGAAAGGATAAACGTACTGAAGAAGAGGTCCTGGCCGACCTTTACCATCAGGACCAAGGCGTCCGGCAACAAGCCGCCCGCGACTTGACAGACGGCCTCAACAGCCAGTTGCACATTCTTACCCACATCACCAATACAGTACTTGCCGACAAAATGATTGATGACCGTCTTCGAAAATATCCCGCCTGGATAAGTTCAATGAACCTCTATAATGAACTGGAGGACAATACTGTTGACGTCCTCGTTGAGACTGTCACCAGCCGTTACGATATTCCTAAACGGTATTATCATTTGAAAAAAAAGATGCTCGGGCTCCCGGAACTCAGCGACTATGACCGTTACGCCCCCCTGCCTGACCTGCCTGATACCAAAGTCGACTGGGTCCAATGCCGGGAAATGGTCACCCAGACGTTTACAGAATTCTCTCCTGAACTTGGCAAGATAGCTCACACTTTTTTCAACAGACAATGGATACACGCTCCCATCATTACCGGTAAGCGCGGCGGCGCCTTTGCCCACCCCTGTACACCCGATGTTCATCCATTTCTAATGGTCAATTACACTGGCAATATCCGGGACGTTTCAACTGTTGCCCATGAAATGGGCCACGGCATTCATCAATACCTGGCGGCTGAACTTGGCTACTTAAACAGTGACACCACTCTGGTCCTGGCCGAAACAGCCTCGGTTTTTGCTGAATTGCTCCTCTTTAAAAAGCAGCTTAGCCTTCTAAAATCTCCGCAGGAAAAAACCGCGTTTATTGCCCAGAAACTCGAGTCGATTTTTGCGACTGTATTCAGACAGATTGCCATGAACCGCTTTGAGCAGCTCAGTCATAACGGGCGCCGTCAGCATGGCGAACTGTCGTCAGAACAGCTAAGCGACTACTGGCAGAAAACCCAACGGGAAATGTTTGATGACAGCGTAACTCTGACAAACGATTATTCGATCTGGTGGTCCTATATCCCCCATTTTTTAAGTACTCCAGGCTATGTTTACTCCTATGCCTTTGGTGAACTCCTGGTGCTTGCCCTCTACAACCTCTACCGTAACGACAAGACATGGTTTGTGCCCAAATATATTGATCTCCTGAAATCCGGCGGCAGCAATACCCCCTATTCTCTGGTCAAACCCTTTGGCATTGACTTGAACACAACTGATTTCTGGAAGGGCGGCTTAGAGGTAATTGATGATATGCTGAAGCAGATTGAGTAAGAATTGAACTCTTTTGGGTAAGCACTCATTGGGCAGGGTCTTGGTTCCGCCAACCATCGTAATGGTAACTGATTACAGAGTACCGGAGATTTTTGTTGAATTAAAATGTGTTAGGCATCATACTTTTAGAAGATGTACACTTCGCCACCCGAAGGTTATTTTTGTTCGCATTTGCGGTCAGCTTTTTCTTGACAAGCTGGGGCCTGTACCTTTCCCCACTGCGCAGGAACAGCTGGCTATAACTCAAAAAACCGCTGAGATGATCAAACGCTATCCACATGCAAAACAACAGGGCCTTTTGGGGTTTTTCAGCTCATTATTTGACAGATCAAACCCGCAAAAAAACCTGGTGAACCGCCCTCCACGCATCAGCCTGAACCGTCTGCACGCAGTCAGCTTTGATATGGATGTACCCTACAAACAGTCAGGTTTAGGTGTTGCAAATATCTCCCTCACCGGTATAGGATTTCTTGCCAGTCATTCTCAGTGGCCGCAATCTGGCGATACTGTCCATGGTACGCTCAATATCCTACAGGCCAAACTCCCCACAACTTTACGTGTCGTTCATGTAACCTCTGTTATAGCGGGATGCCACTTCTCAGTAATAGGCCAGGAATATTCAGAAATTTTAAGCCATTTTTTTGATGCCGAACTCGATGCGATTCAACTGCAAAAAGTCAACCCGGCCTACCTGAAAAAGGACCCAGACGGCACAGCAATCTGGTTCAAAGGACTGGACACCAGTGAACTGTACATTGTCCATCGTGAAAACCGTATTGTCAGCTTCAGTATCACCTTTCTGGGCAACACCATCCGCTGGTCAGAATCTTCAGATTCTCCACAGTATGGTATTCCACAACACTCTAGCGAAGAAAGCGCGCACTTTTTCAGCCCCTCAGATGCCACAACACCTTCTCTGCACGACCCTGCAGAGCTGAACACCACTGCTATAAAATTCATTCATAATATTAAAGGGCTTAACAGCGGTTTCACCGATCAAATCAAAAAAGTGCTCCATGAAAATCGCATACTTTAGACTTCAGCTCTATCAATCTCCAGCCCCCCTATGAGCAGTTCCCTCAAATATGTCTGGCGCATACGGCTGTCCCTGTTCCTCACTGCCATAGCCAGCGCCTTTCGCGAACCGACAAACACCGCGAGCTTTCGTGCCCTGGTCAATCCTGTATACATTAAATTTCTATTCAGCATCTTAAAGTGCTGGCTGACAACAGGAATAACAACGGCCTCAAATTCACTGCCCTGGCTCTTATGTATTGTTATGGCGTAAGCAAGTTCAAGCTCCGTTATGTTCTCACGCTCATAGCAGACAACCCTCCGGTCGGGGAAAAACATGACTTCTAAATTTAGACGTTCATTGTTGATGCCGCTGATGACACCGATATCGCCGTTAAATACGCCAAGGTCATAGTTGTTCCGCCGATGGATAACCCGGTCACCCATCCTGAAAATATTTTCACCGAAGGAAAGTTCTTTCTTGCCTGACACAGCGGGATTGCCTGCATTTTGGATCATTGCGTTCAGCCGGTGTGTCCCCAGGCTGCCGCGGGTCATAGGTGAAAGAACCTGAATTTCACAGGTCTTTCCATAATATTTAGGTATCCATTCAAGGCATAATTTTTCTATGACTTTTGAAGCGGTAAGGCCATAATAAAGAGCTGACCACGGAGGGATCTGCTTAAGCACAGTCCGGAGCTCTTCAATGGCGCCAGAGGCCGCAGACAGCTTATCTAAATCAACATGCCGAAACTTGGCAGGCACCACAAAATCACGTTTTCTAATACCCCAAACTTCCTCTGAAACCCCAAACTCGTACCCTGCCCCGGCATCTTCGGAAGGCGCTGTTATTTCAGCAAACATCTCCTTTGGCATCCGTTTGATCCGGGCAATAAAATTCAGCTGTTCACGGGTTGCCTCTTCACAATCTATAAAAAGACAATCCGTTGATTCCTGCCAGATATGCGGGCGGTGAAAGGGAGAATCGATATGAGGGGTTTCGCCGGAATTAATCTGGTGCGCAAAAGTGATGATTTTTGACTTTTGCGCCTGTCTGAAAATCTGCGACAAAACAAAACAGGGAACTTTTTTTGAGGCAATGATATCCCGCAACACATTGCCCGCACCAACGGACGGCAATTGGTCGGCATCACCTATAAACAGCACCTGACAGGCGTCAGGGACGGCTTTCAACAGTGAAGCACTCAGGCTTATATCGAGCATTGAGCACTCATCAACAATCAAAAAATCAGCGTCAAGCGGATCGTCCTCCCCCCTTTTAAAAAAACCTCCCTGCCACTCAAGAAGCCGGTGAATTGTTTTCGCTTCAAGGCCAACAACCTCGCTCATTCGCTGGGCCGCCCTACCAGTGGGGGCCGCAAGCAGAACACGTAAATCCATGGCCTGCAAAAAGTCTACAAGCACCTTGGTCGTCGTAGTCTTGCCGCAGCCTGGCCCCCCCGTCAATACAGAGAATTTTTCAGCGATAATCCCTGCAACCGCCTGGGCCTGCTGCGGGCTTAAAGTGAGTTTTTTTCCGTTGCAGTATGCCTCAATCCAGGCCAGCACCTTTCGGGTATTGGTTGCCAGATTATGACACTGCCTGGTTATACTTTTGGCAACGGCCAGCTCATCCCAATAGAGGCCCTTGGCATAGTATCCTAACACCGTCTCAGTATCACTTTGGGCGATGGTCCGTTTTTTCAATAAATCTGTACGCTCCATTTCATCAAGATGGGCGGGGATTGTATCCAAAGTCATACCGAGCAGCTGCTGGACCTGGTCGATGATCTGATCAATCCTCAGATAACAGTGGCCACGGTCCCGACTTCCACTGAGCACATGTTTAATTGCCGCAATAATTCTCTGGGGGCTGTCTAAAGGTATGCCAAGGCTCTGGGCGACCTTGTCAGCCGACAAAAATCCAATACCATAAAAATCATTGGCCAGCCGGTAGGGGTCGGCGGCAACAATTTCATTGGCTTTTTCACCATAGTGTTTAAATATTCTAACGGCAAAAAGGGTGCTTATGCCGTGTGATTGCAAAAACATCATGACATCCCTGATCACTCGGTGAGAAAGCCACGCCTCTTTGATAATTGCCAGCTTTTTCCGGGCTATACCCGGCACTTGCTTCAGCGACTCAATATCCTGTTCAAAAATATCCAGCGTTTTATCACCAAAATAATCAACGATTTTAGCTGCCGTCTTTGGCCCTACTCCCTTGATCAGGCCGGAGCCAAGATATTTTTGCAGAGCGGCAATGGTGGCCGGTTTCTGTTCTTCGGCAATATCTGCTTTAAATTGTCTGCCAAACTTGGGGTGCTCAGACCAGGCGCCGACAAACTTTACGGTGGCACCGGCAAATACCTTTGACTGATGAACGGTAACGGTGATAGGTGCAGAAAATTTCTGAAGCGGCTGGACTTTAAGCACGCTCCAGCCTGTTTCCTCACTGTGGAAGGTCACTCGCTCAATTATGCCAAGGATTGATTCTTCGGGCATATTGTTATTAATGGCGTAGTTTTTTTATAGAATTCACAATAGCTTCCGAGTAAAAACAGCCGAGCATCCCGACGACAGTTGCCACGGTTGTGACCCAGAACAATGTCAGGTGGAGAGTCTGGTTCTTGTAATAAAATAGATCCAGAATAAAGAGGATAACGCCTAAATGCATGGCAGAGGAACCAACTCTGAGCCAATAGCCTTTTTTTTCAAAATGAAGGTGCCTGTTGCCGATCAGAGCAAGACATAGCACAATAAACTGAACAATCAGCGCCACAATAAGATTAATTTTTAATGCCGATATGATACCATAAAAATAGGCGACAACTCCAAGAAGCACGACAAGAGCCAAGGTAAATCGATTCAGCATTCCCACAGGCAGCAATCGTTTGGGCACACAAATCCCGATTAATAAAATCAGACAGATGATAAATGGGGTGACAACCTGGTTCATCGTGTTCATATAGCCGATCTTTATCTGGGGCGGCATATCCTGAATCTGGGCATGCTTAAAATAAAACATACCGTAAATACAGATAGCTGAAATTACGGCCAGAACAACCGCCGTTGCCAAAATCAGATAAAAATCATAGGAGACATTCTTTGTCGGTTTCTGACTGCTCATTGAAACGTATGCTCACCCGGGAAAAAGAAGGAACTCACAAAGGTAAAGACCATTGCCAGAAAACAGAGAATGCCAAGTATCGAGGTAAAATACCACATACCCTTTTTATTGGCATATAAACGAGTATGAAGATAGGTGCTGTAAATGGCCCACATCATAATTGAACTACAGATTTTAGGATCCCACCACCAATTAGGCCCCCAGGCCTTCAAAGCCCACGGATAGCCGAGCAGCATTCCCAGAGTCAGCATAAAATAACCGAATTTGGCAAAATCATAGCCAATAGCCTCGACCTCAATCTCCCTGTTGACCAGCATGAAGGACGATGTCACGAAAGTTATGGTGATAGCGGCATAAGAAAAGAAAAGCATGGGCGGATGCATCCACATGTAGCTGGCATTGTAATAAAAAATCATCCTGGGATAGAGTTTCATAAATAGACCGAACTGTTTCATTGGCGGCAGGCCGCCCTGAAACCACGTTGTAATTTCCGCAAAAAACTTTGGCAACGGCTGGAGGAATGGGTTCGCGACAAAAGCAATAATGCAGACCTGAATCGCCAGAAGCAGGAGCAAAGCCCCACGTATCCTGTGATTGTTTAGCCGGGTGCAGGCAATCTGTGTCATCATTGAGTAAGACATACACCAGAAAAAATACTTTTCATTTTCAATCCAGAGTGGAATCGCATATCGAGGAGGGCTGCTTTTATCATAGAGAGGAAAGCCGTAGGCCGACTGGTTGTTCATAGCCGAAATCTGTTGATTGACCCAGACAGACAGTGATTCAGGAAGCGTAAGCGGAAGTCCGATATAGATACGATAATGGAGCCAGCAAATCAGAGCAAACCCGAGCAGAAACAAAATATTTGCGCCATAAACCGTATAACGGCAATATCTGGAACCAACCGGGGAGACACTGAATAAATTGGCCCCGCCCAAAATACCGGCTGATATCGCAACAACCGACAGAGCGTAGGTCAGGACATTCCCATATACAGTAATGTGGCGGGTGATTTCGGAAAAATCCATCAAACAAGGCACCCCATATTTAAATTTAACTTTAGAACAGTCAGAGATTAGCCGATATAATTTAAAAATCCAGGGTTTTCCGCCCCTCCCAGGCAACAGTAATTTAAAATGGATCTGAACGAGTCCCGTGGTCCTGTCCTGCCCGGTTTACAATCACGACTAAACTTAATATGCACCTCTGGCAGATTGAACATAAAAGAAAGGTCTGGCTCTGCAATCATTGTTTACGCAAGCTCACAGATGTCGTCCTGCTTGGCTCCTGGGAGTGGATCGACAAAAGCAACGATCAGAGCATTTGCTGTGAGAGGTGCAAATGTAATGACTATACAGCGAAAAAGTATGGCAGATTCCGCTGCTTTTTTCGTTATTTCACCCAGTTCCGCATTCGGCCGGCCCGCGCAAAAGCCTATCGAAGAGCCATCTTCTGACCACCTAACACTGCAGTTCAACCTCCAAAGCAAACGCTTTTGAAAGTGCCATTAGCCCAAGAAGATAATCCTTGCTTTTTTGTTCAAGTACTCTTTAAAAAGTAGTACAATCACTGCTGAAACAACACTCTGAATCTTTTGAGCTGTCATTGGTGTCCTCGATGCATTTGTTTTACTGGCATGCAGAGACAATGCCCCCTTTACGCAGCCAGCTCATTCTACGTTGCACACATGTAAGGACAACAATGCCAGACCAGGAACGTCGAAGAGCCGCCAGACAACGTTGCGATAACCGGTGGATCAACGTATCGCCGCAACGCCCTAGTCCTTCAACTGCAGGCAGCCCTTTCATCAAAGTCGAGGTTGAAAACGTCAGTGTTAGCGGAGTATGTTTACTGTCATCTACACCGTTTTTATTAGGCCAAGTGCTGCTGTTTGCCGAAGACGATATGCCAGATGAAGGCACGGTAGTCTGGACATACCAGTCTAAGACTAAATGCAAGGCTGGTGTTCAATTTGCCCGGCGCCAATCCTGACCAGCCTTTCGTCATTACCAGATACCTGATCAGAAATGAAAAATAGGACCCTGCTACTTTTAGTTTGCTTCATAACCTTATGTGCCATCTTCTTTTTGGCACCAAAACTCCTCAACCAGAAAAATTTTCAAAACCGTATCACCCGTGAACTGATCGTAACCTGCGGCGTTGATTGTCGGTTCACGAATATTCGATGGCACTGGCTGCCAATTCCTGGTTTATATATAGAAGATTTCAAGTCTGAATCCAATCTGTGCACACTCACAGTCCCAAGAGTACAACTCATTCCCCGTCTGCAATCCTTTTTCGACAATCAGGGCCTACTTGGCCGCATCAAATTCATCAGACCAGTGATAGATTTTAAACAACTTCCCGGCATCGATCACCTTGGCAGCAAAACCAAAATTCCTGATATGAAGATCACCATTACGGACGGCTCCATAACCCTTCCCCGGTGGCCACTTAATTTAGCAGGGAAAAAAGTCTCTCTTCAGCCGCTTCAGATCAACAATCTTAACTTAAAGATGGCATTTTCCTTAAATCGCCTCAAATTTAATGGCTATTTCCAGTCAAATTTAAGTAAAAAAGTTGAAGCCATTGGCAGGATAGACCTTAACAATAAGTATTACCGCCTGGATCTGAAAACCAGCGGCACCGACTTCGCGCCTCTATGCAATCAAGCCAATAAAGATTTTCAAATTGAAGAATCGAGAATTTCCCTGCAGATTCACCTTGAGGGACTCGGGAAAGACAACTTTAAAATCAACCTCTCTGAAATCAACAAACCGGTCTCTTTTCGTATTCTCAGTCAGCCTTACCAAGTTACTTCCATCGGCAACATCAACTTTACAAAACATGAACGTGAATTCTTTTTTGAATTTGAGCACTTGGCTCTTGAAGAACCCGCCGCTATTTTTTCTGGAAAAATGTCCAAACGACTCAACGACTCACAGAAAGAACCGATCTGGACTCTGGATATTTCCGGGAACGACATTGATCTGCTTTCTGTAAGGAAACGCCTTCTTTCGTTATGGCCAGACAATGTCCATGCCAGGAACACCTGCTCCATTGTAAGGGGGGGAAGGGCCAAGACCGCCCGCTATGTCTTTAAAGGAACTGCCGCTGATTTTAATTATCTTCGAAAGATGAAGATATGGGCCGAGGCGGTTGATGTTCCTCTATATATTTCAACTATTGATTTATCCATTGATCAGGCCAGTGGTCCTATCAGCATTATTGACGGCTATCTTGCCGGAAAAAACCTGAAAGCCGATATCGGCTCCAGTCATGGTCGGAATGCTTCTTTATGGCTTGATCTCATTGGTCAGGATGACGCCTTCTCTCTGAATATTGACCTTGATACCGACCTTGGCGACCTTTACCATGTTCTGCAAACAGTTGTCCCTGTCCCTGCCTTTCAAGATGAGCTTGAGCGTTTTCATAACATGTCAGGGCGGGCAAAAGGTGAACTGACACTCGGCAGCGCCCTGCATGATCTCGACACAAATATCCAGGTAAATTACCTGTCAGCAGCAGGTTTATATGACAGGTTGCCCTGGTCTTTCAAACTTACAGGCAGAAAACTTGACATTTCACCAGCTAAAGTTTCCTGGCAGGACTTTCAAGGGGTCATTGACCAACAAAATGTTAAAAAAACATCGGGATCTGTAAGCTGGGACAATGATGTAACGGTGACAATCAATGATCTTGATGCAACTGCAGACCTCAAAAGTTTGTTTGACCAAGCCTACGTATATGTAAACGGCAGGGATGCCTATTTGAAAAACAACTTTACAGAAATCCTCTCCAACATTACCGGCACTGCAGAATTTACCAATTCATACTTCTCGGGTCCCGCCCTTCATCCAGAAAAATGGGACTTCGGAACCTCATTTTCTTTCAGTAACACAACCATTGAGAGCCAGCACTTGCCACCCGGCATCGTCAGTGAAGTTGTGCAGGGAACGTTAACTTCTGAGACAATCACTTTTTCAGGAATTTTTGATACCTTTGATCAAAACATATACATGTCCGGTAATTACAAACACACTTTACTGGATAACTGGCTGGGAACATTAGAGCTCAACGGCCAGGTTAAACACGCCCTTGGCCAATGGGTCCGCTCAGCCGGCTGGATCCCGGAACCATATTTCCCCCGATTGCCGCTGACCTTAAATAATTTACTGATCATCAACAAAACGCCCTCTTTTGATGCGTGTGATATTAAAGGTGAAGTCATAGCACAATACAATCAAACCGATGCTAAAACTATGATCATCGATATAAGCAAACAAAAAAATATTGACCTCAACACGTTAAGCTTTAGAGATGGTGCAACCCGCGGCAAAATTTCCTATATGTTTCAACCAAACTCCGGCAAATCGCTGCTTACCTGGCAAGGCGATCTTAACATGAAAACACTGGATTCCTTTTTTGAAAAAAATATATTTAACGAAGGCCATATTACAGGAGTCATCAGCCGGTTATCCTCCAAGAACCAACCGGAAAAAACAACCTACGCCGGCTATCTCGAAGCACATGACCTCAAGTGGAATTATTTACCCGATTCAGCGCCAATTATTGCGCATAACATTCTGATTAACGGTGAAAGCAACACGCTTCACCTCAAAGAATTTTCCGGCGAAATTGAGGGTGAAAGACTCAACGCAAGCGGAAAGCTTACTGACGCCAATGGCCCTTTTTTAGTCGATTTATCTGTGAACTCAGAAAACCTCACTATAAATAAAGTTAAAAACGCTTTTAAACAGCACAAAGAGTACATCAACACCATCCTTTCACCTCAAAACCCCAGTGAACAGCCAATAGAAGATCCCTACACAAAAATTATCGATAGACTTGCCGGAAAAATTGATTTTAATTTCAACCGTCTCCACTACAGCCTGCCGGCTGGACCCGTAACAGATACCCCTCCAGCAGAACCGCCGCACACCTACACCCTGCAAAATCCCTATGGGAACATCACCTTTAATTCAGGGGATCTGAAGCTACAACTGTTTCCTAGTGACCTGTGCGGTATGCAGCTATCGAGCACCTATTTTAACCATGACAAACAAATTGACAGTTTTTTCGACATTATCTCTCCACCCGAAAATCTTTTTTTTGAAGATGTCCTTCCCTGTCTCGGCCTGAAGAAAAGCATTATAAAAGGTCCCTTCAAAATTAAAGGACACCTCGACGGCTCCCCTGAGCATTGGCATGGCGGATCACTTACCCTATCCTCAGAGGAAGGCATCATAAAGAAGATGAACATTCTTTCCAAAATATTCAGTGTTATCAATTTTACAGATCTGTTTACCTGGGAGGATCCAGCTGATTTCGACAAAAATGGTCTGCAGTACAGCGACCTGCTCGTCAAGGCATACGTTAAAGAAAACAAGCTTATTTTCGACCGTGCTGTTTTAAAAGGCAAGGGGGTCAACCTCACGGGGCGGGGCACCATTGACTTAACAGACACTACTTTCAACTCAGATCTAACCTTTTTTGTGGCCCCTTTTAAGATGCTCGACACCATTGTGACCAATGTGCCGTTGCTGGGCAGAGCAATTGGCGGTGACAAAGAATCTGTTCTTACCTTCCCCGTCGGAGTTTCAGGTCCACTGAAGAACCCCGAAACTACAGCGCTAGCACCCAGTGCAGTTGGCAGCGCTGCGCTTGAATTTATAAGAGACACTCTGACCCTGCCAATCAGAATCTTTATTCCAGACCTCACAACTCCAAAACGGCCTGAACCACCAGAAAAAGCACCAATTGACGATCAAGTTGAAAAATAAATTGCTGACCGTTCGAAAATTCTCATTCACAAGCAGACATAAACCATCTTTTTACTGGCATTTATAGAGGTTGCGAATCTTTTTTAGATCGTTTAATGGTAGATATTATTATTAACAAAAAACCTTGACCAGCAGTTAATGCCGAAAAAAAAAATACTCATCATTGATGATGAACCCTCAATCATCAAATCGATAGAAAAAATCTTAAAAGATCTCCCCTACGAGCTGCAAACGGCCCAGAATGGCTCTGATGGCATTGCTATACTTAAAAATTGGACGCCAGATCTCATCCTGTTGGACCTGATGATGCCGCAAATGAGCGGCATCGAGTTTCTAAAGGCCGTCAAACTTGATCCAGACTCTCCGTATGCGGTGATAATTCTATCCGGTCACGGTAATGATGAAGAAATGCTCCAGTGCTATCAATTGGGCGCCCATTTTTTTATGCGAAAGCCGTTTGGTATAAGTGATTTAACCTGTCTTGTCACCCGCTGTCTGACCTTTAAAGAACTTGAACACGACTCGCGCCAATATCGGAGCTATCTTGAAGAGTCTGTTAAATTGCAAAACACTTATATCAGCAAACTCTCCCTGGCGCTTGACCAAAGTTCTACCGCTGTCATCATGAGCGACAAACTGAGGCGTATTACCTATATAAATGCTTCATACAGCAGAACTTCAGGCTTTCATTGGCAGGACCTGCAGGGAAAGGATTTATTGTCAATTTTCAACAGCGACGACAGGCACGTGCTGGAAGATATAAAACAGCACATGGACAGTGGCGTTTCCTGGAAAGGGGAACTCTGTTCCCGGCGCAGCAACGGTCAAAGCTACTGGGTTGCATCATCTATCAGCCCTATAAAAAACAATGCGGGTGAAATCACAAATTTTATAGTTATTCAAGATGACATTACTCTCCGGAAAGACGCCGAGCTTGAAAAAGACCGTTTAGCGCAACTGTCTGAACATCAACGCCTGCTTAAACAAAATTTCAGCAACAACATGACCCATGAATTGCTGACTCCCGTACACATTATCGCCACCGCTGCATCAGTGATTGATTCGAAAATGACCGATGACTCAGTCAGGAAATATATTCACTATATCCAAAATGCTACAGAAGACCTCATCTTCAGAAGCGCCATGGTTCTCAATATGAAACGGCTTGAGACCGGCACACTTGCTCCACAAATGCAGAAATTTCCCCTCAAACAACTTATTGTCGATATAACCCAAACCCAGCAACCAGCGGCAGCTCTGAAAAACCTGCAGTTAGAATACCGCCTTGACGGGAATGTCCCTGAATATTTAACCTGCGACGGTAAGTTTTTAATGCAGATTATTGCCTATCTCATTGAAAACGCGATTAAATTTACCAAATCTGGACAGATAACGGTTTCCGCAAAGAAAGTTAAAGATAATGCCCAACCTGGCTTCAGGTTTGAGGTTACAGATACAGGAATTGGCATTGCCAAATCCAAACTGCAGATGATTTTTGAACCATTCCAGCAGGCTGACAGTTCCAGTTCCAGATCTTACAGAGGGATGGGTCTCGGCTTAACTCTTGCCCAGAACCTTGCAAAAGCCATTGGCGGAAAGATCAGCGTCAATAGCGCTGAGGGTAATGGAAGCACTTTCACCCTTACCCTGCCAGTATCCACAACAAGCACAGTGTCTGCCTAACAAACAGTTCATCCCTGTACATCTTATTGTTTGCAACTTCAATTTCAACTGGCGTTAGAAATCGTTTATCTATCTTTTTTCTGAAAAAAAAATAAATAGACATTGACAGGACTTAACGTGTCATTGTCTAATGACTGCAGGAGGTTACCTACGTTATCGTGTCGTTTAGAGGTCGTACCGCTACTGCATCCGATGCAGGTCTGATCAATCGGCAGTGAAGCGATAATCTGTCCAGGCTGCCCGGACCACAAACCGGATATGTAACAGCTTGTAGCCAGGTTTAGCTTCAACAGCGTATAGACCTTAACGTCACCCAAACTCATTTAATGCTGCCGATAGCTTCAAACTAAAGGTTGGGACCGCTATGGAACAAGTCACTTTTACCAAAAATCTGGATCATCTGAATATTCTTTTCGATGAATATTTTGCTGAATGCTGCACCATCACCATCATCGCATACAACTACGACGGCCAGGGTAATGCCCTATGCAAGTGCGACAACAAACTCACCGAAATTGATGTTGAAACCTTAAAAAAAATCATTTTCGGCGTTCCCAGAGACGCCATAGAAAATTATCTCAGAGGTATCTTTGACCCTGCCCCCAAGCCTGCTTTTGTCACTGGACAGGACAGAGAGCTTTCGTTTCGGCTGCCTGAACTTAAAAAACTCAAAAAATATGATCTATTGAACCTGGCCAAAGAAACGTTTAAACGGTTTTCTGACTACCCAAAAGATACGTTTCATTATTTTAGCAAAACTGCCAACGTTAATAACGCCAAGTGCTCGACAGCGGCAACAACTGTATATGGCAACACCAAGAGCAATGTTTTTCACAAAACGACGTGCAAAAGCTTTAACTCTATCAGCTGCACAGCTCTTTTCAACTCACACTCAGAAGCGACAAGTGCAGGGTTTACACCCTGTAAAATATGTAAACCTTGAGACAACACTAGAAATCAATGCTTTCATGGCCATATAGATACCATCTCGGCACACGCCTCCGGTTGCGCCGCTCTCTTTACGAAGTGTTGCGTGACCAACTTGATAATAATCTAGTAAAAATCGCCCTAATCGATTCGTACCAGAATTTCTATAACGCAGGGGTTGCGTATCCTTTTGTCCAAAAGCGGGAGCTTAAGCCCCGTGCCCGTGTCGCTGAGCAGGAATACTCGCTGCAAAACCATTTTTTCATCATATTCTGTGAAGGTTCTATCCCAAACACCTACAAAAAACATCTTCGCTTTTTTGACTCCAATAAAGTCACCAAAGAGTCCATTGAGAAGCTTCCCTATATCTCTTTGAGTAAGAAGTATACAAACAATCTGCGCTATTTTAACAACCCCTGCTTCGTTGATCTCATTAATGACATCAGGCCTGTTGACTATGCCTTGCTAATCCAGAACGATCCATCGATAAAAAAAGAAAATCGCTATATGATGACGCATTTTCACGTTCGCGTTGACTGGCCTATCGATGAAGCCACCGAAGAAATGGCATTAGCCTTGCGATATATTGCTAAAGAATTATACGAGCGGGGGGAAAAATACGCAGAGCATTTGCACCATAAGCTCTTTGAAAATTATGGCTTTCATCATTCGGTCGGAGGACGCCGGACTGCAGCGGTTGTCGCAGCCCAATTCCTGAAAAAGATGAACTTTATTTCCACTGTCTATGTGGCAAGCGCAGAGGCCCGGACCCTGACAAGGATAAGTGAACGTGGTGTAAGCAAATATGTCATTATACGCGTTCCCCTGGCGGATATAATTCAACTTGCCGATGAATACAGCCTGAAGTTCGATTCCCTCGTCGATCGCTATATGATTGACATGTGCGATGACTATGGTGTCGCCCTCCTGCACGTCGTCTATAGAAACTCAATTTATTCAAAACCGCCGGAAGATGGTAAAATACAGCGGTTACGCCCTGACTATCAGTGGCTTACTGTACATGACCAGCTTCTGCTGCCCCTGCCCGGCCAAGCCGACGCCTATCCCATACGATACAACACCATCTATACCGCAGATTAGCCTAAAATTGTAAATACTCAGAGTTCATCCGTCAATTCCCCATAGGGTGATTTGATAACTATAGACTTGGCTTTCTCTTCATCTCTTTGAGTGCTGTTCCCGAGACAGAGAACAATTTCTTTCACACGCTCCGCACCTTCCATTGATTCATCAATAAGCCCATCTATATCATTCAAAAATAATCAACTTTCAGCTTCTTGCGCAGAGCAGTAATCTCCTCGTTTAAAGGTTGGACGTTCGTAATCTCTACCTGGTACCTGGCATTTATAAACGTAACAAGTTTTTCCAGATACTTTTTTTAGTGTATTTAAGTTGCTGGAGATGGACCCCATGGGATTATTAATCTCATGGGCAACCCCTGCGGCAAGTTGACCTACAGGAGCTAACTTTTTTGGGTGTACGAGTTGGGTATAGGTCTTTTTAAGTTCTTCATGAGCCTTTTCCAAATCATTGTGACTTTTTTCAAGGTCTCTGTCTTAGGTAACATTGGTGATTTTTTCTCAAATTCACTCATGGCTTAAACAACCGTTCGACGAAATGTCTTGGTTTTAAAAATCATAATCAAGTATTTTTTGGATTAAACCCTGATGTTGCACTTACGAGTTGAATCCAGGCTATAAAAAACTTGAAAAGAATAAAATATTACCAAAAAAAACAGCCTGACATCATAAAAATTACCGTCATGGCCATTAACACATCAAGAATCCAAGATTCTTAAGTATCAGTATCCCACAGATTAACAGAGCCCAAAAGACGACACACGCAAAGCGATATGAAGAAAGTTGTTCAATTTGGGTGCCTGAGGCCGAGTATACTTTACGGTTTTTCCTGGCCTTGGGAGGGAGGTTCACTTTCCGTGTCCTTCACAGCAAAAGTACTTTCAAGTAAACGTATTACAAGGTTTTCAATATCGCTCTGGCGCACTACCCCTGCATTTTTCAATTTTTCAGAAAGTTCTACCGGGATTCTTATAATGGTCAACCCATCAACGCGATCAGGGAAAGCCCAGGAGCATTCGCTACAGTTGTCCTCACATTGATTGCAGGACCGTCGTTTGTTTACCAGACAATCATTGCAGATTACCTGCCAGTTATCTAACCCTTTATTGCCGCCTCTTTCCTCAGGAATTTTTTGATCAGTTTGAAGATCCCTCTGACCGGGAACTAATTTTGCGCCACAAATCTGACAGGAGTTATTTGAATAATGAAGCAGTGCATCCTTTTGAGCTTGCTCCAGGGTTGTTTTTGGTTTCACCTCAAGTCTGTCGACCGATCGCAATCGAAAACTTTTCTGCCCCCCAATGAATTTTGTTTCGATATCACAGCCATATTCTTCACGAAGTGCATCAACATGTTGATCGAAGTTTTTTTGATTGGTCAAGTACATAAGCTTCGAGCTTTCCACCCATCCTCTCGGAAAACCAACACCTTCTTCAAGAAGGGTTAACAGGATGACCAGCTTAATTTTACTGACAGATTGAGGGAATTGACTCATGTATTTTCTACTAACAACATCCATTGTTCATCCTCGTCAAATTAAATTCGTGCCTTCCTCAGCTTCATTTACCGCTCTCACAGACAAACTAACCGGCACAGATACAGCAAATATGTCAAAAGTTCCGCGTCATGCGCATTTATCTAAAATTCTTTTTGCACCCTCGTTGTCAGGTTCCAGTTTTAGCAACATAAGAGCAACTTCTTTGGCTTTATCAGTCTCTCCGGTGTCAAGATAGGATTTTGCCTGAGAAAGCATTAACTCGGCACCGCCAGTAAACTTTTCAGCTGATTTCTTTAGAACGCGGCCCGCTTCAGCGACATTACCACTCTTGAAGAGCGACACGCCCTGTTTCGCTCCAAGATAGGCCCGGTCCGGGTCCTTTTCCATTACCATTTTACAGGTTTTGGCTGCCAAATCATCGAGACCATTCTCTATGCATAAATCAATAATATCTTCGGTAAAGTCCAAATCATCCTGGCAATTTTGCACAGTCTGAGCAAGAACCTTTTCCGCCTCTTCACGACGATTTTCTTTTAAGAGAACTGTGGCAAAAGTGACAGCCCGGTCATTGTTGCGTGGATTGATCTCCATGGCCTTAGAAAAAGCTGTCATGGCCTCTTCCATCATTCCCAGCTGACAATACGTTTTCCCCATATAATGGAAGGATGAGACATCAAGATCATTCATTGCCGTGGCTTCTTGGAAACATTCCAAACCTTCCTGGAGTTTCTCCTCTTGCAAATAGAGCCGACCAAGTTCACGAAGAGGTTTACAGGCACGTCGGCTTGAAAGTTCCACCGCCTCACCTGCCTCTTTGATAGCAGCTTTCAAGTTGCCATTTTCTTCAAATTTACGTGCACTATTCAAGTGTTTAATCCAAGGACTCGGGTTACTGGCCTTTTCAACCAAGTCCTTTACTTTTTTTTCAAAAGCGCCTTCTGCAAAAGGAATAGTAAGATAGGCATCGACTTCGTTTTCACCAGCCATTGCAACTGTTGCCCTATTTGCTTCAGCACTTACCATCAGGAAAGGCGTGATACGATATTTTTTACTGGCACGCACTCTGGCTAAAAGCTCCGTCCCTGTCATTCTGGGCATAATTAACCCAGAAATTATAAAATGAAGGGGCTCTTTGCATCTGTCGAGAAACTCCCAACCATCCTGACCGTTGCTCGCTTCGAAAAAATACTTGCCTAACCGATTATTTTTCAGCATTGCGCGTATTGTGCGGCGCATGTCTTCTTTATCGTCAATGATCAGAACTGACATTTTATGTGGAGCTGGAAACTTCATCAATATCACTTACAATGAATTGTTTAGGCCATCTTGAAAAGGTGTCTAAACAATTGGACAAAATATTTAGTTATAAATGGCTACAGGCTGAAAGCCAACTCCAGCCAAATCCTCAAAGATTAATAAGTAATCATATCATTTTGTAATTGAAAAACTGATGATTTCATATCATCCTGGGCCACATATTTGAATTTACCAATTTCCACTGTATTTCCTTCATAAAACTCAGAAGCAACTCGTATCGTTGCTTTTTTTAAACACTGTTCTATATACGCTTTCACCTGCTCTTTCTTCTCAATAGTTTCAGCACGATGTTTAATAAATTTTTGTAGCGTTTTTAAAATTTTAACCATCATTTGTTTTTTTTCCGGAGGTGCTTTATCAAGCATTGACTTAATTGCTACCGGATCAAACCTCTTCACCTGTAGTGTTCGCAGCATTTTAGATATGTTTTGATCACAATAGTCAATATCTTTAGCCATTTTTTGTTTTTTCCCTATAATTACAGGGTCTGCCTGCAATGAGACAATTGTATTCCTAACCGTCGAGGAGCCGACCGTTGGCACGTCAATACCCGTGGTTGCGCAAACATATCCACCAATAATTTTCCCCCCCAATGAACCACTTTCTTTCCTGACCCTGATCTCACCACTGGCCCGGACCGTCCCATTGAAGATATAGTTATTAACAACTAAATCACCTTTAACAACAATCTCAGAGTCCTGGATAAACCCAACCTCAAGGTTTCCAATAACAATCACTTTGGTAGATTCGCCGATGACACCACCTTTGATGGAAAGATCACCATCAACAAAAACCTCGGCCCCAAGTTCAACAGAACCGCCAATGATGGTATTTCCGCCGGACTTAACTGAAAAGTCAGGGGAAACCGAACCACCAATGGTAAGCCCGGTTTTTACAACAATGTTGCCGGTTGAGTAATCTACGTCGCCCTCTATACCAAAAGATTCTTTTATTGAAATATTGTCTTTTTTATAACTTAGATTTCCATCAACCTTTGCAAAATAGCAAACAGCCCCTTCATCCTTTGGCTTTTCATATACCCCCTCATTGATTGAGATAACCCTATCCTTACCATCCGGGGCTTCAACATCTGTTCCGTAAATAGTTTTACCCGGCACGCCTTTCGTTGGAAGGGTCTTTTCACCCAACAGCGTATCCTTGTCAACACTGGTAACCAGATTTCTTTCCTTCAGGTCAATTGAATCATCTTTTTCTCGTATGGTTCCGGCTTTGACTTCGGTATCATGAAAAAATTCAAAGGTCGCATCTTTGCCGGGAATTGGCGGAATGCCCTGGGCAATTTTTATGGTGCGAGGCAATTCCCTACCAGCAGCAAAAGCAGCAGATAACTGTTCAATGCTTTCAATCAGTGCAGCTGTAGAATGTACCTCACGATCAACCAGCATCTTCTGAATATTTTCCGGATACGGAAAACAAATCTTGCCTGCCTGGTTTAAATTGACAAAGTACATAGCCATCTGGTCCTGAGGCACCCAGACGGGCGACACCACAGAAAGCGTTTTTTCAGTCAGCACCAGATATCCAAAGGACTGAGACGTATAGGTTCCTTCTTCGTCGTCAAACTCTACGTTTTCTCCTGCTTCAGGTGCTGTTAACAAATCACCAACAGGTTTTCCGTAGACATCGTACCCCTGTATGCTTTTGACATCTCCTTTCAAGGTGGCGATAACCTCATATGGGTCAACTGCCTTGGCACACACACCGGACTTTTTTATCACTTCAAGGCTCTGGGCAGAAAAAACCTCGCTAACGTCTCCAAAAAACAGTGGAACGCCGCCAGCCATCCATATATGTTTTTTCCCGGAAGGGTCTTTTCCCCGTTCCAAAAAATGATAATCCATCAATTGATGCAAACCTGGCTGAGAGCCTGCAGCTACAAGCAATTCCCCTTTCCAGCCGGCACCTGTTTTCAGTGCAGTTACAGCATTGGCAATCGCTTTTTCTTTAAGACCATAAACCACACCATGCTTCTGTAATTCCTCTTTAATGGCTGCAACTTCAAACGGCGGACAATTCTTGACCACGAGAGAGGCCCTCATTCCATCTTCAGAGACAACCACATGGAGCCCATCCCCAAGATCCGGGCCAGCTTTTGCAGGAGACTCTTCTGGTGAGACATCTTTCTGGACAGCCTTCTCACCTTCAGATACTGGAGGTTCTATAACGCCCTCAAGCTCTTCTTCCGATAACACTTCTTCGGCAGACAACTCCATCGGGATCTCGTCCTTGAGCGCTTCAAGGAAAACATCATCAAGAGCATCAGCTGTTTTTTTCTTAGATGAAGACTTTTTCAATGGAGATTCCTTATCCTCAGCGAAATGCTAATAGGTATATAATACTCTATTCTTTCAGAAAAAATTTCAGTCATTACTGCCCCGGAAGTTCTTTCAAAACATCATCCAGCATACCTTCCAAAGAAGGTAGATCCTGATTTAACAGTGAGTCGCTAATCGCCACAGCCGCCTGCATACTGAAACTATTAACAACCCGCAGGTATGCCTCACTGATGGGCTTATTGGACACTCTGGCAATCACAACTGCTCCCAAGGCATTCCCGCCTTTACTGATCGGCAGCAGGCCTATCTGTACCTTTTCCTGGACATTTTCGTTTATCCAGACATCCTCTCTTTCCAACACCGCTATTTTCCTGGATGACATTGATTGCAAAAGTGCTTTTTTATACCCTGAAAAAGTCGAACCCTGTCCAGTATCTTCAAACAGACTTTTAATTTCGCGCATATCACTGAGTGTTGCTCCAAGCCTGATGTCCTTCCCGTCTTCATTGGCCAAAAAAATGGCGGCGGCGTCAAATTTAACAATCTCTCCAACAACCTCCAAAATTAATTGGAGCGTATCCTCCAAAGGATGAATCGTTAACAGGTGTTGCTGGATTCGATCGCGCCCCTCCAACTCCATTATTTTTACTTTCAGTGAAGCATTCAATTGCTGATTTTTTCCTAAAGCTTCTTGTAATTCCTGGGTCCTTTCCGCGACTTTTTCTTCCAGGCTCTTGTTCCAGTCACTCAATTGGTCATTTTTTTCTTTTAACTCCTCGGTCAAACGTTTGTTCTGAGCCACGAGATCAAAGCGTTCCACGGCCTCTTTAACACTCAGCTTCAGATCGTCATCATTCCAGGGTTTTAAGATATAGCGATAAATACCGCCCAGGTTAATGGCATCAACGGCGGCGTTCACATCGGCGTAACCAGTCAACACCATACGAATGGATTGCGGTAATTTCTCCTTTGCCTTGGCAAGAAACTCAGCCCCTCCCATTTGCGGCATTCGCTGGTCTGAAACAATGACAGATGGCCTTTCACCACCATCTATCAGGTCCAGAGCGGCCTGACCGCCATTTGCAGTAATGATCCGGTAATCATCATCCAGAAACAGCCGCTTAATCGTCTTTAAAATACTGTCCTCATCATCAACAAATAGAATTGTATGATCAGCCATTTTTGTTACTCCGTTGTTCAATAAGCTCGTCGGCAAGCGCTTCATTTCTTTCCCGCAAATGAAAAGCGTTTAAAGCGTTAGCGACAGTTTCTCGAAATTCATCATCATTCCAGGGTTTGGCAAAGAACTTATAAATCTGGCCCTCGTTAATTGCACTCAGCGCTTGTTCGGCATCAGCATCACCTGATATCAGTATGCGAACCGTCTTCGGCCACCTGGCCCATACCCGCTGCAGGAACTCTATACCATCCATGCCAGGCATGCGGTAATCTGAAATAACCAACTGAATCGAGTCTTGTTTTTCTAGAATCTCTAAACCGTCTTGACCTGATTCAGCAGTAAATATTTCATAGTTGTCATCCCCAAAGAACCTCTTAAAAGATGACAATACGCCTTTTTCATCATCAACACAGAGAATTTGAGATCGTATCCCCACGCTCAACCTCCTTTACCCAGCAGAAATTGCGATATATGAATACCAACGACTCGTTGGCCCTCAAAGTTTAGTCTAGCAAATTTTTACCAGATAAGTGAATCATTAATATTCATGGATATACTACAGCACTGAAAACGACTGATATTCCTCGAAGCAAATCACGTTTCTTTCAGGTAAACACCTTGATGCCCCGAATATGCCGCATGAGATGCCCTGGATGGAGACAGAAGAATGGAGGGGGAGCGGTTCTACTCTTGTGTGGCGAGGGGGTGTGGAATTGTAACCGTAAAGATGCAGCCCATGCTTTCCGGAGATTCTGCCTTGATCGCGCCATTATAAAGCTTCACCAATTCAAGGCAGGTATACAGACCAAGTCCTGTACCAACAGCTTCTCCCTCTGTTGCCTCTGCCGATGAAGGCTTGGTCGTAAAAAAAGGTTCAAAGATGTCTTTCTCATGTCCAGGAGAAAGCCCGTGCCCGCTGTCCTGAACCCGAATATATATGTTAGTCTCATCACAGGATGTTGAAACTGACAGAATCCGCGTAGTGCTCCCACGCATGGCATCAATTGCATTTTTGATCAGATTGTAACAGAGTTGCGAGAAATCGGCAGGCACACCATCAATATTCGGAAGTGTTTTGTCCAGATCAATTTTCTTTTCTATCTCATGTTTGAAGTACAGATCCGCATTCAAAAACTCAATTTCATCTTCAATCAGGTCGTTCAGGTCAACTTTCCGGACTACCTTCTGGGCATCAAACCTGCCTTTTCGCAGCATGTGAGTAATCATATCAGCCAGGGCTTCGTTTGCTGCTATACTATGCTCAAGATTATTTTGTACTGTTTGCAGGGCGGCATAATGCTCATCTGCATCACTGAGTCCTTCCAGGATCTTGTTCAAATGAAAACTTGCCAGTTCAGCCATACCCTTAGCGCCGGTAAGAGGACCTCGCAAATTATGGACAATGCCCATCACCATCTGGCCGACCAGGGCCTGTCGCTCCTTTCTGACAATTTCTCTGGTTTTTGCATCAACAAGAGAGGACAGCTCGGAGTTCATTTCAGCCAGTTGGTCCTGGGCGCACTTCAGCCGCAATAATACTTTTACTTTAGCAAACAGTTCCTGCTCATCAAAAGGCTTGGTAATATAGTCATCCGCCCTCATTTCATAGCCCTGCAGCCGGTCAGCCACGCCTGTCTGTCCGGAAAGCAACAGGACCATTATCCCGCTGGTCTTCGGGCTGGTTTTAATCTCGTGACATACTTCATAACCACTCATCCCGGGCATTTTTATGTCAAGCAGAAGAAGATCCGGATGCAACTGCTCGATTTTAGCGAGGCACTCAGCACCAGACTCACAACAATGAAGGGTATATTCATCATAGTCGTGAAAAATCCGGGTCAAGGCTTTAAGATTATTTGGATCATCATCAACTGCCATAATGACCATTTTTCGATGAGGAAACACTGTTTACAACTCCACGAAGGATGCTATGCCGGCAGAAGGTCAGCACAACTATAAATATTTAGGTTAGACCACCGGCACCAGAACTATGATAATTCCAAATTGAGTAGCTTGGGAACTCATTAGCGTCAAGCGCGCCATGTATTGGTCCTCATTAATGGTGACCTGATCTTTTACAACCGAGTCAGATGTTGCCTTGGGCACCAACTCCATTAATGTCTCAGGCAGAACATTTTTGCTGTCCATGCCGGTAACCGACTCATTAGTAGTCAATAAAATCCGATCGGCCATCTGATTGCTCTGGACAATAAGGCCCTGATCATCAAGACCGAGCACGCCAACAGGCAGAGAATGGAGTATATTCTGGGAAAAAACCAGCGTCCTGTTCTGAAAAGCAAGACTTGCCGTCCTCTCTTTTACCAGGGCTTCCAAACCACTGTTGAGAGTCTTTAGCTCTTCATTCGACTCCAATAACCGTTCAGCCAACTCCTCATTCTTCCTATGGAGGAAGTAGAACTCAAGCGCCTTTTCCAAGGTGCTCTTCAAGTCATCGTCGTTCCATGGCTTCGGGATAAATTTATAGATTTGTCCTTCATTGATGGCAGACACCACAGAGGCGGTATCAGCATAACCGGACAGAACGATCCGGATGGTATCGGGAAATTTCTCACATACCTTCTTGAGAAACCCGACACCGTCCATTCCAGGCATTCGATAATCTGACACGACAAGTGGTACATCCGGGTGTTTATCCAGCACAGCCAAACCGTCCTCGCCACATTCAGCGGTAAGAATTTCATAATCGTCATCCATTAACAGTCGTTGCAGCGAACGCAGTACATTCTTTTCATCGTCAACAAAGAGAATTTTCGTGGCATCCATCATACTTCACATTTTCCAGGCTTCGATCAATTTAGCGTAATCTTCTTTGATCAACGATCTGAACACTTTTATATTGTCGCGTTTAATATTTAAAAATTTCCAGACGATATCAGGGATTGGCTGCCGTTTTTCATCCGTACTTTTCCCTAAAGCCAGGGCTTTAGCCATCTGGTTTCCCACTGCGACAGCCCGAATAAGATTCGCTGTCTGGGGGGGAATTTTCTGAAAATCAGCATCAAGATTATGATGCATTTTAACAGCGGTAATTATGTCCTCCGGGAATTTCCAATGCTTAAGCAGCAATGCCCCTATTTTCTGGTGGGTGAAACCTATAATCTGGACCTCCGCTTCATTTACGGTCGTCCCTTTCTCTCTGGCATACTGTAAAACTTGCTCGTACTCTTTAAAGAGTACGCTTATGAAGACAATCTTGCCGATATCATGCACAACTCCATATAAAAAAGCCTGGTCCCCCAGTCCCTTATTGCTCTTCTCAACCAGAGCCTTGGCGGCAACGGCGCACCCTAAACTGTGCCACCACAATCCTTCAACATCAATACCCGTGTCCTTGTTCTTTTTGAAAAGGGAGTAAATGGAAATACTCATGGCAAGGCTTTTTATAGCGTCAAATCCCAAGATCATGACAGCCTTGTCAATATTGTTTACCTGCTGGGCCTGACCGTAAAATGCAGAGTTGGCAAGCCGCAGGATTCTTGCGGTCAGAGCGGTGTCGTCACCGATAATCACTCCAAGTGTTTTGGCGGTCAACGACTCCTTCTGCAACTCATTATTAATTTTTGCCGCTACAGTTGGCAGGGTCGGTAGATCACCAACTTTTTCTATGATATCTTTTTCAAGCATTTTGATCTTTCACCGTTTGCTGGAGTTATTTCAGCCATTCTGAAGACATTGCTATAGTATAGCAAAAAATCCGTCAATTTATCTTGGTATTTTTATGGTAAAGCATGTTCCTTCCCCGACAGTACTCTCTACTAGTATATCACCCTGGTGGTTTTTGGTGATAATATCATAGACAATACTGAGTCCCAGCCCTGTTCCCTTTCCAACCTCCTTGGTTGTATAAAAAGGCTCGAATATTTTGTTACTTACCTCTTTCGGCATACCGCTGCCGGTGTCCGTAATGGAGACAGAGACAGACGTATCGTCCTGCCAGGTCTTTATGGTAATGACCCCCTGCTTTTCAATCGCCTGGGCAGCGTTTACCAAAAGATTGACGAACACCTGATTTAGCTGCTGTGGGTAACAACTGAGCAAATCGAGCCGGCCATACTCTTTTTCTAAAGTTGTCTTATACTTTAACTCATTCCAGACAATATTCAGCGTACTTTCGATACACTCATTAATGTCAACCTTCTGGCACTCTGCCTGGTCCACCCGGGAAAATCCCTTAAGGTCCATAACGATATTTTTGACCCTGTCACAGCCCTCAAGGGATTCACTGATGAGATCTTTCATATCATCAAGAACAAGATCAATCTTCAGGCGTTTTCGAGACTCAGCAACCTGAGCCAGGGCCTCTGCATTGGTTACAAATTTTTCCAGAGCAGTCTCCTGCTCAGCAATAAACTCCGAAATTTTGCCAATATACTTGGCCAAAGTAGAAATATTGCTGCCGATAAAACCCATGGGATTATTAATTTCATGGGCCACTCCTGCAGCCAACTGCCCTATGGATGCCATTTTTTCCTGTTGGAGCAGCTGTGAGTGCGCCATTTTTAAATCAGTGTAGGCCTGCTCAACCTCTTTGTTTTTTTCAGCGAGAATATGCATCATATTGTTAAACTGCTCCCCGATCTGAAAAATCGGGTCCTCCATGGTTGCCTGATAATGCGGGCAGTTGAGGCACTCTCTTTCCCCCAAGCCAGAACCCGTCTGTTTGTTGGCACAGAATGTCCCCAGTTCCTGCCAGCAGCGCATAGGCTCCCTGCCATAACATGGGCAATCCTCCTGTTCACATTCTTTAACAAGATAACACTGCTTTATTGTTTGATTTTCAAAAGAAACATCAAATGTTTTCTTATCCGCAACCTTCAAGAGAAGGTTTGAAATGCTGTCCAACGCACCCCGCAATTTTTCACGGTTCTTTTCGATCTCATTATTTCTTTCTTCAAGCTCAAGTGATACATTTTTGTTGTCAGTCAGATTATGAACGCTGACCACAAAAGCGATCTCCCGCCCAGCACCGTCATTGATCCGGTATACGTGAAAATAAAACCAGTTGGCCGTTGGCTCATGATAATACTCATTGCCTTTTGCATAATTATTTTCCTGGCCCTTATCCCAACCCCAATCCGGAAAGATATCACCCAAACGTTTACTATGAACCTCAGCGTAACTCAGACCTGTAAATTCAATAACAGCTTTATTGCAGCGAGTGATTTTATACTCCTTATCGGTGAGCATGACCATGTCCGCAACGCAGTCCATAGTACGTTCCCACTCTTGTTTCGCCTGTTCCACCTTATTGAAAATTGCTAATTGTTCCTTTTTTTCCTGTTCAAGGGCGTCATGTTGTTCCTTAAGTATATTTTCTGTCTCTGACTGAAGTTGAATAAAACGGTCAACCCTGAAAAGGCCGACACAGAACCCCAACATGAAGAGAATCATAACTGCAATTGGCAGCCCCGCTGCCAGCAAAAAAATTCTGTGAATATCTTCCAAGGTTTCAGTAATGTCCTGGTAAACTTCCACAGCCCCAAGAAAAGACCCATTCCTGATGATAGGTACATAGGTTTCGACAACATCTTGTCTCAGCAAAACCCCTTCTGCCGAAGGGCTTTCTTTTGCAACTATCTTTTTATAAGTTCTGCCTTTTGCAACGATCTCCTTAATGTAAGATTTTGTATTAATTGTACCGATTTCATCGGCTTTCGATGAAAAAATAATTTCTCCGGCTGGTGAAAAAATACGTAATTGCATTAGATTGAAATCTTTCAGAAAAGAACTATACTCTTCTCCCCGAGCCCACTGTTGGACCAATTGAGGCACCAATAGGGTCTTGCTTTGACCGCGAAGAATCATCTCCGACAAATGATTGGCCAACTGCACCGAATTTTTTTCAACCTGCTTGAGTACTGCCGCTGTAAAGGTGGGGGATATCACATAGATATTGGCCAGCGGCACAATGATAGCCGTAGCCAAGGCTAGAACGAGTAATACTTTCAGACTTTTCTTCTTGATATAAATCACTATCTATCCGGTTCGCCCTTTCAAGGCTTTGTGTCTGATGTCCATATTGTGCTCATAGAATACCGGCATTTATTCTTTTGTCCAGAATAAAATTATTTAACCGGCATCGATATGATGAATGTTGTTCCTTTGCCGACTTTGCTGTCAACCGTTATCATTCCCTCATGTTTTTTTACTATGTCATAGCAGATGGAAAGACCAAGACCGGTACCCTTGCCGATTTCCTTGGTTGTGAAAAACGGCTCAAAGATATGCTCCAGCGTATCCTCTGGGATACCGCTGCCTGTGTCAGTTATGACTACCTTGATTTTCCCATCTTCCTCTGATGTCTGGATTGTGATATCGCCTTTCGTCTCAATAGCATGCCCGGCATTTACTAAAATATTCATGAATACCTGATTGAGTCCCTGGGCATTACAAAAAGTTGGGGGAATATTCCCGTAGTCTTTGTGGACCGTGGCCTTGTATTTCAATTCGTTCGAGAGGATCTTCAACGTATTTTCAATACATTCATTAATATCAGTTTGCAGAATTTTCTCCTCATCCACATGGGAAAAACTCTTAAGGTTCTGAACAATCTCAGTGACCCGTTTGACGCCCGCAAGAGATTCCTGTAAAAGATCATTCGTATCTTCAAAGATAAAATCAAGTTTTAGTTTTTTCTTTGCCTCCTGCACTTGATCCTCAGCTTGCAGGGAGGCCAGAACTTCTGTCTGGATATCAATGTACTCAATAAATTTATCAACATATTTCTGAAGGGTGCCAAGATTACTGGTAATAAATCCCATGGGGTTGTTAATCTCGTGCGCAACACCGGCTGCCAGTTGACCAATGGATGCCATTTTTTCACGCTGCAACATCTGCGACTGGGTATTTTTCAATTCATTGTTCGCTTTCTTCAATTCAACGTTCTTTACCTCAAGAAGATGCATCATATTATTAAATTCTTCACCTATCATAAGTACAGGGTCGGATAATGATGCTTTCTTGAACACCTCACACTCATAACAGTTGGCATATTTTTGAGCAAATTGCCCCTGGATCTCACCACCGCAGTATGTCCCGGCAACTTGCCAGCAACGTTGAGCTGGAGTCCCATAGCATTGGCACTCCGTTTTATTACAATTCTTGATTTCGTAACAAGCAACCAGATTTAGGTTTTGATACCGAATACCAAAGTCCTCTTCCGCTATCACCTTGCCGATCAGGGTCGACACTTCATTGTACGCTGTATTCAGACGGTTATTAATATCTACTACCTTCCGATTAGTCGTTTTTAGGGTAGACGTTAACCTCTCAAGTTCTGCATATTGCTTTTCTGTGGTCTTTCGTTCGGTTATTAAATCATTTTCAAGACGGTCAATGAGTTTATAAAAAAAACCAAATAATACTATGCCAAGGATTAGGCCAAGCACGGACAGAAGCTGTAAATATAACTTTGAAGCATTTATCTCTGATGTAACATCCTTTAGGAGGATTATATCACCGACTATTTTTCCTGAAGCGTCTTTAAGCCTGAGTTGCCCGCTAATAAGTTTTTGATTCTTCTGGGGAAGGGTTATAATTTGTATTTCTTGTAATGCGGGGGTTCTGTTGACTATGTCATTAATTTCTTTAGGTATAGACTTTAGAGTTTTATCGATAACAACATTTTGTTTATAAGCCTCCCAATTGCCGGAGCGCTTCATCATCTTCAGTCCTTCCTCCCACTTTTCCCGATTGAGAATAGACTTGTTGATTGTAAATAAAAGATCAATACTAAAAATATTTTTTAACTTGGGTGTGATATGCTCTATTTCTTTACCAAGTTCAAGGTAGCCAATGAGTTCTCCATTAACATGCCAAGGCTGAACTACCCTCAAGGTAAAAGTGCCATAAGGTCCAAGTTCAATACCATAAACATTTTTCTCACCATGAACCGCCCGATTCATGGTAATACGTGCAATGTAATCACCATAGCGGGGAGGGTTGTGGACCCGCAGGAAGTTGATTCTATCGGGCATGTAAAAATAAAAATGGGTAATGTTATATTTGGATTTGATTTTTTGAAAAAGAGGGGTGGATTCTTGCAGGAGCATTTCTCTGTCTCCTGCAAGAAATGCTTTTTGCAATAATGTCTTTTGTGAATAAAAATCAATGATGCTGTTTATTAAAACAGCATCCTCACGTAACATACTGTTGAATAGTTTATCTACACCTTCAAGTTCAACTACCATGCTTTCAGTCAGATTTTGCCGTTGGACTTTGTACATTCCAATCATGGCAGAACCTAGAAGGAGCAACAAGACAATACATAGAGGAATGAGTAACGGTTTTTTGATCCGTTCAACTTTTTTATTCATTAAAAGCCACCAACAAAAAGGCTATCACAAATTTAGTTAGATGTGAATTTGAAATTGAGGGAGATGATCAGAGGAAAACATGAGCCAACATAATTTTGGAAAGTTCTTGTGCTTTGACTTGTGCTCACGATTAATTTTTTAAATAATATCGAATATCTGTTTGATGACAATTGGAGCTAAACCAAGAAGAGATGGTTCCTCGAGCAGAAGGAGCTTTGGCTTAACCATCAGTGCCCTGGAAATGGCCAGCATCTCCTGTTCGCCGCCACTCAAAGTACCTCCTACCTGGTGTTTTCAATCCAACAGACTGGGAAAGAGATAAAACACATCCTCAAGATCTTCGGCAATTCTACGCCGATCTTTACGCAGAAAAACCCCTTCTAAGTCTCAAAAACAGCTCAAATTTCAGCTTTAATTCAATAAAATCGACAAGTTAATTCGGTCCAACCCCGTCCCATTCACCCATCCATCCATCCCATACCGTGAAAAAAAACGTACTAATTCAAGCATGGCTAGAGGTAGTTGAACGGAAAATTGGTTTCACGCTTTTCCAAGACTTTGAATCATGTGCTGCATGCCATAAATCATAATTTTTTTGAAGATTTAGCCATAGCTCCGGGGAAGTGTCAAAAGCCCTTGAAAGCCGTAAAGCCATGTCAGGCGTGACTGCCCCACGGCAGTTAATAATTTTTGACAATGTCTTCCTTGATACACCAAGGGTTGAAGCCATATCCTGAATAGTTATAGATAATGGCTTTAAATAATCCTCTATTAAAATAATGCCGGGGTGAGTTGGCTGTCTTTTCATCGTAGCCATGAAGTACCTCCTAATGATAGTCGTCGTAATCGACGATGTATGCGTCACCATTTTCGAACTCGAATATGATACGCCAATTTCCAGAAACTCTTACTGAATATTGATCTTTGCGATCCCCACTCAGTGGGTGCAGGTTTGATACTGGATAATTCATATCTTTCAAATCATTTGCCGCATTGAGTCGGTCAAGAATCCTTTCAAGCTTACCAGCATGTTCAGGCTTTAATCCTTTTTTTGTTCCTGTGTGGAAAAAGTTTTCCAGCCCATTGTGTTTGAAGGATTTGATCATGTATATATTGTAACCTTAAAGGTTACACTCATCAAGCTGTTCTTGTGCAGCGAACGTGAACATCTGCGGCTTGCCCGCAGATGTGTTGGGGGGACCATTTTTCTTAAAAGCCGTATTTGACCCTTAAAATGGGGCCGCTAAGGCGAAATACGCCCTGCTTTTGGTGTCTTTTTCTCATGAAATCAACTTGTTGTCTCGGTCCGACCCCGTCCTCTACCCGTCCTCTGCACCTCTGCACCGTCCTCTGCTCATCCGCAGCGATTATACTCTTTGGATATGGTTGCAAAAATTGACATTAATCGGTACATGTTGTATGTTTTGTACATAAAGTACAAAAGGAGGCACAATATGACCACTACAATTTCTACCGCCGATGCTAGAAAA
>Ga0102953_1000205_pt1 | contig 42047 bp, 32 predicted proteins | sample SalPon2A_C_D2_MG_FD_78509 | JGI IMG/M metagenome (GOLD analysis project Ga0102953, IMG submission 78509) | Soil microbial communities from South San Francisco under conditions of wetland restoration - Salt Pond MetaG R2A_C_D2_MG | ecosystem: Environmental > Terrestrial > Soil > Wetlands | place...
GCCGGCCGGGCGCCCGCCGAGCGGCTTCCCGAGCGGCTTCCCGCCCGCCGGGTCCGCAGCGCCCTGCACCGCGGCGCCCTGCTGGCGCTCGCGCTCGCTTCGATCGCCACGCTGGTCGCCTGCGGCGGCAAGCAAGCCAACGGGAGCGCGGGCTCCGGCGCGTCGCAGACCTCTGCCCAGACCGCGGCCCAGACCGCGGCCCAGACCGCGGAAGCCGGCAGCGCGCAGGCCGGCGTCGACGTGCGCGCCGTGCGCGTGGTGCAGCCGAAGCCCGGCGACCTCACCGCGCAGCGCAGCGCTTCCGTGACCGTGGACCCCGAGAAGAGCTCGCAGGTCGCCGCCGGCGCGTCCGGGCGCGTGGCCCGGGTGCTCCACCAAGAGGGCAGCTCCGTGAAGACCGGCCAGACCGTGGTGCAGCTCGACACGGCCTCGCTCGAGCTGCAGCTCCGCAACGCCCGCACGTCTCTGGAGAGCGCCAAGGTCAGCCTCGACAAGGCCCAGAAGGCCGCGGGCGAGGGCCTGACGCAGGCGCAGGCGGCGCTGGCCGCGGCCCGCTCTCAGCTCGACCTCGCCCAGAAGCAGGCCGACAGCGGGCAGAAGCTCTACGACGCCGGCGGCATCTCCGCCACCGACCTGGACGGCCTGAAGTCGCAGCTCGCGCAGGCCCGCTCGGCCTACCAGCAGGCGCAGAACGCGGTCGACAGGGCCCAACGCGCGCAGGGCGAGGACCTCCAGCTGCAGGAGCTGCAGGTGCAGCAGGCGCAGATCCAGCTCGACCAGGCGCAACACGCCCTGGAGGAGGCCAGCATCACCGCCCCCTTCGACGGCGTCATCGCGGACATGGGCGTGGCCGAGGGCGAGTTCGTGGGGACGGGCAGCACCGTCTTCCGGCTGGTGTCCACGGGCAGCCAGCTCGCCAGGTTCGACGTTCCTCCCCGGGACGCGCAGCAGCTCACCTCCGAGGGGCTCGTCCACGTGAGCTACGGCGGCCTCGACTACGCCGCTCAGGTCATCCGCTCGACCGAGGTGCCGGGGTCATCACGGATGGTGGAGCTCACCGCCAGGCTCTACCCGGCCGCGACGCGCATCCCCACCGGCTCCACGGCGCAGATCGACTACCGGGTGACGCTCGGCTCCGGCCAGCTCATCCCGGCGGACGCCATCCAGACTGACAACGGCGAGAGCAACGTGCTGCTGGTGAAGGACGGCGTCGCCAACAAGACCCGGGTGCAGCTCGTCGCCGAGGTGGGCGGCCAGGCCGCGGTGCAGGGCCTTCCCGACGGCGCCCAGGTGATCGAGCCGCTGCCCGGCGACCTGCTCCCCGGCGCCAAGGTCAGAGTCGTGGGGGGCCAGCCCGCACCATGAGACGGCTCATCCAGTTCTTCGTCAACAACTACGTCCTCACCATCAGCGTCTTCGGCGCGCTGATGCTCTTCGGCGCGGTGAGCATCGTCAGCCGCGGCATCGAGCTGTTCCCACCCATCACCGTGCCGGTGATCGCGGTGACGACCACCTACGGCGGCGCCGGCCCGGAGGAGGTGTCGCGGCAGGTGGCGCAGCCCGAGGAGGGCGCGCTCACCACCCTGCCCGGCATCAGCTCGGTGAGCTCGGTCGCCTACGAGGGCTACAGCATCGTCATCGCCCAGTTCAACGCCAACGCCGACGTCAACCAGGCGGCCATCGACGTCAGCCAGCGCGTCGCCCAGATCGGCAACCAGCTCCCCGACGGCGCCGGCAACCCCACCGTCCAGAAGTTCAACCCGAACGACCAGCCCATCCTCAGCGTGGCGCTCTCGGCGCCGGGGCAGGACCTGACGTCCGTGCAGAGCTACGCCGAGAACACCCTCCAGCCCGCCATCGAGCGGGTCGACGGCGTCGCCGACGTGACCGTGGTGGGGCCCGCCCAGGAGCAGGTCCAGGTGTTGCTGGACCCCAACAAGCTCTCCAGCTACGGCCTCTCCCCGCAGCAGGTCGCCAGCGCGGTGGGAGCGTCCGCCCTGGACGTACCCGCCGGCAGCCTCACCTTCGCCAACAGCCGCGTCCTGCTCACGGCCCGTTCGACCCCGACCAGCCTGGCGCAGGTGGCCGCCATCCCCATCGACCCCTCGCGCGGCCTCACCCTCTCCGACGTCGCGACGGTGCGCGACACCACCGCCACGCCGACCTCCTACGCGCGCCTGAACGGCGAGCCGGTGGTGCTGCTGCAGGTGCGCAAGCTCTCCGACAGCAACGCCGTGGCCACCGCCAAGAGCCTCAAGGACACGCTGGCCGGCATGCAGCTGCCGGCGGGCTACCACACCCAGATCGTGGGCGACACCACCACCTACGTCGCCTCGAGCGTCTACGACACGCTCCACGAGATGGTGATCGCGGCCCTGGCGGTGTCGCTGGTGGTGATGATGTTCGTCGGCCGGCTGGGCTCGGTGTTCGCGGTCGTGCTCGCCATCCCGGTGGCGCTCTCGGGCGCGCTGTTGATGTTCTGGCTGTTCCACTACAGCTTCAACATCATCACGCTGCTGGCCCTCACCGTGGCGATCGGCCTGGTCGTCGACGACGCCATCGTGGTGGCGGAGAACATCGACCGCTACAGGGAGATGGGCTACTCGCGCACGGAGGCGGTGCTCAAAGGCGCCAGCGAGATCTCCACGGCCGTGCTGGCTGCGACCATGTCGCTGCTCGCCGTATTCCTGCCGATCTCCTTCCTGCCCGGCATCATCGGCCAGTTCTTCGCGCAGTTCGGCATCACCATGGCCGCCACCATCGCCTTCAGCTACCTGGAGGCCATGTTCTTCCTGACCGTGCGCCTGGCGCTGTCGCCGGACCCGTTCCCCCCCAGCTGGCGCGAGTTCCCGGAGATGCTGCGGCGCAGCCGCACCGATCTCCGTTGGGGCCTCCGCTTCTGGCGCAGCCCGTGGTTCTGGCTGCTGTTCCTCGGAGCGGGCGCGGGCATCTACGTTCGCCTCTTCCCGTCGCAGGGCCCGCGCGCCCTGGCGCTGCTGGTGCTGCTGCCGGTCGCGCTGGTCGCGCTGCGGGTGGTGCTGCGCGTGCTTACGGCCGCGCTGGGCGCGCTCTTCCTCAACCTCTTCCAGGTGGGCGACTTCCTGGTGGCGAAGGGGCGCGATGCCTACGTCGGCGCGCTCCGCCGCCTGCTTCCCCGCTCCTGGACGGTCCTCGCGGTGGCCGTGCTGCTCTTCGCCAGCCTGTTCTGGGTCTTCCCCCACATCGGCTTCAACTTCCAGCCGCCGTCCGACGCCGGACAGCTCGTCGTCGACGCGCGCCTGCCCGTCGGCACCAGCCTGGGCCGTACCAACCAGGTCGCCACCCGCATCGAGCAGGCGCTGATGGCCAACCCGCTGGTGACGACCGTACAGGCCACGGTCGGCTCGGGCACGCAGGTCGGCGGCGCCCTCCCGGAGGACGCCTCGCTGACCGTCCAGCTGGTGGACAAGTCGAAGCGCGAGCGCACCACCGACCAGCTGGCCGTGGCCATCCAGGGCCAGCTGAGGACCCTCTTCGCCGACCGCCCCGAGATCCGCATCAACGTGGGCTCGGTCGATCCCAGCAACGCCCCCACCAACGCCGGCTACGATCTCACGCTGTCCTCGACCAACCTCGACCTGCTGCGGCAGCACGCCGACAAGGCGGTGGTGGTGCTGCAGAACGACCCGCAGCTCCGCAACGTCACCTCCGACGTGGCCTCGAGCTCCACCGAACGCGTGTTCGTGGCCGACGCCTCGGCGCTCGCGGGCACCGGCCTCACCCGCGCACAGGTCTACCAGGCGCTCAGGGCCTACAACGTCGGAACGAAGGCGGCCACCATGCGCCGCAACGGGATCGAGGTGCCCATCCAGGTGATGGCCGACCCGCGCGCGCTCTCCGACGAGCAGGCGATCCTCAGCCTGCCGCTCTACGCGCCCGGGCTGCCGGGGAACGTCACCCTGGGATCGCTGGGGCACTTCGAGACGCGCCTGGCGCCGGCGGTGATCCGCCGCACCAACCAGGCCTACAGCGCCGATGTCACCGCCGACCCCATCCCCGGAGCGAACCTCTCGGACGTCAAGGCCGAGGCGCACGGCCGCCTGGTGGCCGCAGGCGTGCTCGACGCGAACGTGGTGCAGTCCACCAGCAGCAACCTCGACCTGCTCGGCGACCTGCTCAAGTACGGCCCCATCGCCTTCGCGCTGGCGCTGCTCCTCAACTACCTGGCCATCGGCAGCCAGTTCAACTCCTTCAAATACCCGCTCTACCTGCTGCTGACGGTGCCGCTGGCGCTGGTGGGCGCCGTGTGGGCGTTCTACCTGACCGGCAACTCGCTCGACGTCATCAGCGTGCTGGGGGTGGTGATGCTGGTGGGGCTGGTGACCAAGAACGCCATCTTGCTCCTGGACGTGACGATGCGGCGCGCCGCCGAGGGCGAGGACCTGTTCTCGGCGCTGATCGAGTCCGCGCGCGTGCGCTTCCGGCCCATCGTCATGACCACCTTGACGGTGGTCGTGATCAGCATCCCGCTGATGATCGGTACGGCCCAGGGCGCGGAGTTCCGCAAGCCGTTGGGCCTGGTGATCCTCAGCGGCGTGCTCACCTCCGCCCTGCTCACCTTCTTCGTGGTGCCGACGGCCTTCTACCAGTTCGAGCGCAGGCGTTACGCCCGCCTCGGAGCCGCCGCCGTTCCCCGCGCCGGCGCCCACCACCACCCGGTCGAGGACCTCGCGGAGCGGCCGACGACCGACCCGGGCGGGCGCGAGCGGAACGCTGCGGACGGCGCCGCCGGCTCCGGAGCGGACGCCGACGAGCGCGAGGACGGCTCGGGTCGCGCCGGCAGCCGGCGAACCCGTAGCATGGGCGGCACGGAGACGACGACGTCATGACCACCGATCGCACGGGCCCCGACGCAGCGCCCGGAACGGGGCGCGACGCAGCCCCCGATACGGCCACGCCGCCCGCCGTCGCCCTGCTCACCGACTTCGGGCTGCGCGACACCTACGTCGGCGTGCTCAAGGCGGTCATCGTGGGCATCGCCCCGCGCACGCCGATCATCGACCTGAGCCACGAGGTGCGCGCCCACGACGTGCGCGAGGGCGCCTTCGACCTGTTCGTCGCATACCGTCACTTCCCCGCCGGCACGGTGTTCTGCTGCGTGGTCGACCCGGGGGTCGGCTCGAGCCGGCGCGGGGTCGCCGTGCGCTTGCGTGCCGCCGGGGCGGGCCCCTACACCTTCGTCGGACCCGACAACGGCCTCTTCACCGCCGTGCTGGAGGGAGCCGCCGTGGAGGCGGCCGTCAGCCTCGACGACGAGGCGTACCGGCTCCCCGTGGTGAGCAGCACCTTCCACGGCCGGGACGTGTTCGCGCCCGCGGCCGCCCACCTCGCACGCGGGGTGGAGATCGGCCGGCTCGGCGCGGCCGTCGAGCCGGAGTCGCTGGTGCGCCTCGCCTGGGAACCGCCTCGACGGACGGACCGCGGGTGGGAAGCGGACCTCATCCACCACGACCAGTTCGGCAACCTCATAAGCAACCTGCCCGCCAGCGCGCTCATGCCCGACCTGGCGCGCTGGCGCGTCCATCTCGACAGCTTCGAGATCGGGCCCATCCACCATGCCTTCTCCGACGTGCCCGTGGGCCGGCCGCTGGCCTACGTAGGCAGCAGCGGCCTGCTGGAGATCGCCGTGCGCGACGGCCGCGCCGCCGACGTGCTGAGCGTGCGCAAGGGCAGCGTGGTGCGGGTGACGCCGGCGCCCGCCTGACGCGGGCCGGCGGGGCGGCCGGCGGCCGCCGCGGCCTCACGCCACGGTCACCGCGTCCGACAGGTAGACGTCCTGGATCAGGTTGAGGAGCTTCACGCCCTCCTCGAACGGCCGCTGGAACGCCTTGCGCCCGCTGATGAGGCCGGTGCCGCCGCCGCGCTTGTTGAGGACGGCGGTGCGCGCGGCCTCGGCGAAGTCGTTCTCGCCGGAGGCGCCGCCGGAGTTGATCAGCCCCACACGGCCCATGTAGCCGTTGGCGACCTGCCAGCGCACCCACTCGATGGGGTGGTCGGGGACCAGGTCGCCGTACATGCGCGGGTGCGTGCGGCCGAAACCGATCGCCGTGAAGGCGCGGTTGACCGTGGGCAGCTTCTGCTTGACGAGGTCGGCCTGGATGCTCACGCCGAGGTGGTTGGCCTGCGCGCTGAGGTCCGCTGCGGTGTGGTAGTCGGTGCCGCCTTGCTTGAATGCGTCGTTGCGGGTGTAGCACCACAGCACGGTGGCCATCCCCAACCGGTGCGCCTCCTCGAAGGCCTCGGCGATCTCGATGATCTGCCGGTCGGACTCCGGGCTGCCGAAGTAGACGGTGGCGCCCACCGCCACGGCGCCCATGTTCCAGGCCTCCTCGACGGTGCCGAAGAGGATCTGATCGTAGGCGTTGGGGTAGGTCATGAGCTCGTTGTGGTTGATCTTGACGATGAAGGGGATGCGGTGGGCGTAGCGCCTGGCCACCGAGCCCAGCACCCCGAAGCTCGACGCCACCGCGTTGCAGCCGCCTTCGACGGCCAGCTCGACGATGTTCTTCGGATCGAAGTAGTCGGGGTTGGGGGAGAAGGAGGCGCCGGCGGTGTGCTCGATCCCCTGGTCGACGGGCAGGATCGAGAGGTATCCGGTGCCGCCCAGCCGGCCGTGCCCGTAGAGCTGCTGCACGCTGCGCAGGACCTGCGGGGTGCGATCCGAGTCCAGGAAGGCGCGCTCCACGAAGTCCGGGCCGGGGAGCGTCAGACGCTCCTTCTCGATGCCCTTGGCACGGTAGTTGAGAAGCTCCTCGGCGTCGTCGCCGAGGTACGTCAGGAAGTCGTTCGCCATGCTCGGCTCCTTTCGTGAGCGTCGCAGTCCCCTTCAGGGTACGGGAAGGGCGCCTGGCTCGGCGTGCGCCCGGCGGCAGCGCACATGCAACCCCCGCGGCGCTAGCATGGCCACACCGATCGCCTGGGCCGGCGCAGCCGGCAGCCTAGGGAGGGGTGATCTCGGTGGAGACGACGTGGGGCACGTTCCTGTGGGCACTCGGCGGGGGCCTGGCGGCCGAGGCCTTGCGCTGGTGGCGGCTGGTGCAGAACCACCGTTCAGGCAAGAGCCTGAACCTGCCGGCGTACGCGAGGAGCCCGTTCTACTGGGCCCTCACCGCCGTCATCGTGCTGGCGGGCGGCATGCTGGCGGTCGCCTACGTAGCCTCCGGCCAGCGGCTGAGCGCTGTCCTGGCCGTCAACATCGGCGCGAGCGCCCCGCTCATCATCCAGGGGCTGGCCGCCAGCGCGCCGGCGCTGGCGGGCGCGGGTGAGGCCGAGGGGGAGGCGCCGTCGCCGAGGAACTTCCTCAGGGGGCGCTGAGCACCCGGGAGACCACCAGGAACGAGCCAGCACCCCGAACGCAACCACTCCCTCGTGACTCCTATCGGGGCCCGGGAGGCTTTAGGACCTCGAAGGGGGGTTCCGCGTTGCGTAGGAAGATACGAATGCCATTCGCTCCCCTGCAAACACCCCCGGTACCGCTGCGTAGGGCTTGAATGCCGTTCCTGACGCCATGTTGGAAGCCCGTCGGCAGCGGCCGAGCTAGGCAGCGGTGAAGTGTCGTAGTTCCAAGGGGCCGGAAGCGGGCTCGCGGCGCTCGCATCGGGCATCCTTGGCGGGAGCCTATCGCGCGGTTCACGCGATTCGCGTCTGTCACGCGGAAGCCGGCAACGGATGGTTCTCGCTCGCAAGCTACCCCGCGTAGCTTTCTCCTACGGTTCCGCGGAAGGGGTCCGCCATCCTCCCCTACTCCGCTGACCCCGGCCGTGACGCACTGCCCTCGAGACCTCCCTGAGCCCGACCGAACGCGATCTCGAGCGCTACGACTCGGCGTCCGCCGTCCCCAAGCGCCCCCTGCCGGCCCCGCCGGCCGGCACGCTCCCCGAAGGCGGCTCCCCGCCGCCGGCAGCCTCGGCGGCGCCGCCTGCAGCCGCCGCGCCCGCGGCGGCCTGCGCCCCTTCCTCGTTCTCGAAGAACTCGTCGTGCTTGAGGTTCAGCTCGGGCAGGAAGAAGGTCGTCAGGAAGGCGAGGACGGCGACCACCAGGCCGACGGTGAAGATCTCGCCCATGCCGTGGTCGAGCCCCACGCGCACGGCGTGCACGAACTGCTCGTAGAGCGCCTGCCCCTGCGCGCCGAACTCGGAGAAGCTCGATCGGATGGCCTCCTGCCCCTGGGAGCTGATGAGACCCTGCGGGTCGTTCATGGCCGCACGCTGGGCGGGCGGCAGCGACGCCAGCACCTGGTGGAGCTGCGGCGGCAGCGCGCTCTGGAAGCTGCCCACGAACCCGCGCGCCAGCACCGTCCCGAGGATGGGCGCGATGATGACCCCGCCGAGCGATCGCACGAACTGCTGGGTGGCGTTGACCACCCCCATGATCCTGTAGGGGAAGGCGTTCTGTACGGCCACGTTGAGAAGCGGCAGGAGCGTGCCGATACCGATCCCCATGACGATCATGTTGCGCACCACGGTGGGCCAGGTGGTGCCGACGCCCATCAAGTTGAAGAGCACCATGCCGCCGACCATGAAGAGCGCGCCCAAGATGGCCAGCACCTTGTAGCGGCCGGTCTTGCTCATGAGCCAACCCGAGCCGACGCTGCCCACGATGAAGCTCAGCATCATGGGCGTCAGCACCACGCCCGAGTTCTGGGCGGACATGCCGATCACGCCCTGCACGTACAGCGGCAGGAACATCAGCGTGCCGAACATGCCCATGGTGACGAACAGCGCGACCACCACGGTGACGGTGAATATCGGCTTGACGAAGAGCTGCGGATCGAGCACCGGCTCCGCCGCGCGCCGCTCGTTCCACACGAAGAGCGCGATGAAGACGGCAGCCGCCGCGAACAGGCCCAGGATGACCGTGCTGCCCCAGGCGTACTGGCCGCCGGCCCAGGTGAGCGCCAGCAGGAGCGGCACCAGCCCCATCGCCATCAGCACGCTGCCGCGCCAGTCGAGCTTGACCTGGTGTTCGACGCGCACGCGGGGCAGCGTGGCGATCACGGCGGCCAGTGCGGCGGCCGCGACCGGCAGGTTGATGTAGAAGACCCAGCGCCAGCCCATGTGGTCGGTGATCCAGCCGCCGACGGTGGGGCCGATGATGGCGGAGATGCCGAAGGTGGCGGCGATGACGCCCATCCAGCGGCCGCGCTCGCGCGGGTTGAAGATGTCGCCGATGGTGGCGCGCGGCATGCTCATGAGCGCGCCGGCGCCGATGCCCTGCACGCCGCGGGCGAGGATGAGCTCGAGCATGCTGTGGGCCTGCCCGCTGATCGCCGAGCCGATCATGAACACGATCAAGCCGAACACGTAGAACGGCTTGCGGCCGTAGATGTCGGAGAGCTTGCCGTAGATGGGCACCGTGATGGCCGAAGCCATCATGTAGGCGGTGAACACCCAGGCGTAGACGCTGAGGCCCTTGAGGTCGCCGACGATGACCGGCAGCGCCGTCGACACCACCGTCTGGTCGAGCGAGGCGAAGAACATCGACAGCAGCACCGCCCCCAGCGCCCACCAGCGGGCGTTTCCGGTGATGCGGTTGGTCGTCTGCGCCTCGCGGCGGCCGCCGCCTGCGCCGGCCAGGGCTCCGGGCCGCTTCACGCCGACACCCCTTGGCTGCCGGCGCCATCGCGGTCGGCGCCATCGCGGTCGGCGCCATCGCGGTCGGCGCCATCGCGGTCGGCGCCATCGCTGGCCGCCTCGGCCGCGCCGTCCGTCGCCGTGTCCGGCGAAGACACGTCCTTCTCCTCCACGGCGCGCGAGAGCGCGTCCATGTCCTGCGCGAGGCGCGCGATCGTGCCCGCCGGGACGTCGCCGAAGGCGTGCGCGAGCACCTCGCGCATCGCCGTCCAGCCGTCGGCGCTGGCGCGCGCGCCGGCGTCGGTCACCACCAGGGCCACGCGCCGCCGGTCGACGGTGTCGGGCCGCCTCTCGACGTACCCCAGCTCCACCAGCCGGTCGATCGCGCGCGTCACCAGTGGGGCGGCGGTGTCGGTGCGGTCGCTGAGCTCGTGCGGGAAGGCGGAGCCGGACTCCGCCGCGCGCAGCAGGATCAGCTCCTTCGGGTTCAGGCCGCAGGCGTCATGCACGGGTGTGCCCGCAACGTTCTGGATGGCGCGGCCGAGCCGACGTGCGGCCTGCGTCATACGGATGACATCGTTGATGATGGCCGATACTTGCACGTGGAACAATATAGGCTGGAATAGTTAGCACGTCAAGCATCTCCGCGACGCGACCGTAGGCTGGCGTCCCGGAGGGCCGGGATGCCTCTATGGTGCTGGGCCCGGAACCGCGCGCCTCCGGCGGCGGCCTTCAGGGGAACGCCGGCGACCGCGGGCAACCCGGAGCGGCCGGCGCGGCCGCTAGGGTGGCCCCAGGAGCGCGCCGGGTGCGGCGCCCGCGGCCCCGGCTTCCCAGAAGCCCGCATGGGCGGGGCGGGGCGGGCCGACCCGACGCAGACGCAGCCATGCTGATGATCCGAAGACTCGCCAGCGAGACGTTACATGCCTGGCAACGGCACCGCGTCCCCCGCCTGGGGGCCGCCGTCGCGTTCTACATGGTGCTGTCGATCGCGCCGTTGGTGGTGGTGGCCGTCGGCGTCGCCAGCCTGGTGTTCGCCAAGCAGCAGATCCAGACGGACCTGATCGACCAGATCAAGTCGGTCATGGGACCGGCAGGCGCGCAGGTGACACGCAACATCTTCCAGAACGCCTACAGCGCGTACCGGCCGCGGTCGGGGATCTTCGCAACCCTGGTCGGGGTGGGGTTCCTGCTGTTCGGCGCGTCCGCCGTCCTGCAGGCCCTCAAGGACGCGATGAACACCATCTGGGAGGGCCCTCCGGAGGAGCAGAGGGGGCCCCTGAGGCCGGTGGTCATACGCCTCATCGCCTTCGTGGTCGTGCTCGCGTTGGGCCTGCTGTTGCTGGCCTCGATCGTCTTCGCCACGCTGAAGGCCAACGTCAACCAGTACGTCGCGCATGTCCTCGGCGCGCCCGCCGGCCTGCTGACGGTCGTCAACGGCGTCGTCTCGTTCGCCCTGATCGCGTCGACCATCGCGCTCCTGTACCGCTACCTGCCCGACAAGTGGGTCCAGTGGCGCGACGCCTGGTTGGGCGCGGTGGCGGCGGCCGTGCTGTTCGCGGCCGGCAAGTGGGTGCTCGGGCGCTACCTGGCCCACAGCGCCGTCGCCTCGGCGTACGGCGCCGCGGGCTCGTTCATCATCGTGCTTCTGTGGATCTACTGGTCCGCCCAGATCTTCTTCCTGGGCGCGGAGCTGGCGCGGGCCTGGGCCAAGATCCGCGGACACCCCGACGCCGACCCGGTGCCGGCCGGGGGAGCGGACGAGCCCTCGGAGGCCGGCGGCCGACACGGCCCGCGCTCGGCCGGCACCGGAGCGGCGACGGGCGCTAGCTCGAGCTCTCGGTCCCGGCCACGCGGTCGTACCAGGGGCCGCGCTGATCGTTGAGGAGCATCGCGATCTCGGCCGCCTCGCGGAACTCGAGCTTCGTGAGCTCGTCGGTGACGGCCTCGCCGTCGCCCGAGAGCACCACGTCGGCGAGCTCGCTGTCGGGGTCGACCTGCACGCCGAAGCGCTCGCCGTAGCTGGCCAGCACCGCGCCCTGGTTCTCCAGAGCAGGCAGGTCGAGGTCTTCCAGGATGGCGTTCGCGCGATCGACATCCATGGCATCCACCTCCCTCCGTGCCGGCAGCGTAGACCCTGCCACGGCGCACGCGAGCGGCCCGCGCAACGTGCGATGCGCACGACGCGCGGGCCGCCTCACCGGCGCATGGCGCCGGGAACGGGGGTCAGTTGGACGCGCCCGCCCCCGTGACGGTGAAGCTCAGCTCGAACGACGGCAGCCGCTCGCCGGGGTGGTCGACGACGTTCAGCATCGGCAGCAGCAGGTAGTTGGCGTTGGCGGTGCTCACCGGCGCCCCCGGGCCCTTGAGATCCCCTTTGTAGATGCTCGGGAAGATGCCGATGTAGTGCGTGCCGGCCGGACCGGGCGCCTTGATGTGGATGGTCACGTCGCCCTGGCTGTTGAAGCCGCACGCGTAGCCGAAGGTGGCGTTGTCCATAAGCACCGTCACGATGTTGGCGGTCTCCGACCAGCCGACGCCCTTGAGGTGGATGGTGATGTCGCCGCCGGGCGCGACGGTGCGCGGCGAGACCTCCGCGATCGAGGGCTTGATGGTGTAGTCGACGCTCGCCTCGGCGTCGCCGGCGGTGGCCACGATATGGTGCACGCCGCCGAGGTCGTCGGGGGTGTCGAAGCGGTAGGCGAAGCCGCCGTCATCAGCGGCGGTGAGCGTGGCGAAGTCGCGCGTCGACTCCTCGAAGCCCTGCCCGGAGATGCGGTTGCCCACCACGGTGCTCCAGGTCACGGCCACGGCCGCGCCGGCGGGGAAACCGGAGCCCGTGAGCACGGTGGGGTCGCCTACTTGGCCGGAGCCGTGGTCGAGCCGCAGCGTTGGCCCGGAGCCGCCGCTCTCGGCGGCGCCGTCACGCGGCAGCCCCTGGGACGCCGCCGGAGGTGACGCCACGGCCGCGCCGGGCGTGATCGTGAAGACCGCGCTCTCCACCAGGCCCACCTGCGGGATGTAGATGGGCGCCTGCTGCTCGTTCAGGTAAGGCAACGAGTGGGTGCCGACGATCGCCTGAAGGGTGTGCGGGCCGACGCTACCGGCGGCGGGGATGGTCACGTCGGCCACGCCCTTGGTGCTGAGGCCCGAGAGCATGCCGGCGTCCGCGCCGTCGTACTTGAGGTGCCACACCAGGTGATAGAACTGGTAGCCGAGCCCGCTGAAACGGATGTGGATGGGCGTGCCCAGCGGCCCGGACGTGGGCGAGATGGTCATGTGCACGGGCACCACGAAGCCCTCGCGGGCGAGCTGGTTGCCGCTCGCGTCGAGCAGGAACACGTTGTGCACGTAGCCGTAGTCCTCGGGGACGGTGAAGTGGAGCGTGACCGAGCCGTCGCCGGCCACCGTGCCGCGGGCGAGCTCGTGCTGCACCTGGGACGCGGTGATGCCGATGAAATGGCCGCCGTCGACGTTCCAGGCGGCGTCGGCGGTCTGCCAGGCGAGCGTCACCTGGCTGCCGGGCGTGAGGCCCGTGGCCTCGGCGGCGACCGCCGTGCCCACCGGCGCGTGATCGGGCGTGAAGCTCAGCTTGGGCGCGGCCCACGCGCCCGCCGACGCCAGCAGCAGGGCCAGCGCCACGAGGCGGCGGCGGGCGGCCGTCGCGGCGGGACGGCGCGGCCGGAGGCTCGGATCCTGCAACGGTCGCGGCGACGATCTCTCTGTCATGCTCACTCACGCTCCTTCGGGCCGGGCCGGCTGTCTCCGTCGTCGCGACGACCGGGACCCACCGCGCTCAGCGGCGTCGCCGCCCACCCTGCACTCCGGGATCACAACGGCCGCGGCTCCCTGCTTCGGGGACCGCGGCCGCCGTTGGTCAAGAGGTCGCTTCAGGACAGCGTCAGGACTGCGGCTTCGCCACGGTGAGCTGGTTGAGCCCGACGTCCTGCCCGATGGGGGTGAAGGCGTCGCTGTGGCCGGCACTGTCGGTCACGATCACCGTGTAGTTGTAGGTGCCGGTCGAGACGTCCGCGGGGATGTCCCAGGCGGCGGTCCAGAAATGGTCCTGGTTGGCGGCCGGAGCGCTCGGGGGGTGGGCGCCGTACTCCGCCTCGAACGTCTGGCCGTCTTCGAACTTCACCTCGACCTTGACGTCGCGCGCGGCGATGGCGGCCTGGGTCAGCTTGCCGCCCGTCACCGCGTCGTAGACCTGGACCTGCCACACCACGGCCTCGCCGGGCTGGAAGACCGTGTTCGATACGCAGACCGGACCCTTGGCCCCGGTGCCGCCGCGGATGGAGGCCATCTGCACGAAGTACGTGTTCGCGAAGGCAGACGTCGCCAGCACGGCTACCAGGACGGCCAACCACTTCACATGTCGCATGGTGCTCCTTTCGAATCCCGCTCAGGCCCGGCTTCCGGCAACGCCCTAGACCGCGGCCACTCTCCTCTCACAAGGTAACAGCCTGCGGGACATTCGACACCAGGGGGCATTTGTCCCGGCGGCCGAGAGGAGGCCCGTGAGGGCCGTGAGGCAGAGCGATCGCCCGGCGTTGTCCTTCGCCCGGCGTCGTGCTTCGCCCGGGCGAGCTTCGACCGGCGGCGTCACCCCTCGTCCTTCGACCGGCGGCGTCAGCCCTCGTCGTAGAAGCGGCTCTTGAAGTAGAAGTCTTCCAGCAGCAGCTTGGCGAAGCCCGCCAGCGGCACCGCCAGCAGCGCTCCCACCACGCCGCCGAAGTGCAGTCCCAGCAGCAGCGCGATGATCACGGTCGCCGGGTGAAGCCGTGAGGTGCGGCCCAGCACCAACGGCTCGAGCACGTGGCTCTCGAGCTGATTCGCGATCGTGTACACCACCAGCACGCCGACGACCGTCCACCAGCCCATCGGCGCGGCGAGCAGGAGCGCGGGCGTGATGGAGATGATCGGCCCCAGGTAGGGCACGAGGTCGAAGACCCCGCCGAGGAACGCGAGCGACAACGCCAGCGGCACGCCCAGGACGCTCAGCCCTACGCCGATCACGGTCCCCACGCCGGTCGCCACCACGAGCTGACCGCGGAAGTAGCCGCCCACCGCCTGCTCGAACCTGTTGACGACATCGCCCACGAAGGGCTGGTAGGGCTTCGGGAAGGCGAGCCGGAAGCTCCTGCTCACACGCAGGAAGTCGGCGAGCAGGTAGACGGTGAGCGCGAGCAGCGCCAGCAGGCGCACGAAGTCGCCGATGATCGAGCGCACCGTCTGGAAGAGCCCGCCCCCCGTGACGTACTTGGCGAAGTGGTCCAGGAAGTCGCTCACCCAGCTGTTGAGGTGGGCGTGTAGTTGGTTGTAGGCGCTGTAGAGCGCGGACTTGTACGAGGTGGGCAGCCCGGTGCGCCCGATGGCGCTGGGGACGTGCTGGGTGACCGACTTGGCCTGTTGGATGAGGTCGGGCAGCTGCTTGGGGACGCCGGTCAGCTGCTCGAACAGCCGGTAGAAGAGGACCCCGAAGCCCCCGATGACCACGAGCACGACCAGCACGGACACCACGAAACCGATCCAGCGGGTGTGGAAGCGCTTCCGGCTCCACGCCACCAGGGGGTGCAGCAGATAGGCGAGCACGAACGCCGTTACCACCAGGAGCCACACGCCACGCGTGACGTACAGGAACCAGAAGGCGGCCGCCCCGAGCACCACCGCCACCGCCACCCGCACGAGGGCGTTCTTGAACAGACTGGTGAACGCGTCGCGCACGTCGAGACTCGCTCCTTCCAGTGCCGGCCGGCGGCAACGGCCCCGCTCCCGGGCGGCGCCCATGCGGCCTGCGGGGCGCCCCTCGCCTCTCGGGGAGCGCCCACCGGCAATGTAGCGCGCGCTCGCAATTCGCGGGGGCGCGGCGCTCACGTCCGCGTTATGCCCCGCCCACCACGAGCGCAGGCCGGGGCGTAACGCGGGGCCCCGCTTCGTGTGTACCGGTGTGGTACACTCAGTGCGTGTGGCGGGGCCTGGCCTCGCCGTCCCCCTACATCGACGTCCTCACAACGCCCCGCACCGGGGCGCACGAACACGCGGTCTCGCGTCCTACACGCGCGGACCGGAGGAACCGAAACACCTCGCACGCCGCCACACGGAGATGACTCATGGACATGGACACAGCCGTGACGGAACACGCGCACGAGAAGGAGATCGAGCACGAGACCGAGCCCGAGACGGATACCGCGCTGACGCCGGGACGCTCGCCCGAGAACGCCTCGGACCGCCAGCGTTCACGCACCGCCGACGGCAACGACCTGCAGAGCTACCTCGGCGAGATCGGCCGCGTGCCGCTGCTCGAGCGCGAGGAAGAGGTGGCGCTGGCGCGCCGCGTCGAAGCCGGCAAGGAGGCCCAGGAACGCCTGGACCGTGAGTCCGACAGCTTGAACGAGCGCGCGAAGCGCGAGCTCGTCCGCACGCTCGAGGACGCCGAGGCCGCCCGCGCGGCGCTGGTGGAAGCCAACCTGCGCCTGGTCGTGTCGGTGGCCAAGCGCTACCGCGGGCGCGGCCTGCCGCTGCTGGACCTGATCCAGGAGGGCAACGCCGGCCTCATGCACGCCGTCGAGAAGTACGACGTCAACACCGGCTACAAGTTCTCCACCTACGCGGTGTGGTGGATCCGCCAGGCGGTGGTGCGGTCCCTGGCCAACGCGTCTCGGACCATCCGACTGCCTGTGCACTTCCAGGAGACGCTCAACAAGCTGCGCACCTCGGCGGACAAGCTCGAGCAGAACCTGGGGCGGCCCCCCACCCGTGTGGAGATCGCCGCGGCCATGGGCGAGGGCTGGACCGTGGAGCGCGTCGACCAGACCCTGAGGCAGGCACGCGACACCCTCTCACTGGAACGTCCGGTCGGAGACGACGAGGACACCTTCCTCGGCGACCTGCTGCCCGACGCCAGCGCCGACGCGCCCGTCGAGCTCGCCAGCGAGACCGCGCTGTCGGACAAGCTGACGCAGCTCCTCGGCCGGCTCACCGAGCGCGAAGCCAACGTGCTCAGGCTCCGCTTCGGCCTGGTCGACGGCGAGCAGCACACCCTCGAGGACATCGGCCAGCACTACGGCATCACCCGGGAGGCAGTGCGCCAGGCCGAGGCGCGCGCGCTTCGCAAGGTGCAGTACCTGGCGCGCCGCGACGTCTCCCTGCGCGACTTCCTCGACTGATCGACGGGTTCCGGCGCCGCTCGGCGCTCGGACCGGAGCGCGTTCCAGGGCTCCGCCCCCTGCTCAGCCCGCCTCGCCGATACGCCAGTGCCCCGGCGACACCGTGTCGCCCGCCGGGCTGCGCGGGATGAGGGGCGCCGGCGCGGTCGCTCCTCGCGGCAGCCCCTGCGGCAGCGGCGCGCCCGCATCCCCGGTCTCGTCGCGCACGAAGCGGACCACCTCGGCGTGCTCCAGGGCGTAGACGGCGTCCTCTGCCGTCTCGCGCGTGGTCCCCAGGCGGTCCCGGACGGCGGCCACCATGCGCTCGCGGCCGCGCTCCCTGGGCTCGTCGAGGCGGAAGCCGAACTCCTCGCGGAGCGCTCGTAGCGCGTCGGACGGCCTTACGTCCTTCATTACGTCCTCCTCTCACCGCACGGCGGCACGGCGACGACCTCTCGAGCCAGCGTAGACGCTCCACAGTGGACGGACGGTCACACGTCACGCCCGTGCCGGCCACACCCGTGAGCGGCAAGGTCGCGGCCCGATCATGGGACGCGACCTTGCTCTGGAGGGCAACTCCCCGCCCGGAGGAGGTCCGCTCCGCGCCGGCGGCCATCGACTATAGTTGGCCTGTCGTGAGCACGCCGGAGCTCCGCTTGCTTGGCGAGCCGAAGGCCAACCTGGACGGGGTCGCGCGGGCGCTGGGGCGCAAGGAGGCGGCTCTGCTGGCCTACTTGACGCTCGCCGGTGCCACCTCGCGCTCCAGGGCGGCGGGGCTGCTGTGGCCCGAGGCGGGGGAGGGGGCCGCGCGCGCGAACCTGCGGCAGCTCCTCAAACGCCTCAAGGGCCGACTGGGCGACGGCATCGTGGTGCAGGGCGATCCCCTGCGGCTCGCCGACGGCGCCCGCGTCGACGTCGCCGAGCTCAAGGTGGCCGCCTTCCAGGGCCGCCGCGATGCGGTGCTGGCGTCCGACGGGCTGCTGCTTCGACCCTTCGATTTCGACGACTGCCCGGACTTCGAGGACTGGCTGCTGGCCGAACGCGAGGCACTCGAGAGCCTCACCCGCACCGCCCTCGTGGAGGCGGTCGCCGAGCTGGAGCGGGAGGGCGCGATCGCCGAGGCGCTGCGTGTCGCCGAGAGGCTGATCCGCCACGACCCGATCGCCGAGAGCGCCCACGCCACCGCGATGCGCCTCCACCTGGCAGCCGGCGAGCGCGCCCTGGCCCTCGCAGCCTACGAGCGCCTCGCCGGGATCCTGGCCCGCGAGCTGGGGTTGGAGCCGTCGCCGGATACCACCGCCCTGGCCGAAGCCATCCGACACGGCGAGGCCGCCGGCCTGGCTCCCGCTCTCGCGCCGGCGCCGGCGCCACCCATCCCGCCCAGCCTGCTCCGGCCGCCGCGGCTGGTCGGACGGGAAGCGGGCCTGCGCGAGGTCGCCCGGGCCGTCGATGCCGGCGCCACCGCGCTGATCACGGGGCCCGCCGGCATCGGCAAGTCGCGGCTGGCCGAGGAGGCGCTGCCGGACCTCGTCCTGCGCTGCGAGGGGCTGGCGCACGACGCCGACCTCCCGCTGGGCACGCTCGATCGCGGCCTGACCCGCTTCCTCGAGCGGCACCCCGAGCTCGCTCCGGAGGACGCGGCCCTGGCGGAGCTCGCAGCCGTGCTCCCGGGCCTGCGGACCCTCCGTGCGGCACGGACCGGAGGAGTCGCGCGAACGGCCGCCGCGGGGGCGGCGGCGGACGCCGGGGGCCCGCACGCCGCCGAGGCCGGGCGATCGCCGCCCGGGCCCGCGGGCCGGAGCCGCTTCCTGGCCGCGCTCGCGTCGACGCTCGGCGCGCTCATGAACCGGGGCGTCTCCCTCTTCGCCGACGACCTGCACGCGTTCGACACCGCCTCCTTCGAGGCCGTGGTCGCCGCCGCCGAGCGCCTGCGGAGCGTTCCCTATGGGCAGGCGCGATGGCGCGCCGCGGCCTCCCTCCGGCCGGGCGAGCTGAGCCCCGAACGGCTGGAGGCTCTGGAACGCGCGGTCGCCGCCGGAACCGCCCGCTGGATCACGCTCCGTCCGCTCACGTTCGAGGGCGTCACGGAGCTCCTCGCCAGCCTGGAGCTCCCCGACCTGCCGCCGAGCCGGCTCGAGGAGCTCGGCCGGCGCCTCCACCGGCACACCGGCGGCAACGCGCTGTTCATCGTGGAGTGCCTCAAGGACCTGCTGGCCGCCGGCGGCCCCGCCGGCCCGGGCGACCGGCTGCCGATGCCCCAACGTGTCGGGCAGATCATCCGGCAACGCGTCTCGCGCCTGCCCATGTCCGCGCAACGCCTGGCGCTGGCCGCCGCGGTGGCGAACGGCAGCTTCGAGCTGGCGGTGCTGGGGAGCATGCTGGGCAGCCACCCGCTCGACCTCGCGGGCGACCTCCGCACGCTGGAGGACGCCCAGGTCATCCACGGGAACGCCTTCACCCACGACCTCATCGCCGAGGCCCTGCTGGAGGCGGCGCCGGAACCGGTGCGGCGCTTCCTGGAGGCGCGGGCCGCCGAGGGGCTCGAAGGTGCCGGCGCCCAGCCCGCCCTGGTGGCACGGCACTGGCTGAACGCCGGCAGCCCCCCCAGGGCCCTGCCTTTCCTGCTCGAAGCTGCGGCCGGCGCCGAAGCGCGCCTCGCCTACCGGGAGGCGGCCGACGCCCTGTACCAGGCGAGCCGCATCCTCACCGAGCAGGGCCGCGAGGACGAGGCGTTCGACCGCCTGGCCCGCGCCTACGAGCTGGTGGTCCACGGGGACTCGCGGGCCGACGCCACCCGCATCATCACCGCCCTCGAACGCCACGCGCGCACGAGCGCCCAGCGCGCCACCGCGGCCCACGCGCGCGCCGGCCTGCTGGCGACCGGCGGTCACGGGGCGCAGGCGGAGGCCGCGGCGCGCAGCGGCATGGCGGCGGCGCGGGAAGCGAGCGACGCCTCCCTGGAGGCGCTCCTCGCCAACGACCTCGCCACCGCGCTCTTCGCTCGCGGCGCCTACGACGAGGCCGCTGCGGCTTTCGAGAGCTGCGCCGAGGCGGCACGCCGGCGCGGGGACCGACCCGGCCTGGTGGAGGCGCTCGCCAACCGCGCCGTGGCGCTGTCGCGGCTCGATCGCCACGAGGACGCCATCGCCCTCCACCGGCAGGTGGCCGGGCTGCTGGAGCGACCGGAAGACGTCCCCGAGCGCATCGCCGTGCTCACCAATCTCGCCGTCAGCCTGTCGGAGACGGGACGTGCCGGCGAGGCGCTGGCGACGCACCGGGACGTCGAGGGGCTGCTCGCGAGGCTGCCCGAGGTCGGGTACGCCCACCTCGTGCACTGGGCGAACCTCGGCAAGTGCGAGCAGGACCTCGATCACCTGGCGCAGGCGCTGCCGCTGTTGCAGCGCGCGGCGGCCGCCACGGCGACGCTCGACTACTGGGGAGCGAGCGCCATCGAGCGCCATCTGGCGGAGCTGTTCCGCCGCCTCGGCGACACGGAAGCGGCGCGCGGGCACGCCCTGCGGGCGCTCGAGCAGTCGGGCGGGCGCAGCGAGCACGAGCTGTGCGGCCGCCTCCAGCTCGCCGGCGTGCTGCTCCACGGCGAGGGCGACGCCCCGGCCGCACGCACCGAGATCGCATTGGTGGAGGCGCTGGTCGCCGGCACGCGGCCGGTGTACCGCGCCTGGTACCACCTGCTCAGCTCCGACGCGCTCGCAGCCGACCCCCGGCCGGACCTGGACGCGGCCGCCGACCACGCGCGCGCGGCCCTCGCCCTGGCCGAGCGTCTGGGGCTCCACGGGCACCGCCTGAGCGCGCATGCGTGCTTGTCCCGGCTGCTCCTCGCCGGCGGCGCCACCGCGGGCGCCGTGGACGAGGCACGGGCGGCGGTGGCGCTGCTGGGCAGCTACGCCCCGCGCTACGGCACCACCGGCGACGTGCTGCTGGCAGCGGCCGACGCGCTGGCCGCGGCGTCCTCGGAGCAGGCCGGCGCCGCCTACCGGGCCTGCCGCGACTGGCTCGAGCGCCTGGCTCGGGACCACGTCCCGCCGGAGCGCCGCGACGCCTTCCTGCATGGCAGCCGGCTCCACCGCACCATCCTCGCAGCCTGACCGACCCCACCCGCTGTCACGCCGACGTCACGGCTCCGCACCTAGCATCCCCCATGCCGCGGGGATGCGGCGCCCCGGCACGGGGCCCGCCCCGGAGGCGGCCCGCCGCGAGCGCGACAGAGTCCGCGCGCGGCCACGGAAGGAGATCTCATGTCCCACCCCCCGAGGAGGCTGGGCGGACCGGCCGTCGCCGCGGCGGCGATGCTGCTGAGCGCCGCGGCCGCGCAGGCCCCCGCCGGACCGCAGTACGTGGCGGCCCCCGGCGGCTACGCCGGGCCCGCACAGCTCACCGCAGGCTGGAACGCCATCACCCTGACGGACCGGTTCGACGCGCCGGTCGGCATCCAGATCTTCAAGGTGAACGGCTCGGCCGACGACGCCACGCTCATCGCGGCGATCGCGGCCGTCGTGAAGGGCGAGGCGACGCCGCAGGAGGTCGACAACGACGCCGTGCTGCTGGCCATGGCGGCTCCGGCCGGCGGGCCGGTGGCGGTGCCCGGACACCCCGGGACCGCCTGGGTGAACCTCGACCCCGGCAACTACGTCTTCGCCTCCACCGACATGGGCCCGGACCAGCAGCCGCTGGTCACCGAGGGACTCTTCACCCACGTCGAGGTCAAGGCCGGCGGCAACCCCACCACCCCTCCCGACGCCACCTACCAGGCGAAGCTCGTCGACTTCGACATCGAGCTGCCGCGCAGCATCCAGGCGGGACCGCACGTCTGGTACGTGCACAACCAGGGCGCCGAGGTTCACCACATGCTGGTGTTCCAGGTCGCCGACGGGAAGACGCCCAAGGACGTCCAGGCCTGGCTGCAGGGGCCGCCCGGCGGGCAGCCCGAGTCCGGCCCCCCTCCCGGCGAGTTCGTTGCCGCCACCTCGGTGCTGTCGCCGGGGGCCGCCGAGTACACGCCGATCGCCCTGCAGCCCGGGCGCTACGTGGCGATGTGCTTCATGTCCGACCCCATGACGGGCAAGGTGCACGTCATGCTGGGCATGTTCGTCCCCTTCACGGTGGAGGCGGCCGCGAACTGAGCGCCCGTCACCCCCTCCCCGGCTCCGCCGGCGCCTGAACCGGGAGCACCGATGCACCGCTACGACCAACGGGTCTACATCCTGCGCGTCTGGCTCGAGCGCGGTGGGGCTCCGGAGACGCCCGGTTGGCGAGCCTCGCTGACCGACGAGATCAACGGGCGCACGCAACGCTACTTCTCCTCTCCCGACGCGCTGCTCGAGCACCTCCGCGAACGCCTCCAGAGCGGCCCTGTCGGACCCGAGTGACGGCTTGGGGGACGCGCATGCGCGTCCCCCAAGCGCCGCTGCATCCCTGCCTGCATGGCTTGCAACGTCTTGCGGAGGGCGGGGGCGAACGTCTACAATTGAACTCCATTCCCGCTACACCGTCCCCGCGTTCGCACAACCCGAGAAGCCCCTCACCGCACGGGTGCACGTCGCTCGAGCCCTCCCATCCCAACCTGGAGCGGAGCCGAACAGGAGGCGCACATGGTACGGCAGACGGCACACCAGACGGCGCCCGTTTACGCACCGGTCGCTGGCGGGAACGGCGTTCGACCGCGCCATCCCATCTCCCCCAACCGCTGGAAGGGGGAGACCGATTGCATCGTCGGCCCCTTCTCCAGCTGCAGCCTCGCCAACGGCTTCGCCAACGTCACCACGGACTTCGGCCAGTACGGCGCCGTCGGCTTCAACGTCTTCGCCAAGCGCGAGTGCTGGTACGTCGAGGTGAAGGCGCAGGCCTGAGCGACGATCCCGGGCCGGCACGACGGACAGCGCAACCGAGCGGACCCAGGAAGCGCTGGCGATGAGCGCGGAGACGGCCGAGAAACGCCGCTCCGCGCGTCCGACCTGCGAACGAACCTGCGGCCGACAGCCGCATCGCGCCGGAGCCGGACGTCTCGCGCGCGAGGCGCGGCCAGGTCCGGGCGCTTCAGCCCTCGCTCAGCCGGCCGCCCGCCCGAACGATGCCGTCGGCGAACGCATCCACACCCACCACCTCGGCGAGCTCCGGCCGCCGGCTGAGTGCCCGCAGGAAGGCCTCGTCGGCGCTGCCGGTGCCGACCGCCGTCACGGTGATGCCGAGCGCGCGGGCGGCCCGGGCGGCGTCCAGAGCCGCGCGCGGGTCGTCGGGCATGCCGTCGGTGATCAGCAGCGCGACGCGCCCGCCGCGGCGGCGGCGCAGGCGGCGCGCCGCCAGCCGCAGCGCAGCCGCCATAGCGGTGCCGCCGTCGGGCGCGAGGCTCCGCAGGCAGCGCTGGAAGCGGTACGGGTCGCGGGTGGCGCCGCTCAGGACGCGCGCGCCCGTGGCGAAGCCGATGACGCCGACGGCGTAGTCCCGGCGCCACGCCTGGTAGAAGAACCCCACGGCGCCGCGCAGCAGCTCGGGCATCTTGCCGGGATCGGCCATGCTCGCCGACACGTCGAGGAGCAGATACACGGTGCCGGCCGGCGGCGCCCGGCGACCCGCCAGCGCCTCGGCGGCGCGCCGCACCAGACCCGTCGCCGTCCCCTCGGGAGGCGTTCCCTCGCCGGCGTGGTCGGGCGGGCCGGAGGCATCTGGGGGCATGCCCGTCACTCTAGCGCCCGCCTCGACGCACGCCCCCGGCACCTTCCCCGGACGGGCGCCATCCGTGAGCCGGAGCCACGCCCGGCTCCGGCCGGGCCTCAGCCGAACAGGCCGACCAGGGTGGTGCCGCTGACGAGCTGCACGCCGGTGACGATCAGCAGCAGGTAGATGGCCATGGTGAACACGCGCTCGCGCACCTTCCGGTTGAGCCACACACCGAGTGCCGCCCCCCCGAAGGCCAGCGGCAGCAGCGCCAGCGCCACCTGCAGGTTGGCCACGTTCAGGAGCCCCAGCCAGGCGTAGGGGGCCAGCTTGACGACGTTGACGATGAGGAAGAACCACGCGGCCGTGCCGACGTAGAGCTCCCTGCCCAGGCCGCGCGGCAGCAGGTAGATGGCGACGGGCGGGCCGCCCACGTGGGCGATCGTCGAGATGAAGCCCGCCGTGCCGCCGAGCACGGCGCCCCACAGGCGCGACGGCGGCCGGTCGGCGAGCAGCCGAAGCACCCACGCCCGCACCATCTGCCAGGCCACGAAGCTCAGCGCCAGCACCCCCACTCCGACCTCGAGCGCGCGGCCGTGCGGCGCCAACACGTCGAAGGCGAACGCTCCCAGCACGATGCCCACCAGGGCCGCCGGCAGCAGCAGGCGCAGGTCCTGCACGCTGGCGCTGCGCCGGTAGTGCCAGACCGCGAAGATGTCCCCGGCGATCAACACCGGCAACAGCAGGGCGGCCGCCGCCGGCACCGGCATCGCCAGCGCCACCAACGGCATGGCGATCACGCCCGAGCCGGCCCCGAACCCCGCCTTGGCCACCCCGATGAGCACCGCCGCGGCCGCCGCCGCTGCGAAGGCGTCCGGCGGAAGGCCCAGGACGGTGCTCACCCGGCGCCCACCGTGACCCGTTCGGAGCCGGCCAGATCGGCATGCTCGGCGAAGCTGGGCGGGCGCCGTACCCGCGCCGCCCGCTCGAAGGCGTGGGCGTAGCCGACGAGGCGCGCTTCGCTGAATGCCTCGGCGAAGAACGACAGCCCCACCGGCAGCCCGTACACGTAACCCGCCGGCACGCTCACGTGGGGCGTGCCGGCCATCGCGGCCGGGGCGGCGCAGCTTCCCAGCTTGCGGTCGCCGTCGATCAGATCGGTGACCCAGGCGGGCGTCATGCTCGGGGCCACCAGGGCGTCCAGCCGGTGGCGCTCGAGCGTGCCCTCGACGGCCTCGCGCCCGGCGGCACGGCAGGCGGCCCGCACGCGGGCGTGCCGCGCGGCGTCGAGGCCGCTCAGGGCCACGGCGCGCTCGAGCAGCTCCTGACCGAAGTACGGCATCACCCGGTCGGCGTGCGACCGGTTGAAGGCGACCACGTCGGCGAGGCTGCGCGGATGCGCGCCCGCGCGGTCCGCCAGGTAGGCGTCCACCCCCAGCCTGATCTCCGTCACAAGGAGCTCCATCTCGGGCGCCTGCCGCACCCGGTCGTAGCCGATCTCTACCTCGACGAGCTGCGCTCCAAGCTCCTCCACCAACGCCAGCGCCGCCTCGATCACCGCGTCCGCTCCCTCGTGGCGCCCGAAGCAGTCGCGCGCGACCCCCAGCCGCGCGCCTCGGAGCGCATGCGCGTCGAGGTTCCTCGGGTCGGCGAGCGCCACGCCCGCGGGCGCCCCCGCCGTGGCCGGGTCCCGCGCGTCCGGCCCGGCCATCGCCGAGAGAAGCGCCGCCGCGTCGGCCACGGTCCGCGCCAGCGGGCCCGCCGTGTCCTGCGAGGCCGCCACCGGGATGATGCCGCGCCGGCTCACCAGCCCCACCGTGGGCTTGATGCCGACGACACCGTTCGCCGACGCGGGGCTGACGATGGAGCCGTCGGTCTCGGTGCCCACCGCCGCCGCGCACAGCCCGGCCGCCACCGCCACGGCCGACCCGGAGCTCGAGCCGCTGGGGTTGCGGTCGAGCGCATACGGGTTGCGGGTCTGGCCGCCGCGGCTGCTCCAACCGCTGCAGCCGCGCGTGGAGCGGAAGAACGCCCACTCGCTGAGGTTGGTCTTGGCCAACAGCACCGCGCCCGCCGCCCGCAGGCGCTCGACCAGGGCGGCGTCCGCCGGCGCCCGGTGCCCCTCCAGCGCCAGCGATCCGGCGGTGGTGGTCATGGCGTCACCGGTGTCGATGTTGTCCTTGAGCATCACCGGGATGCCCTCGAGCGGGCCGCGCGCCCGGCCCTGCGCGCGGCGTTGGTCGCTCTCCCCGGCCGACGCGAGCGCGTCCGGGTTGAGCTCGATCACCGCGTTCAGCCGCGGCCCGGAGCGGTCGAGGTTCTCGACCCGCGCCAGATACCCTTCGACCAGCTCGCGCGCGCTGACCTCCCCGACCTCCAGCGCCGCCCGCATCTCCGCGATAGTGCCGTCCAGAACGTCCAAGATGGGTCCCTCCGCGCCCGCGCGCCGGCGCGGGGTCCGAGCCGTAGCGTACCCCGCACCATGGGCCGGCGGCGCCGCCAGGGCGTAGCATGGCGCCGGAAGGGGGACGGCCGAACGTGACGGAGACGAGGCCGACGCAAGGTCCCGCGACCGCGGGTGGACGCGCGGAAGGCCCGCGCCGGGTCGTCATCACCGGGCTCGCCGCGATCACCCCCATCGGCTGCGGTGCCGAGGCGTTCCACCGGGCGCAGCTCGAAGGCGCCAGCGGCGTGCGCGCCATCTCCCGCTTCGACGCCTCCGAGCTGTCGGTCCGCATCGCAGCCGAGGTCGACGCCGACCCGGCCGCGGCGGTCGGCGGGCAGGCGCTGAAGCGACTCGATCGGGGCGCCGCCCTGGGGCTCGCCGCGGCCGCCATGGCCGCCAGCGATGCCGGCCTCGACGACCTTCTCGCGGCCGAGCGCACCGACCGCGCGCGCTGGGGCGCCGCGATGGCCACCGCTCTGGGCGGCATGGAGAGCCTGCAACAGACCCTGGAGCGGACCGCCACGCGAGGCCTGGGGCGGATCGACCCCTTCCTCCTCTCCAAGCTCATCGGGAACACCCCCAGCGCCCACGTCGCCATGCGCTTCGACCTGCACGGACCCATGATCAGCCCCTCCACCGCCTGCGCGACAGGCACCGACGCGCTGGGACAGGCCTTCCGGGCGGTGCGCCTGGGCGAGGCCGACGGCATGCTGGCCGGCGGCACCGAGGCGCCCATCACCCCGTTGATCGTCGCGGCGCTCGCGGGCATGGGCGCTCTGTCCCAGCGCAACGACGACCCGGAAGCGGCCAGCCGCCCCTTCGACCGGGAGCGCGACGGCTTCGTCCTGGGCGAGGGCGCGGCGGCGCTGGTGCTCGAGACCCTCGAGCACGCCCGGGCCCGCGGCGCCAACATCTACGCCGAGGTGCTCGGCTACGGCCGCAGCGCCGACGCCCACCACGTCACCCAGCCGGACCCCAGCGGCCGGGGCGCCGCGCTGGCGATGCGCCGCGCGCTGGACGAGGCGGGACTCGACCCGGAGGCCATCGACTACGTCAACGCCCACGCCACCTCCACCCCGCTCGGGGACGCCGCCGAAGCGCGCGCCATCCGCAGCGTGTTCGGCGGGCGCGCCGACCGGCTGCCGGTGTCGTCGACCAAGTCGATGACCGGCCACATGGTCGCGGGATCCGGCGCCGCGGAGGCCGTCGCATCGGTCCAGGCGCTCGTCTCCGGCATCGCCCCGCCGACGATCAACCAGCACGATCCGGACCCGGAGCTGGGGCTCGACACCGTGCCGAACGTGCCTCGGGAGGCTCCGTTGAAGCGGGCGCTCAGCAACAGCTTCGGGTTCGGCGGCCAGAACGCGGCGCTGGTGCTGGGGAAGCTCTGACCGCGCGCTCCGGGCCGGGGCAAGCGTCGCGGACCGCCGGTGCTAGAATCACGCGCACAGTGTCACGCCGACATCGATGGAACGCGACCGGGCCGACACCGCGCTCGACGGGCCGCGGCGATCTCCTCGCGGCCGCCGCACCATCTCCCCCATCCGCCCGCAAGTCGCAACCATGACCCCCGACGCCGACGTCATTGTCGCCGGTGCCGGCCTCGCCGGGCTGGTGGCGGCAGCGGAGGCCGCCGACGCGGGCTGCCGGGTGATCCTGCTCGACCAGGAGTCGGAGGCGAACCTGGGCGGCCAGGCGTTCTGGTCGTTCGGCGGGCTGTTCCTGGTCGACACTCCCGAGCAGCGGCGGCTGGGCGTCCGCGACTCGCGCGAGCTCGCCTGGCGCGACTGGCTCGCCACCGCCGACTTCGGCACGGGCGCCGCCGGCGAGGACGACACCTGGCCGCGGCGCTGGGCGCAGGCCTACGTGGACTTCGCGGCGGGCGAGAAGCGTTCCTGGCTGCGAGCGCAGGGGCTGCGTTTCTTCCCCATCGTCGGCTGGGCCGAGCGCGGGGTGGGCCTCGCCGAAGGCCCCGGCAACAGCGTGCCGCGCTTCCACATCGTGTGGGGCACGGGGCCCGCCATCGTGGCCGCGTTCGAGCGGCGCGTCCGCGAGCACGTCCGGGCGGGGCGCATCGCGCTCCGCTTCCGCCACCGCGTCCGCGCGCTCGAGGTGGAGAACGGCGCCGTCACCGGCGTGGCCGGCGAGGCGCTCGAGGACGACCCCGCCGAGCGCGGCCGGCCGACCAACCGGCGCGTCGCCTCGAGCTTCCGGCTGGGCGCGCCCGCGGTGGTGATCGCCTCCGGCGGCGTGGGCGGCAACCACGAGCTGGTACGCCGCAACTGGCCGGAGGCGCAGCTGGGACCCGCACCCCAGGCGATGCTCACCGGCGTGCCGGCGCATGTCGATGGCGCGCTGCAGCAGGCGGCGGCGGAGGCGGGCGCGCGCCTCATCCACGCCGGTCGCATGTGGCACTACACCGAGGGCGTGCGCAACTTCGACCCCATCTGGCCGGGCCACGGTATCCGCATCCTGCCGGGGCCCAGCAGCCTGTGGCTGGACCCCGATGGGCGTCGCCTGCCTCCGCCCTTCTACCCCGGCTTCAACACGCTCGACACGCTCGCCCACCTCGGCAGGCGTGGGCTGGGGTACACGTGGTTCGTGCTCGACCGCCGCATATTGCGGCGCGAGCTGGCGCTCTCCGGCAGCGAGCAGAACCCGGACCTCACCGGCAAGAGCGCCTGGGGCGTGGTGCGGGGGCGGCTCGCGGGGCTGCAGGCGCCGCTCAAGGCCTTCCTCGAGCGCGGGGAGGACTTCCTCCAGGACGACGACCTCGCGCGGCTCGTCGCGCGGATGAACGCGCTGGCCGGCGATGAGCGCCTCGACGCGGCCACCGTGCGCGAGGCGGCCGAGGCGCGCGACGCGCAGGTGCACGATGCCCGCGGCCGGCAGGCGCCGGGCAAGGACTTCCAGGTGATGGCCGTGCGCAACGCCCGCCGCTACCTCGGCGACCGGCTGGCGCGGGTGGCGCGCCCGCACCGCCTGCTCGACCCCGCCGCGGGGCCCCTGGTGGCGGTGCGGCTCAGGCCGCTCACCCGCAAGACGCTGGGCGGGCTGGAGACCGACCTGCTGGGCCGGGTGCTCACGCCCGGCGGCGACCCCTTCCCGGGCCTCTACGCCGCCGGCGAGGTGGCAGGCTTCGGCGGCGGGGGGATGCACGGGGCACGCTCGCTGGAAGGCACCTTCCTCGGTGGCTGCCTGTTCAGCGGCCGGACCGTGGGGCGCAGCGTGGCCGACGCGGCGCGCTGAAGGGCCGCGCGCCGCCGCCGGGCTGGCACGCGGGGGCGATCCTGCGGCGCGCGGGCGGGTCCCGGCGCCCCTCCGACCTGCGCGCACGCGGACTGCGCGCACACGACCTGCGCGCACCCGGACTGCGCGCACCCGGACTGCGTGCATCCGCTCTGCACATCCGCCACGTACCGTCGCGCTACGCGCGCACGAGAGGTCCGTCGGCCAGCCGGGACCGTGCACCACAGCGGGCGCACGGTCGTGGCGGCCCACCCCAGTCGAGACGTGCGCTTGGGAGGATCAGCCATGCACCACACCGACGCGACCCGCAACCGGACGCGCCAGCACGGGGCAGCCGGGCTCCTACTCCTCGCCGTTGTGTGCCTCGCTTCCGCCTCGGCGAGCGCCCAGACCTACGCGATCATGCCCGACCGCAGCCAGGCAAGCTACACGGTCAGCGAGAAGGTTGTCGGCCTGTCGCTGCCGCGCGACGCGGTCGGCGTGAGCAAGCTCGTGAGCGGCTCGGTGGTCTTCGGCGACGGCGGCGCGCTGCAGGCGGGCTCGGAGCTCAGGGTGGACCTGCGCGACCTCAGCAGCGACCAGGCCCGGCGCGACAACTTCATCAAGCGCAACACCCTGCAGACGGACACCTACCCCGACGCGGTGCTCGTCCCCACGACCGTCAGCGGCCTGCCCTGGCCGCTGCCGCAGAGCGGCAGCGCCGACATCGAGGTGATCGGCGACCTCACCGTCCACGGCACCACCAAGACCCTCACCTGGACCGGCACCGCCGGCTTCGACGGGCAGACCGTCACCATCGACCTCTCCACCGACGTCACCTTCGACGACTTCGCGCTCGACCGGCCTACCGTCGGCCCCATCCTGGCGGTCTCGGACCCCATCCATCTGGAGGTGCAGGCGGCCTTCGCCCGAGCCGATTGAGCGAGGCGGGGCCGCGGCACATGGTTCCCCGGCCGGATCGGGGCGGCGCGGTCCGCGGCGCCCCCGAGCGGCGCCAGATGCCGTGCGCCCGACGTCGTCCCCCGGTACCGTGTGCCCTGGCTTGCGCGCCCCCGGCCCCGAACGGCTAGGCTATGGGGCGTCCGCGGGCCGGGGTGCACGGCCGCCCTCTGTCGGCCGGCGCCCGGACGCCCGCTCATGCCGTCGGATGTCGGGGGAGGAGGTCTCGATGGCAGTCCATCTCAACATCGACATCAAGCGCCCCAGCGACGAGGTGTTCGACTACATCTCGGACGTGGGCCGCGCCCCCGCATGGCACCACGCCATCCAGGAGGTCGAGAAGCTGACCGGAGGCGACAACCGCACCGGCGCCACCTACCGGATCACGCGCCAGCTTCCCGGCGGCCGGGTCGAGAACCGGGTGAGCGTGACCGAGTTCGAGCCCGCACGGGTGTTCACCATCGAGAGCCAGCCCGGCCCCCGTCCGTTCGCCTACCGCTTCCGCCTCGAGCCCACCAGGAGGGGCACCCGCCTGGCCCTCGACGCCAGCCGCGACGGCCTCGACCTGGAACGGCCGCCCACCATGCCGCCCGCGCTGGCATCGGCGTTGTTCCAGCGGCGCATGGCCGAGAGCTTGCGGCGCTTGAAGCGCGAGCTCGAGCTGCAGGGCTCCACCACCACCAACTGACCCGCGGCCCCCGAGGGCGCCGAGCCCTGGCGGCTGGCCCGGTCGCATGCGGCCTGGACACGCCTCCGCCGGGAACCCGGCTTGCCTGCCGGGCCCGCCTCCTCCTCCCGGAGCAAGAACGCCGTAAGTGAGGCCGAGCTACGATGCGCCACGGCGGGAGGAACGGGCCGTGGACGAGCACGCTCTGACGGATGCCGACACCCCTGCGGGGGGCGGCGTCCGCGACGCACCAGCGGCATACTACGCGGTCATGGCCGCCCTCGGCGATGCGCTGCTGGACGCGCACAGCGAGGACGAGCTGTGGGCGCTGACGGCGCGCGCGCTGGTTCAGAACGGTGCCTTCGTCGCCGCCTGCGTGGCGCGCCCAGACGGCGCCGGCAACCTGACGCTGACCGCCGGCGCCGGCACGGCGCACGAGGCGTTCGTGGGCCTGCGGCTCGTACTGGACGACACCCCCAAGTCGCCGCCGGCGCTGGCGTGGTCCACCGGCGAGGCGTGCCTCGAGCCGGACGTGCGGGGCGCCGCGTGGCTCCCCGGCGAACGGTTGGCCGCGGTCGGCTCCATGCTGGCCGTTCCCGTGCGCTGGGAAGGGGGCGTGCCCGCGGTGCTGTGCGTCGCCGGCGCCGAGCCCGACACCTTCGACGACGCCGCCCGGCAGCTCTGCCGCCGCGTCGGCCGGCTGTTGGAGCGCTGGATCGACCACCACGAGCAGCTCCCTCACCTTCAGCACCAGGCCCTCCACGATCCCTTGACCGACCTGCCGAACCGGCGCATGCTCGAGGAGCACCTCGCGACCGCACTGGCCCGGGCCCGCCGGCAGGGCACCGTGGTGGCGGTGGGGATGCTCGACCTCGACGACTTCAAGCCCATCAACGACACGTGCGGGCACGGCGCCGGAGACCGGCTGCTGCGCGAGCTCGGCGCGCGGTTGCGGGCCGAGCTGCGCGGGCAGGACCTGCTCGTCCGGCTCGGGGGCGACGAGTTCGCCCTGGTCATCGACGCGCTGCCCGTCGGCCGCGCCTCGGCGGAGCTCGCGAGCGCGCTCGAGCGGCTCCACACCGCGATAGAGACCCCGTTCGACCTGGGGCAGGGGCGCAGCGCGCAGGTGCGCATGAGCCTGGGCGTGGCGCTCTACCCCTTCGACGGCGAGGAGATCGACCAGCTCGTGCGCGAGGCCGACATCGCCATGTACCGCGCCAAGGTCAACAAACTCACGCGCCTGGAGTGGTGGCAGCTGGCCTCGGCCAGCCAGGACACCCCCCAGCCCGAGCTCGCGCTGGCGCCGTACGGCGACGACGCGGCCGGCCTGCTGACGCAGGCGCGCGCCCTCCTGGCGGGGGTGTCGGCGCGCTTCGTGACGAGCCTGGTCCGAGCGATCGAAGCCGAGTCGAACGAGAGCAGCCCCTTCGGCCGGCTGGCCGCCCCGCACATCGCGCACCACGGCACGGTCCTGGCGGAGCACTTCGAGGGGCTGCTCGCGCCGGACGCCCAACCCGACGATCGCCGCCGGCGCGCCGAAGCGGTCGGCCGCGTCCACGCCCTGGCGGGTGTCGGGCCCGACAGCGTGGTCTGGGCCCTGGGGCTCTACCGAACCCTGTTCAACGAACAGCTCGCGGCCTCGTTGCTCACCGCGCGCGAACGTTACCGGCTCATCCAGGTGGCCGAGGCGCGCCTGCAAGACGAGCTCCAGTCCGAGCTCCAAGGCCACGGCGCCGCCATCGCCGCGCACTACGAGATCAGCGCCGCGCCGCTGCCTCCGCCCGGAACGCCCTGGGTCGACGCCATGCAGGTGGAGCTGGACGCGGTGGCGGCGCTTCCGGGGATGCGCGCGACGACGTTGCAGCGGACCGACGCCGACGGCCACCTCACCGTCGAGGCCCACGCCGGCGAGGTGGGCGCACAGCTCGCGGACCTGGCCCGCCGCAGCGACGTGGCCCCGCTCGCGAACGCCAGCGACGCCGAACGGGGCGGCCTGGTGGGCAGGGCGTGGGCCACCGGCGTCATCGAGCGCAGCGCCGACTACCAGCACGACGGGCGAACGGGGCCCTGGCGGGAGCTCCTCGCGGAGCTCGGCATCCGCAGCGTCATGGCGGTGCCGGTGCCGGGTCCGCATGAGCGCCCCGTCGCCATCCTGGTCCTCTACGGCGCCTGGGTGGGGCAGTTCGACGCGGCCTGGACGCAAGCCTTCGCGCAGGGCCTGCAGCAGCGCTGGGACGCCCTGTGGCGCAGGAGGCGCGACCCGCTGCGCGCGCCGGCGCTGGCCCGGCCGCTGGCCGAGCGGTACCGCGAACGCCTCTTCGACGGCGGCCTGACGATGTACGTGCAACCCATCGTCGACCTCGCCAGGGGACGGGTGGTCGCCGGCGAGGCGCTGGCGCGGCTACGGCTACAGGGCGGGACCGTCCTCTCCCCCGGCGCCTTCCTGCCGCTCTTGGGCGAGGCGGAGCTGGCCCGCCTGTTCCGGCTCACGCTCGACCGGGCGCTCGCGGCCCTGGCGGGATGGGACGCGCAGGCGCCCGCGGGGGGCGCCACCGACGGCGGCGAGCCGCCCGAGATCGCCGTGAACCTGCCGCCCTCGACGCTGCTCGAGCCCGACTGCCCGCGTTGGATCGCGGAGTCGCTGGAGCGCCACGCGATCGCGCCGCAGCGGCTCAGCCTGGAGCTCATCGAGACCGAGGAGATCGGCCAGGAGGCGCGCCGCGCGACCATCCACGCGCTGGTCGAGCTGGGCGTCCGCCTCTCCATCGACGACCTGGGTTCGGGCTTCAGCAGCCTCCAACGGTTGGCGGAGCTGCCCTTCGACACGATGAAGATCGACCAGGCGCTGGTCGGCCGCATGGTCGACCAGCCGCTGCAGACCCTCAGCCTGGTCCGCAGCCTGGTGCGGCTGGGCGAGGACCTGGGGCGGCGGGTGGTGATCGAGGGCGCCAGCGACACCGGCCTGGTGGAGGTGGCGTCGGTGCTCGGCGCCCGCTACGCGCAGGGCTTCGGGATCGCCCGGCCGATGCCGACGGATGCGCTCGCCGCCTGGCACGCCGCCTTCCGGATGCCCGCCGAGCCGGGGCGCGTGCGCACCACCATGGGCGCACTGGCGTGGCACTGGCGTGCGAGGCGCGGCCGCAGCCTGGCGCATCCGCCCTCGCTGACCGCCTGCCCGCTCGACGGCTACTTCCACGCCACCGGACAGCAGACGAGCGAGGGCGCCAGGCTGCACGCCAGGCTCCACGCCGGCACCGACCCGGCGGCGGCGAGCGACCACCTCCTCGAGTGGCTGATCGCGCGCGCGCGAACCGAGACCGCGGCCGTGTGAGATGCGTTCCCGGCGGCGGTAGCCGGGCCTGCAGACAGTGCCGACAAATGCTGTAGCGTATGCGGCGAGGGGATGGACGCCGGAGCGCTTCCGACGAGCCGACGCACCCAGCTCTCCTGGAGGCCGCCATGGCGGAACGACCCCACATCCAACTGGCGAGCGACCAGCCCACCGTCACCGCTCCCGGGCCCGCGCCCCTGCGCAGGCTGTGGCGCGGGCTCGCGGGGCTGCTGCGCAGCGAGGGCGTGAACATCGCGCTCATCACCGTCGGCGCGCTCGTCTTCGCGGGGTCCTTCGACCTGTTCCTGGCGCCGAGCCATGTCGCCCCCGGCGGCCTGGGCGGGCTGGCGCTGGTCGTCACGAACTACGTGAGCCTTCCCAACGGCATGGTGCTGCTCGTTCTCAACATCCCGCTGTTGCTGCTCGGAGCCTGGCAGCTGGGCGGCGTGCGCTTCATCGCGCGCACCATCTACGCGGTGGTCCTGACGACCATCGCCATCGACATCCTCGCTCCGCTCGTGCCCGCGCAGGGCGCCAGCCCCGACCCGCTCCTCAACGCGCTCTACGGCGGCGCCGTCACCGGCATCGCCGGCGGTCTGGTCATCCGGGCACACGGCAACCTCGGCGGCACCGGCATCCTGGGCCGCGTGCTGCAGCGCCGCACGGGCATCCCCATGGGGCAGGTGTACATGCTGACCGACGGCATCATCGTGGCGCTCATGGGCGCGGTCTTCGGCTGGGAACGCGCGCTGTACTCGCTGGTGGCGCTGTTCATCAACGGCATGGCGACCGACTACGCCACCGAGGGACCGTCGATCGTGCGCACGGTCTTCATCGTCACCGACCGCCCCGAGGACGTCGCCGCCGCGCTGCAGGCCCGGCTCCGCACGGGCGTCACGGCCTGGAAGGGCGAGGGCATGTACAGCCGCGGCGAGCGCTCGGTGCTCTTCTGCACCGTCAACCGCACCGAGGTGCGCGAGGTCACCCGGGTGGTGCGTGAGACCGACCACCACGGCTTCCTGGTGATCGGACAGGGGCACAAGGCCCTGGGCGGCACCATCGGCAAGAGCGACACCGCGGGCTGAGGGCGCTCTCGAGGCGCGCCCGACGCCGTATCCTCGTCCCATGGACGGTCCCCACGAACTGCTCGAGCGCAACCGCGCCTGGGCCGGGGCGGTGGTGGCGGGCGACGCCGGCTACTTCGAACGCCTCGCCGCGCAGCAGGCACCGGCTTTCCTGTGGATCGGCTGCGCCGACTCGCGCGTGCCCGCCAACGTCATCACCGGCCTCGACCCGGGCGAGGTGTTCGTCCACCGCAACATCGCCAACGTGGTGCCGCACTCCGACCTCAACGCGCTGACGGTGCTGGAGTACGCCGTCTCCGTGCTGCACGTGCAACACGTGATCGTCTGCGGCCACTACGGCTGCGGCGGCGTCGCGGCCGCGCTCGACGGGCAGCCGCACGGCCTGGCGGACAACTGGCTGCGCCACATCAAGGACGTGGCTGCGAAGCACGCCGACGATCTGGCCGCCCAACCGGGCGACGCCGCGCGCGCCCGCAAGCTGGCCGAGCTCAACGCCATCGAGCAGGCGCGCAACGTGTGCCGCACCACCGTGGTCCAGGAGGCCTGGTCGAAAGGGCAGGAGCTCACCGTACGGGCGTGGATCTACGACCTCCACGACGGGCTGCTCCGCGACCTCGGCTTCGCCGCGGAGGACGCCGGCGCGGTCGCGCCCGCCTACCGGCTGGCGTTGGGCGGCGAGCTCGGGGATCCTGGCGCGACCGGCAGCCGGCCCACCTGAGCGCCGGGCGTGCATCGCGGGAACGTCCGCCGCCGTATGTCCGGACCGGGCCCGCCGAGCGTGCCGGGTCAGCGCCTCGGAGCCGAGACCCCGTCCAACCGTGCGATCTCGTCGGGCGACAGGCGCAGCCTCAGCGCCGCAGCCGCCTCCAGGGCGTGGCTCGGCTTGCTGGCGCCCGGGATGGCGAAGACGGTGTCGCCGCGGGCCTGCAGGAGCCAGGCCAGGGCCACCTGGGAAGCGGTCGCCTCGTGGGCGGCGGCGATCTCCTCCAACACCTCGACGACCGGCCGGCTCGACACCAGCCGGCGCTGCAGCATGGTCCGGCGGCCGATGGGCGTGCGGGAGAGGAGCGACGGGTCGCGGTGGAACTTGCCGGTCAGCAGGCCGGAGTCGAGCGGCGAGTAGGCGATGATGCTCACGCCCAGCTCGCGCGCGGCGTCGAGGACGCCGTTCGTCTCGATCTCGCGGTGGAGCAGGCTGTAGTGCACCTGGTTCGACGCCAGCGGGAGATCGCGCTTCGCGAGCGCAGCGTGGGCGCGGCGCATGCGTCCGGCGTCGAAGTTGCTCACGCCGACCGCGCGGATCTTACGCGCGGCCACCAGCTCCGCCATGGCGTCCATCTCGGCTTCCGGCGGGGAGAACGACCACGGCTGATGGATCTGGTAGAGGTCGATGGGGTAGGGCTCGAGCGCGTCCAGGCGGCGTCCGACCGTCCGGGGGATGTTTCCGGCGGTCCGCAAGAGCGGCATCCACTTGGTCGCCACGCCGACGTCACCGGGCGCGACCGAGCGCGCCTGCAACGCCGCCGCCAGGCCGCGTTCCGAGCGGCCGCCGCCGTACATCTCGGCGGTGTCGAACCAGCCGATCCCGCCGTCCAGCGCCGTGCCCACGATGTCGGTCATGAGCGTCTGGTCGATGGGCGGGAACATGAAGCGGAAGGCGCCCGCCCCGCCGGCGAACTGCATGATGCCGAGCCCGACCGGCGTGAGCCGGATACCGGTGCGGCCGAGTGGTCTGAGGTCGTCCACGAACGTCCCCCTTCGGGCGCTGTCGCCGCACGGCGCAGCGGTTGCACGATCCAAGCCCAGTGTGGCCAGGCGCCCGCCCGGACGGTGTCGGGTAGAATGCCGAGAAACCAGCACACGGCCGCACGACGGCACGCAAAGCGCCACGCCTCGGGACCAGGAACGGACACGTCTTCTCATGCCCGACCCTTCGCCACGCTCACGCTCCCTCATGCCACCCCGATCCTCGTCCCGACGGCGCTCCGCGCGTCCGTCGCTCGCGGGACGGCCACGCGGCCCACTTCCGGCGTTGCGCGCCCTCACCGCTTCGCTGACGATCGCCGCCACCCTGCTCGGAGGCGCCGCGGCCGCGCAGGACGCGGACGCGGTGACCCCCGAGAAGATCGCCGACCTCGTTCCGGAGACCTGGCAGGGCGTCGCCGCCAGTGAGCGCCAGACGGCCTTCGATCGGTCCGGAGCCGCCATGGCGAGCGCCCGCTACGACGACACCAGCGACCAGCGCGCCTCCCGGGACCTGTCGCTGGCGATCACGGACCTCGGGCCCTACCGGGACGCAACGCTCCTGGTGGAACGAGCGGACGCGGCCGAGGGCCGCAAGCAGGAGGTCACGGTGAGCGGCCACCCCGCCTTCGCCGCCACCGACTTCGGCGACCCCACGCTGGACGTGTTCGCCGGCCGCATGTGGGTCCGCACGCGCGCCTTCGGTGAGCTCTTCCGCGCGAGCGACCTGCGCGCCGCGGTGGAAGCGCTGCCACTCGACGCCATCGCCGCGCTCTCCGACCTGCCGGTGGCGGCGAAGGCCGACTACCGGCCGCTCGGCTTCACGCCGGGCGCGCTGCGCCACTTCCTGCCGGAGGAGGCCCACGGGCTTTCGCGCGGCGACGGCTACTACGCCAAGCGGCATCCGGCGGGCGTGGCTTGGGGCGGCTACCCTTACAGCGGCAGCCGGTCCGGGAAGGACGTGCGCCTGCGGCTGACCGTCTGGGACCTCGGCACCCTCGCGGGCGCGAGCCGCGACCGGCTGGCGGGGCAGCCGGACGCCTGGCAGGCGTTCACGTCGGGGCGAAACCAGGGCTTCGCGGAGCTCGGCACGCCCACCCCGCGGGTGCTGCTCTACGTCGGCCGCTTCCGCCTGCAGGCCGACGCGCCGGGCCAGCCCGGCGTCGGCGCGGATTGGCTGCGCGGAGCCCTCGACGACGTGAACGTCGACCAGCTCGCCGAGCTCGCCGACCTGATCCCCGCGCCCGAGCCTGCCCGCGATCCGCTCCGGCCGCAGCCGGCGCTCATCGATCCCGACACGCTGGCCGCCGCGTTGCCCGACGAGCTGGCGGGGATGGCCCGTGGCGACGTGAGCGCCGAGCTGTCCAGCTCGCGCCGCGATCCCTACGACACGGCCTTCGCGCAGGCGCCGTACCAGACCGATGCCGGCGCCACCGTGCACGTGACGGTCTTCGATCAGGGGCTGGTGCCGCTCGACGTGCGGGAGCAGATGCGCACCATGCGCACGGTCGAGGTCGGCGGCCGCCAGGTCTACGTCTCCGACGAGCAGGGCGCGGCCCTCGTCACCGTCGGCGAACGGCTGGTGGTGACCGCGCAGGCCGGGCGGGGCGACGGGCCGGAGGCGGACGCCGACGCGCTCGTCCGAGCCCTTTCCGGCCTGGACTTCGGCTCGCTCGAGACGATGGCCGCCGCCGGCCCCAGCTGAGCGCCCATCCGCGGGTTCCCGGACCCCCCGAGGGAACTTGCGCTAGCCTGGTTCCGTGACGCAACCGGCCGCGGGGTGGCTCGCCTCCGGCCACGAGGCGCTGGTGGCCGGCAGCTGGGCCGAGGCGCGCGATGCCTTCACCGAGGCGCTCGAGGACTCCGAGTCGCCCGAAGCGCTCGCAGGGCTCGGCGAGGCGCTGTGGTGGCTCGGGGACACGCTGGGCGCCGTCGCGCACGGCGAGCGCGCCTACGCCGCCTTCCTCCGCCGCCCCGACCCGGTGCAGGCCACGCTCTGCGCGTTCAAGCTGCACCTGGTGTGCCTGAACAGCCTGGGCCGCCGCGCGGTGGCGCGCGGCTGGCTCCAGCGCGCGACGCGTCTGGTCGACGAGCACGGGCTCGAGCCGCTCCGCGGCTGGGTGCACCTGTTGAGCGCCGCCGAGCAGCCCGATCCCGAGGCGGCCCGGCAGGCCGCCCGGCGTGCGATCACGCATGCCGAACGCTTCGGGGACATCGACCTCGAGCTGCGCGCCAGGAGCCAGCTCGGCGCCAGCCTGGTGCAGATGGGGCACATCGAGGAAGGGACCGCGTTGCTCGACGAGGCCATGGTCGCCGCGCTCGCCGGGGAGGGCCGGTTCCTCGACACCGTCGTCTTCACCAGCTGCAACACCCTCACCGCTTGCAGCCAGGTGGCGGAGCTGGAGCGCGCCCTGCAGTGGATCCGGGCGGCCTCGACGTTCACCGAGCGGTACGGCTCCGCGCACGTGTTCACGGTGTGCCGTACGCACCACGCGCGGCTGCTCTTCGCCACCGGCGACTGGCCGGGGGCGGAGAGCGAGTTCCTCGCCGCCCTCGACGTCGGCCGCGAGGCCGAGCCGGCGCTCTACGGCGAGGCGCTGGCCGGGCTTGCCGAGCTACGCCTCGCCCAGGGACGCCGCGAGGACGCCGGGGAGCTCCTGCGCGGGGTGGAGGGGCACGCCTCGGCCGCCCGCGTGCGGGCGGCGCTGGATCTCGCCGGCGGCGAGCCCGCCGTGGCCCTGGAAGTGCTGGCGAGGCGCCTGCGCGAGATCGACCTGGGCCTGGACCCCGGCACGCGCCCGTACGGCGCGGGCGCGGCGGCCTGCCTGGAGCGGACCGCGCTCCTGGCTCTGCTTGCGGAGGCGGCCGTGGCGGCGGGGCAACGCCAGCGGGCCGCGGAGATCGCAGCGGCGATGGCACGCCTCGGCGAGGAGGCCAACTGCACGTCCGTGGTGGCCGCCGCCGCGCTGGCGCGGGGGCGGGCATCGCTGGCTTCCGGGGCCGGCGACGAGGCGACCAGGCGCGACGCCGCCCATGCTCTGGAGCGGGCGCTGGCGCTGTACACGCGCCTGGCCATGCCGCTGGAAGCGGGCCGTAGCCGCCTGCTGTGGGCGCGGGCGCGCGCCGACCAGGCGCCGGAAGCCGCGGCCGCGGCCGCCAGGACCGCCCTGGGCGCCTTCGAGGACCTGGGGGCGGGCCCGGACGCCGATCTCGCCGCCGCATTCCTCCGCGAGCGCGGCGTCAAGGCCGCGCGGCGCGGACCGAAGAGCATCGGCCTGCTCACCAAACGCGAGCGCGAGGTGCTGGAGCTGCTCGAGAGGGGCCTCTCCAACCGCGCCATCGGCGAGCGCCTCCGCGTGTCGCTGAAGACCGTCGAGTACCACGTGCGCAACGTGCTCTCCAAGCTGGGCATGCGCAACCGCGCCGAGGCCGCTGCGTTCGCGGTGCGGCATCTGCACGCCGACGGGACCGTCGACGACCCCCTGATCGACTGATCTCCCGCTGGCGACCAGGCGGATGCGCCGGACCCCAGGGTGCGGCCCAGGGTTTCCGCCGATGCTCTGCGCCGTGCGACGTCCCAGTCTGAAGGCGTAGCCCTCGGCGCGCGCCGATCCGCTCTCGCGGGCTCCCGGTCACGGGCCGCCCCGACCCGTGACCGGGAGCGACCGCGCACGGCTCCGCTCGGGCGAGGGCGAAGGAGGCCAGAGAGCATGCAGCAACGCCCGGGAACCCCACCAAGCCGCCCACCGCAACCGGCACCCGTCCTACCCGACGCCACGATCGAAGCGCTCCGGGCCGCCCTCCGCGGCGACCTCCTCACCCCCACCGACGACGCCTACGAACAAGCCAGACCCGTCTACAACGCCATGATCCACAAACACCCCGGCGCCATCGCACGCGTCGCCGACACAGCCGACATCATCACCTGCGTCAACACCGCCCGCGACGCCAACATCCCCCTCGCCATCCGCGGCGGCGGCCACAACGCCGCCGGCCTCGGCACCACCGACCACGGACTCGTCATCGACCTCAGCAGACTCAAAGGCATCCGCGTCGACCCCCAAGCCCGCACCGTCCGCACCGAAGCCGGCTGCCTCTGGGGCGACGTCGACCACGCCACCCACCCCTTCGGCCTCGCCGTCCCCTGCGGGATCATCGCCAGCACCGGCGTCGCCGGCCTCACCCTCGGCGGCGGCAGCGGCTACCTCACCCGCAGCTGCGGCCTCACCATCGACAACCTCCTCTCCGCCGACGTCGTCCTCGCCGACGGCAACCTCGTCACCGCCAGCCCCGACGAACACCCCGACCTCTTCTGGGCCCTCCGCGGCGGCGGCGGCAACTTCGGCATCGTCACCAGCTTCCTGTTCCGCGCCCACCCCGTGAAGAACGTCATCGGCGGGCCCACCATGTGGGCGGTCGACAAGGCCGAGGACGCCCTCAGAGGCTTCCAGGACCTGATCCGCACGGCACCCGAGGAGCTCGGCGGCTTCTTCGCCTTCACCGCCGTACCCCCCGTCCCACCCTTCCCCGAAGAGCTCCACGGCCGCACCGTCGCCGCCGTGGTGTGGTGCTACAACGGCACGCAAGAAGGCTTCGACAAGCTCGTCAACCCCCTCATAACCGACGTCGAGCCGCTACTGCACGGACCCCACGAACTCCCATTCCCCGCCCTGCAGTCCTTCTTCGACCCGCTCTACCCCGCCGGCCTGCAATGGTACTGGCGCGCGGACTTCATGCCCGAACTCAACGACGACGCCATCCACCAACACGCCCGCCACGGCTCACAACTCGCAACCCCCCACTCCACCATGCACCTCTACCCCCTCAACGGCGCCGCACAACGCATCGCCCCCGACGCCACCGCCTACCGCCACCGCGACGCCATGTGGTCCCAAGTCATCGTCGGCGTCGACCCCGACCCCACCAACGCCGACAAACTCCGCGACTGGACCATCACCTACCACGACGCCCTCCACCCCCACTCCACCGGCGCCGCCTACGTCAACTTCATGATGGACGAAGGCCCCGACCGCATCCAAGCCACCTACGGCGACAACTACCAACGCCTCACCCACATCAAACGCCGCTACGACCCCCACAACCTCTTCCACATCAACCAGAACATCCCACCCGCCACCTGACCGGCAGCGCGCCCC
>Ga0102953_1000206_pt1 | contig 42043 bp, 38 predicted proteins | sample SalPon2A_C_D2_MG_FD_78509 | JGI IMG/M metagenome (GOLD analysis project Ga0102953, IMG submission 78509) | Soil microbial communities from South San Francisco under conditions of wetland restoration - Salt Pond MetaG R2A_C_D2_MG | ecosystem: Environmental > Terrestrial > Soil > Wetlands | place...
CGCGTGGGCCGTGAGACCGCCGCGCTGGGCACGCGCTTCATCACCACCCTGCCGCACTTGGCCGATGGTGGCGAGGCCGAGCGTCTGCCCATCGTGCACCGCCTGCTGGAGCATGCCACCCTGCCCACGCTGGAGCAGGCCCTGGCGCGGCATCCGCACGTGCTCCTGTTCTCCGGCTTTGCCAGCGAGGAGGGCTGGTACCTGGAGTCGGACCGGCTCACGGCGCAGTGCGTGCCGTGGGATTGGCTGCTCCAGCGCCTGCGCGTGGCCGTGCAGCACGGGTTGCGCCTGGTGGTGTTGGCCGATTCGCTGGGCATGGCCCAGCCGCTCGCCGCCGTGCAGCGCACCCGCGAGCTGCTGCGGGCCGGGGTGCCGGCTGTGGTGCGTATCGAGGGCCGGGTGGGGCGCGAGCGGCAGCAGGCCTATCTGCGTGGCCTGCTGCGTGAAGTGGGCGCCGGCGCACCGCTGGAGGTGGCGCACCAGGCCGCCGTGCGCAGTCTCTATCGGCGCTATGAGGAGGCGTGGGATTGGAGCTTCGTGCGGCTGTATCCGCAGGGCCTGCCCGGCGGTGTGGAGCTTGCGCCGCGACCCAGTCCGCTGGCCGGCGTGACGGCTGGGCTGATGGCCCCCGGCCCCATGCTGGAGACGGAGGAGGCTGCGCCGCGGCCCTTTGCCACCGCCCCCGCGCCGCCGTTGTTCCGGGGGCGACGCCGGCACTTCGACCGCGCTACGACCCAGCGCAGGCTGCTGGAGGCGCTCTACCCGGAGAAGGAGGCCGCCTCGCCGCTGGTGTTCCTGAGCGGTGGCCCGGGCAGCGGCAAGACGCACCTCGCGCTGGAGCTGGCGCGACGCCTGCGGAGGCGCTTCGGCCAGGTGCTCTACCTGCCTGACCGCGCGCTGGTGCCCGATGCGGGCGGGAGCATCCCCGTGCGGGCCTGGGGCGCGCCCGAACGCGAGCCCGGCCAGCCGTTGCAGGCCGCATTGGCGCGGCACTTGGGACTCGCGGGCACGGGCGAGGCCGGCTTCGCCGAGTGGAAGGAGGCCCTGCAGCGCCGCTGTGGGGATGGCACCGCGCGCCTGTTGATCCTGGACCGCTGGGAGCACCGCCCCGGCTTCGAGAGCGTCTGCGAGGCGCTGGCCACGCTGCCGCGGTCGTGCCGCGTGCTGGTGCTCAGCCGCGAGCAGCCGCCGCTGGTGCCGGGCGCGCACGTGGCGCTGGAGCCGCTCGGTGCGGACGAACTGGGCGAGGTATTCGGCGAGGCGCTGCCCCGCCGTTTGGGGCAGATGGATGCCGCGGACGAACTCGTTGCCGGGCTGGAGGCATTGTGCCGCGCCGACCTGTTCCTGGCGCGCGTGCTGCGCGCGGCACCCCGCTGGCCGGATGCCGGGGCGCTGGCCGCGGCCCTGCGTGCGGCGAACGAGACCGATGAGGCCGACGACGACGAGCCGGATCCGGCCGCGCCCGCCCGGCGCATTCTGGCGCTGCTGGTGGAGGAGACCCTGCCCACGCTGCCGCCGGATGCGGTGGCCGCGCTGCCCGTGCTGGCGCTCCTGCCGGGGCCCGTGCACCGCGATGTGATGGCGGATGGGGCCGACCTGGAGGGCTCGCGACTGAACGAAGCCCTGACCGCGCTGGCCCGGTTGGGCTGGGCGGAAAGCTGGGAGGGTGGGCGCTACTGGGCGCTGCACGCCCGGGTGCACGGTTTGTTGGCCGAACGGCTGCTCTCGCTGGGTGCGCTGGCGCGGCTGCAGCCCCGCCTGCTGCGGGCCTACCGGCGCTTCCTGGGTGCCACGGCTGGCGCCCTGCGGGAGGCTCCGGTCGCCTGGCTGCGGTATCCGGCGCCGCTACTGGCCTGGGACGACGCGCGCTGCGAGGCGATGCCGGCGGACTGGGTGCGGCGTCTGCACCGGCTGGGCGCGGAGCAGGTGAACCTGGCGGAGCTGGCGTTGCTGCTGGTGGATGCGGGCGAGTGGCGCGCCCTGGAGCGGCTGGTTAACGATGCGGCGCCCCTTGGCGCCCTGGGTGAACTGAGCGGGCTCACGGCGCTGCTCAATCGGGCGCTGTTGGCGGCGGGCGAGCAGCAGGACGACGCCGTGCTGCAGGCCGACGCGCTGAACCGGCTGGCCACGCCGCTGGTGGAGGCGCGCCGTGCCGAGGTCGCCGTGCCGCTGTTGGAGCGCGCCCTGGCGTTGTTGCAGCGCACTGCCGGCTGGCAGGTGCTGGGTGAGACGTACCGCCTGCTGAGCCGCGGCTACGAGCTGCTGGGGCGGCTGGAGGCCGCGGAGAACCTGCTGCGTTCCGCCGCGGAGTTGGCCAAGCAGCTCGGCAATGGCGCCCTGCTGGCCCATGCCAGTCAGGCGCTGGCGCGCATCTGGGGGCGCGGGCCGCAGTCTCCGGCCGATGGCGAGGACTTCCTGGCGCGGCAGGCCTACTACCTGAGCCAGATCAACCGGCCGCTTGAGGCGGCGCTGGTGCTGCGCGCGCAGGCCGACCTGCTGGCCCGGCGCGGCCAATGGGCCGAGGCCCAGCAGCGCTTCGAGGAGGTGCTGCGCATGTGTCGCGAGGTAGGCAATGCCACCGAGGCGTCGCGCACGCTGCTGCGCCTGGCCGATTGCCGCGTCGCCGCGGAGGATGCCGAAGGCGCCTTCGCGCTGGTCGGTGAGGCGGCCGGCACGGCCACCTTGGACCTAGAGGAGCAGGGGCGGGTGCTGAGCGACGTATGCCGGCTGTTCGAACAGCGCCAGCAGCTTCAGCCTGCCCTGGACGGCTATCTGCGCATCCGGGAGGTGCTGGAGCAGATCGGCGACCGCGAGGCGCTGATCGGTGTGTTGGATCGCATCGGGGGGCTGTACTTCCAGCTGGGAGAGCAGGCGAAGTCCACCCAGTGCTACGAGGAACGTCTGCACCTGCAGTCCGCGCTCACAACCTCCTGAGCGCGGGAACTCGCGAAGCCGGAGGCTAGTCCAGCATGGTCTGCACCCAGCGGATGACCCCAGCCAGGAACAGAGAGAAGCTGAGCATTGCCACCACGAAGCCCAGGAACAGGTCGGCTTCGCCCTTGCCCAGATTGAAGAAGATCGTGCGCACCGAGAAGTCCTCGGCGCTTGTGAACGAACTGGTGACGTTGCGGCGGGTCTGCCGGTAGAGCACCATCCCGACCAAGCAGACCACGGAGAGAATCAGCCACAGCACCCAGCTGTCCGCAAGGAAGTTCATATCACGCCTTGGTGGTTCGCCGGCCGGAGGCCGAGGTGCGCGTCGTCGTGGCGGGCTGCGGCGGCGGTGGCGGAGGCGGAGGGGTGACGCCGGGGCGCTCGATATCCAGCAGCTTCTCGATCTTCACGTTGTTCACGGCCTTCATGAACACCCCGGAGTCCTTCTCCTGGAACACGCAGTGGTCCAGCTTCAGATAGGGGTAGTACTGCTGAATACGCTCCCTGGTGCGCTCGGTGAGGCGATCGTAGGGGACCCATTTGGTTGGATCCATGCTCATGATGCTGAACTCCGCAAGGGGGGTTGGATCGCGCCGCTCGCACACCGTGCCTGTATGCCTTCTGGGGCATGCAAGGATGCTGCCGGGGTCCGCGGGCGACGAAGCTTCGGAATGATTGCGACCTGTCGATGGATGGGCCTGCACGCCCATTCTCGCCGCTGCCGGCGGATTTTGGCAAGTCCTTTTTCCTGCCCGCCCCATCGCTCGCAAAGGCCCCGGCCCCGGATGCAGTCCAGGCGCACCGCCCGCAGGCTTCGTGCAGAAGGGGCTTGACAGCGTGCGAACTCCCTCTTACCTTCTACGGATAGCTTCGCTTGCCCAAGTGGCGGAACTGGCAGACGCGCATGATTCAGGTTCATGTGGGGCGACCCGTGGAGGTTCGAGTCCTCTCTTGGGCATAGAAAGACACTCCGAAGCAATCCATTGCAGTCTTAGCTGACCCCGTGAAACCCTGCGGAAAGGGAGTTCACGGGGTTTTTGCGTCCAGGGTAGTCCGAGCCAATCCTTTGAGATCCGACGGTAACAAGCGGTAGTTTTGACGGTATCGGGCCGCTCCATGGGGGAGTTACCGTCATGGCCTTGACCGCGACGGCCGTCCGCAACGCCAAATCCTCCCGCAATCTCCGCAAGCTGTCCGATTCCGACGTCCCCTTCCTGCTGGTGACCCCGAAGGGGGCCGGTGGTGGCGCCTGGACTACCGCTACGCCAAGGTGCGCAAGACGCTCTCACTTGGCGTCTACCCGGACGTGGACCTGAAACTGGCTCGTGAACGGCGCGACGAAGCCCGGCGATTGCTCGCCCAGACCCCGGCCGGAGTGCTCTTCCAGAACTGGTTCCGGGGGGCGGTTACCAGCGGGGAGAATGCAGGGACACAAAAGCGATTCGTGGGCGCCCGTGGCCCGCACGGATTGGCGAGAGGTAAGGCCGGGGGTGTGCGGATTTTCGATGGTTTGCGCATAGGTGATTCAGGAGCAGGCGAGCCGCGCGGATAGCGGCCTTGCGGGGTGCAAAAACGGGGGAGTTTCCCGTATAGGGTGCGCTTGGGGGACTGGCGGGCACGTATGCGCGTGCGCCAATCTCCATCCTCGCGATCCGGAAAATCGTTCAATATGGAAGGGCTTGTGGTTCGTTGGAGACGATGATAATTCTCCGTCTCAGTTTTCACTGACAAGCCTGCTGGTACTTTTCACCGGCCCTTGGGGAAGGGGAACGATGTTTCCAAACCAATTCGAGTACCATTCGCCTGGCACCGTTGCGGAGGCAGTGGCGCTGCTCAAGAAGCACGGCGATGACGCCAAGGTGCTGTCTGGCGGTCACAGCTTGGTGCCGCTGATGAAGCTGCGCTTCGCGGCGCCAGCGGTAATCGTGGACATCAATGGCATCCCGCACCTGGACTATGTGAAGGAAGAGGGCGGCGTGCTGAAGATCGGTGCGCTGGCCCGGGAGTCGACCCTGGAGCTCTCGCCGCTGATCCAGAGCAAGTTCCCGCTGATCGCAGACGCGGCCAAGCTGATCGCCGACCCGCAGGTGCGCAACCGGGCCACGGTGGCCGGCAATCTTGCGCACGGCGACCCAGCCAACGATCACCCTGCGGTCATGCTGGCCTTGGGTGCCGAGCTGGTGCTGACGGGCTCCAGTGGGCAGCGCACGGTGCCCATCACCGAGTTCTTCGTGGACACGCTGGCGACAGCACTGGCCCCGGACGAAATTCTCACCGAGATCCGCGTGCCTGTGCCCCCGGCGGGCAGCGGCGGCGCCTACTACAAGATCGAGCGCAAGGTGGGGGACTTCGCCACCGTCGCGGTGGGTTCGCAACTGACCCTGGACAAGGCCGGCAAGGTCGTCAAGGCGGGCATCGGGCTCACCAACGTGGGCACCACGCCCATCAAGGCCACCGATGCCGAGGCCTACCTGGTCGGCAAAACACCGGATGACGCCACGCTGGACGAGGCGGGCCGGCTGGCGATGGAGATGTCCGACCCCGTGTCCGACACGCGGGCGCCGGCCGACTACAAGAAAGCCATGGTGCGGCAACTGACCGTGCGCACGCTGCGCCGGGCCGCCGAGCGTGCAAAGGGGAATCAAGCATGAGCAAGCACACGATCACACTGACGATCAATGGGCAGGAGCATACGGGCGAGGCCGACTCCCGCATGCTGCTGGCGCACTTCATCCGGGACGTGCTGCGCCTCACGGGCACCCACGTGGGCTGCGACACCACCAACTGCGGCGCCTGCACCGTGCTGCTGGATGGCGCCGCGGTGAAGTCCTGCACGCTGTTCGCCGTGCAGGCCAACGGCAAGTCCATAACCACCGTGGAGGGCCTGGCCCAGAATGGCTCGCTGCACCCCATCCAAGCGGCGTTCATGGAATACCACGGCCTGCAGTGCGGGTTTTGCACGCCGGGGATGATGCTCACGGCAGTGGGCCTCCTCGAGCGCAATCCCGACCCCAGTGACGAGGAAATCCGCTGGGGTATCTCCGGCAACCTTTGCCGCTGCACCGGCTACCTGAACATCGTCAAGGCAATCAAGGCCGCCTCCCAGGCAATGGCGGCAGGAGGCAAGCGATGACCGCACAAACGTCGGCATCCATCGGTGGGGTGGGCCAGTCCGTCAAGCGCAAGGAGGACGTGCGCTTCATTCAGGGCAAGGGCAACTACATCGAGGACTTCTACTTCCCGGGCATGGTCTACGGTGCGTTCGTGCGCAGCCCGTATGCCCACGCCAAAATCAATGGCATTGATGCCTCGGCGGCACTGGCCGTTCCGGGCGTGCTGGCCGTGGTGACGGCGAAGGACCTGGCCGCCCACAAACTGGACTGGATGCCCACCATCGCCGGCGACACGCAGGCCGTGCTGGCCGGCGACCGCGTGCTGTTCCAGGCGCAGGAAGTCGCCTTCGTGGTGGCCACTGACCCCTACGTGGCGGCCGACGGCGTGGAGCGGGTGGAGGTGGACTACGAGGAGCTGCCCGCTGTGGTGGACCCCCACACCTCCGTGAAGGCCCCCGTGCTGCGCACGGACAAGGCCGACCAGAAGAGCAACCTGATCTTCAAGTGGGAAGCGGGCGACCAGGAAGCCACGGACCGCCTGTTCAAGTCGGCCGACGTGGTGGTCTCCCAGCAGACCGAATACCAGCGCGTGCACCCGGCGCCCATGGAAACCTGTGGCTGCGTGGCGAACCACAACAAGATCACGGGGCACACGGACATCTACATGACGTCCCAGGCCCCGCACGCCCACCGCACGGTGTTCGCGCTGGTGGCGGGCCATGCCGGCCTGGTGGAGCACAAGACGCGCGTGATCGCGCCGGACATCGGCGGGGGCTTCGGCAACAAGGTGCCCGTGTACCCGGGCTACGTGCTGGCCACGGTGGCCTCGGTGCTGACCGGCCTGCCTGTGAAGTGGATCGAGACGCGCTCGGAAAACCTGCAGTCCACCGGGTTCGCCCGCGACTACCACTCCAAGACGGAGCTGGCAGCCACCAAGGACGGGAAGATTCTGGCCATGCGGGTCAACACCCTGGCAGACCACGGCGCGTTCAACGCCCAGGCCAATCCGTCCAAGTGGCCGGCGGGGCTGTACTCCATCTGCACCGGCTCCTACGACATGCAGGCCGCCCACGTGGTGGTGGATGCCGTGTACACCAACAAGGCGCCGGGCGGCGTGGCCTACCGCTGCTCGTTCCGGGTCACGGAGGCCGCCTACGTCATCGAGCGGGCGGTGGACCTGCTGGCGCAGAAGCTGAAGATGGACCCGGCCGAGCTGCGGCGCAAGAATTTCGTCCGCAAAGATCAGTTCCCCTACCGGTCGGCCACGGGCTGGGAGTACGACAGCGGGGACTATCATGCGGCGATGGACCTGGCTCTCAAGACCGTGGGCTACGAGGCGCTGCGCAAGGAACAGGCGGAAAAGCGCGCCCGCGGCGAGCTGATGGGCATCGGCATCTCCAGTTTCACGGAGATCGTCGGCGCCGGGCCGCGCAAGCAGTTCGACATCCTCGGCCTGAGCATGAACGACGGCGCGGAGATCCGCGTGCACCCCACGGGCACCATCATCGCGCGCCTGGGGGTCAAGTCCCAGGGGCAGGGCCACGAGACCACCTTCGCGCAGATCATCGCGGAGGAGCTGGGTATACCCCAGGAGAACATCATCGTGGAGGAGGGGGACACGGACACGGCGCCCTACGGCCTGGGCACTTACGGCTCCCGCTCCACCCCGGTGGCGGGGGCGGCCACGGCCCTGGCCGCGCGCCGCATCCGCGAGAAGGCGAAGCGCATCGCGGCCTACCTGCTCGAGGTGAGCGTGGACGACGTGGAATGGAAGGACTACCAGTTCCAGGTCAAGGGCGTGCCGGGCAAGGTTAAGACCATGGCCGAAGTGGCCTTCGCCGCCTACACCAACGCCCCTCCGGGCGAGGAGTCGGGACTGGAGGCGACGTACTATTACGATCCGCCCAACTTCACGTTCCCCTTCGGCACCTATGTGTGCGTGGTGGACATTGACAAGGACACGGGCGAGTTCAAGATCCGCCGCTTCGTGGCCGTGGACGACGCCGGCACGATCATCAACCCCATGGTGGCCGAGGGGCAGGTGCACGGCGGCCTGGCCGAGGGCTTGGCCATCGCGACCATGCAGGAGATCCGCTACGACGAGCAGGGCAACAACCTGAACGGTAGCTTTGCGGACTACCTGCTGCCTACCGCTGTGGAAACGCCGGCGTGGGAGCTGGACCGCACCGTTACGCCCTCGCCCCATCATCCCATCGGGGCCAAGGGCATCGGCGAGTCGCCCAACGTGGGCTCGCCGCAGGCCATCGTCAATGCAGTCGTGGACGCCATGAGCCACCTCGGTGTGACCCACATCGAGATGCCCATCACGCCCTGGAAGATCTGGCAGGCGCTCAAAGAAAAAGGCGCCACCGAGTAGCTTCGCCTTGCGGACGCTCCCGGACCGGGGGCGTCCGGCTCCTCCGCAGCTATCGCCCGCCGGGCGAACGGTGGGAACGCCGTGCCGGCAGCGATGCCGTACCTGGTTCAACCTTCGAGACAGGACCCTGGAGCCATGCAGGTTACGCTGAAGAACGAGTTCACCATCAACGAGCCGATCGACAAGGTGTGGGCCTTCCTGAGTGATCCCCATAAGGTGGCGCCCTGCCTGCCCGGCGCGGAACTCACCGAGCAGGTGGACGACTCGACGTTCAAGGGTGGGGTCAAGCTGAAGCTGGGGCCGTTCGCCTCGCAGTTCAAGGGTGAGGTGGTGATCGAGCACATGGATGCCGCAACCCACGAAATCCGCATGGTGGGCAAGGGCAAGGACGCCAAGGGCACCGGAAGCGCCTCCATGACGATCACCGGCAAGCTCACCGCCACGGCTGACGGGGGTACACACATGGAGTCGCAGTCCGATCTGGTGATCTCCGGCAAGATCGCCCAGTTCGGCTCCCGCATGATCGAGGACGTGTCGAAGTCCATGTTCAAAAAGTTCACCGATACCTTTACCGCGCGCCTCTCCGGCGCGGCCGGGGATGCCCCGGACGCGGCGGACGCAGTGAGCGTGACCGAGGTCGCCGGCACCGTGGTCAAGGGAATGGTGGGCCGTATACTCGGTCGCGGGGACGACCACAAGGAGTAGCGCTGGTGGCCGAGTTCGATTCGCTCGATGCGCTGGAGGAGGGCTTCCGCACGCACGGCTACATTGCGGAGCGCGACCTGCTTACGCCGCTGTTCCTGCTGACGCGGCTGGGGCGGCCGCTGCTGCTGGAGGGACACGCGGGCGTGGGCAAGACGGAAACCGCCAAAGTGCTGGCGCAGCTGCTGGATACGGACCTGATCCGCCTACAGTGCTACGAAGGCTTGGACGCCAACAGCACCTTGTACGAGTGGAACTACCAGAAGCAGCTGCTGGCCATCCGCCTGCACGAGGGGCGCGAGGCCCCCGGGGACGCTCTGGAAAAGCACATCTTCAGCCGCGAGTTTCTGCTGGAGCGTCCGCTGCTGCGTGCAATTTCCGCGGAACGGGCGCCGGCCGTGCTGCTCATCGATGAAGTGGATCGCGCCGACGAGGAGTTTGAGGCGTTTCTGTTGGAGCTGCTCAGCGATTTTCAGATCACCATCCCGGAGATCGGCACGGTGCGCGCTGTGCACCGGCCCCTGGTAGTGCTGACCTCGAACCGGGTGCGAGAGCTCTCCGACGCGCTGAAACGGCGTTGCCTGTATCACTGGATCGACTACCCGTCGTTCGAGAAGGAGTTGGAGATCGTGCGGGCCAAGGCTGCCGGCATCACCGAGCGGCTGGCCCACCAGGTTGTGCGCGTGGTGCAGGCATTGCGGGGCCTGCAGCTCGAAAAGCCGCCCGGTGTAGCGGAAACGCTCGACTGGGCCATAGCCCTGTTGGCCCTGGGCCGCACCGGGCTTGACGAAGACCTGCTGGAGAGCACCAAGGGCTGTCTGCTCAAGACCACCGCTGACTTCGACTTGCTGCGCGCACAGCTCTCCTCGCTGATGGACGCTGCCGAGGCCAACTGAGCCGCCGCCCAGGCAGCGCCGCTGCCCTCACGGGCCTCCCCGCACGAGCCCAGCCTTCCCGCTCATGTCCACGACCCCCGAACTGACCGCCGATGCCGCGCTGCAGGACGCGCTCGCAGAGAAGACGATCGGCTTTGCGCACCTGCTGCGGGCGCAGGGGTTCACTGTGGGCTTGCGCGAATCGCAGGATGCCCTGGCTGTCGCCGAATGCTTCCTCTGCCGGAATTTCGAGGACTTCCGGTGCGGCTTGCGCAGCCTGCTGTGCCTGTCAGTGGAACAGTTCGCGCGCTTTGATGCGCTGTTCGAGGCGTACTGGCAGCCCCAGGACGGTGCCGGGCGGATTCGGCGGCCCAAGCGTATTCAGATGCCCGCTGCTGCTCGGCACGGCCACGCCCTTCTGCAGACGGTGGGGCTTTCCGAGGAGCCCACCGAGGAGGGCGACACCGAAGCCCTCTCGGGCGCCAGCGGTCTGGAAGCCCTGCGCCGCGTGGATTTCTCGCAGGTGCCCGTGACCTGGGAAGAGCCGCTGGCCCGCCTGGCGGCGCGGCTGTGGCAGCGCATGCGCCTGCGCAAGCCCAGCCGGCGGGCCGGAGCGCACCACAAGCGACGCCCGCACTTCCGGCGCATCCTGCGCCGCAGCTTGGCCACGGGCGGGGAGCCGCTGGAGTTGATCCTGGCAGGGCACCGCCCACGCCGCCCGCGGCTGGTGCTGCTGCTGGATGTGAGCGGATCGATGGAGGTGTACAGCCTGTTCTTCCTGCGTTTCGCCCATGCGCTGCAGCGCCGCTTCCGCCGCGTGCACGCCTTCCTGTTCAGCACGCACCTGGAAGACGTGACGGCCGACCTCGCCGTGCGGGACGTGCAGGGGGCCCTCTCCCGGCTTTCCCGGCGGCGCATGGGGTGGAACAGCGGCACGCGCATCGGGGAGAGCCTGGGGCATCTGGTGCGAAACCACGGCCCTCGTGTGCTGCGGGCCGACACGGTGCTGGTCATCCTTAGCGACGGGCTGGACGTAGGGCCGCCCGAACAGCTAGCGGGAGCCCTGCGCGAGGCCCGGCTGCGCGCGGGCCGCATCGTGTGGCTCAATCCCCTGCTGGGGATCGAGGGCTACGCCCCCATCGCACAGGGCATGCAGGCCGCATTGCCCCTCATCGACGTGTTCGCCCCCGCCCACAACCTGGACAGCCTGTTGGCGAGCGAAAGGCACCTTGTGGTATAAATGCGGACCGTTCAAGCTTAAATCATTGTCGGCGGCTGGGGGAGGCGCACCATGGAATCGTTGGAGCACAAGGCGGACGACCTGCGGCAGCGGGATGAGCCGTATGCCCTGGCCACAGTGGTGCGCTGCGAATCGCCCACTTCCGCAAAGCCCGGGGCCCGGGGCCTGATCACGCGGGACGGCCGCATCACGGGCTGGATCGGCGGTGGCTGCGCGCAGCCGATCGTGATCGAGGAGGCCCTGAGCTCCCTGAAGGACGGCGCCCCGCGGCTGCTCCGGATCACACCCCATGCGGACGCGGAGCACGTGGACGGCATGAAGACCTACGAGATGGTGTGCCACAGCGGGGGAACGATGGACATCTTCGTCGAGCCGGTGCTGCCGGCGCCGCAGTTGGTGCTGCTCGGTCGCTCGCCCGTGGCCCGCACGCTGGCCGAACTGGCCGCTGCCGTGCGCTACGACGTTCGCGTTTATGCGCCGCAGGCCACGGCTGCGGACTTTCCCCGCGTGCGCTCCCTGGTCGGGCGACTGGCGCTTGGTGACCTGCCACGGCCCCATCAGAGCTTCGTGGTGATCTGCACCCAGGGCGAGGACGACGAAGGCGGTGTGCGGGAGGCCCTGCGCAGCGGTGTGCGCTATGTGGCGCTGGTGGCCAGCCCCAAGAAGTGGAAGGCGATTCGCGCCGCCCTGGCGGGCGAAGGCGTTGCCGAGGACGACCTGAACCGGGTGCGTGTGCCGGCGGGGATTTCCATCCATGCCCGCGAGCCGGAGGAGATCGCGGTCAGCATCCTGGCCGAAATCGTCTCCGTGCGCCGCAGCGAGGACTGGCCCGCGGCAGAGGTAGCCCCGGCCGAGAGCGCCGGCCATGGAGCCCCTGCTGCGACGACGCACGGCGACGGGGGGCATGGCGCTGCGGCCACCAGTCCTGCGGCCCTGGCAATTGACCCCATCTGCCACATGAACGTGGATATGGATGCCGCGACCTACACGTCCGACTATCAGGGCCGCACGTATTATTTCTGCTGCGGCGGCTGCAAGCGCAAGTTCGATAGCGAGCCGGGACGCTACGTGCAGTAGCCAAGCAACAGGCAGCGATGAGCGCGAAGAGGGGCAAGGGATGATATCGGCGATTCTGCTGGCGGCAGGGCAGTCCACCCGCATGGGCGAAGCGAACAAGCTGCTGCTCCCGTTCCGGGGGCGCAGTGTAATCGAGAACATGGTGGACGTGCTGCTGGCCTCGCGCCTGGATGAAGTGGTGGTGGTGCTGGGACATCAGGCGGACCAGGTGCGGCCGAGATTGGAGGGACGGCCCGTGCGCATCGTGGAAAACCCGGACTTTCGGGAGGGCATGGGCAGCTCGCTCAAGGTGGGGCTGCACAACGTCTCCCTCCAGGCACGGGGCGTAATGGTGTGCCTGACGGATCAGCCCCTGCTGGAGCCGGCTGACGTGGACCGCCTGATTGCCGCATTTGAGGCGACCGCGCAGCAGGAAGAGGGCAAGCAGGACATCGTCGTGCCCTTCCATCAGGGCCAGCGGGGGAACCCGATCCTCTTCTCCGCCCGATACCGGGAGGAGGTGCAAGCCACACGCGGACCCATCGCCGGGTGCCGCGGCATCGTGCAGCGCTATCCGGAAGCCATCCTGGCTGTGGAGATGGACACGGACCACATCCTGCGAGACCTGGACACCCCGGAAGACTATCGCGCCCTGCTGCAGCAGGCGCAGTGACGCGCCATTCACGCCAAGGCCTTGCCATGCAGGCGGAATTCTACCATCGCGTGACGGCCATGACGGAGGCGGGGGAGCCCTTCGTGATCGCCACGGTGATCCGCGTGCGTGGGTCGGCCTCGGCCAAGCCCGGCTCCAAGGCCATTATAGACCGCAGTGGCTGCAACCTGTTCGGCTGGGTCGGCGGCGGCTGTGCGGAAAGCCTGGTGCGCGAGGAATCCATCTGCGCGCTGGAAGACGGGCAGACCCGCGTGGTGAACGTGGATCTGGACGACGAGGTGCTGGGGGTGGGCATGCCCTGCGGCGGCACGATGGATGTGTACATCGAACCGCACTTTCCGCCGCGCCGCCTCATCATCGCGGGTCACAACAAGCTGGCGCGCCATCTCAATCTGCTGGCCCAGATGGCCGGCTATGCCGTTACCATCCATGGGCCGGAGGCCGAATCCCAGCACTTCCCGCAGGCGGAGCGGATCGTGGCCGAGCCGTGGGAAGCACTGGAGATCCCACCCGACGCACGCGTGGTCGTCACGGCCCCTCACGAGGGGCAGTTGCCCGTGCTGCGAGCGGCCGCGGCGGCGCAGCCGGGCTATCTGGGCTTTGTGGCCCGCCGCCGCGTGCTGGCGGCTCTGCGCGAACGGCTCGCCGCTGACGGCAGGGCACTGGACGGTCTGGCAGGACTGCGCAATCCTGCCGGGCTGGACCTGGGTGGCGGCACGGTGGAGGAGATGTCCCTCAGCATCATCGGTGAGCTGCTGGCCTGGGAGCGCGGCGCTTCAGGGGCTTCCCTGCGCGCCGTCCGGCGCGGCGTCGGCGCCACGGACCAGCCGGCCCCGACAACCCTGCGGGCGGACGAGCAGCCGCAACTGCTGGTGGTGGGACACGGACGCCTCTCCGAGGCGCTGGCGCGGCTGGGGGCCCTGATGGGATGGCCGGTCACTGTGAATGCCCTGGAAGCCAATGGAGCCGACTACCCTCCGCCCACCTGCATGGTGCTGGGAGACCTGGATTTCAGCCGCATGGAAGTCACGCCCGCCACCCACGTGGTGATCGCCACCCTGCATAAGGGGGATCATCTCTCCATGGAGCGGGCCCTGGAAGGCAAGGCCGCCTACATCGGCCTCATCGCCAGCCCCAAGCGCTCCGGGCTGGTGCTGGACTACCTGCGCGGACGGGGCTGGAGCGACGAGACGCTGCGGCACGTGCACGCGCCGGCAGGGCTCGATCTGGGCGCTCGCACCCCGGCGGAGATCGCGCTTTCAATTGCCTGCGAAATCGTGTGCACCTGCCGCGGTGGCAGCGGTCTGGCGTTAACTCAGGCTTGGCCTCAGCAGCCCGAGGGAAGCGGGCCAACGTGCCAGGAACTGTTCGAGTAGGGCCAGCAGCGTTATGCCCCAAGACACAGCCCGCCTCCTGCGAGCGAATTTTCCCGTGCTGGAGCGCACAATCAACGGGCACCGTCTCGCCTATCTGGACAACGCGGCCACCACGCAGAAGCCCCGAGCGGTCATCGAAGCGCTCGTGCGCTACTATGAGCAGCACAACGCCAACACGCATTCCGGCGTGCACACGCTGAGCGAGGAGGCTACGGGCCTCTACGAGGACGCCCGCGCACGCGTGGCCCGCTTCATCGGAGCGCAGTCCGAGCGGAGCATCGTGTTTACCCAAGGCACGACGGATGCCATCAACCTGGTGGCCCAAGGCTGGGGACGTGCGCATCTGCGGCCCGGAGACGAGATCGTACTCACCGTGATGGAGCACCACTCCAACCTACTGCCGTGGCAACGGCTCGCCCGGGAGACTGGCGCGCACTTGCGCTATCTGGAGTTGGGAGGCGATGGCAGGCTGGCTCCCGAGGCCCTGGAAGCGGCGGTGGGCGAAACCACACGCTTGGTGGCGGTGGCTCACGCCTCCAACGTGCTGGGCTGCATTAACCCGGTGGCCCGGCTGGCCCGGCAGGCGCACCAGGTGGGTGCCCGCGTGCTGGTGGATGCCGCCCAGAGCATCGCGCACCTGCCGCTGGACGTGACCGAGCTGGATTGCGATTTCCTGGCCTTCTCCGGTCATAAGGTCTATGGCCCCACCGGCATCGGTGTGCTTTACGGCCGGCCGGAGCTGCTGCAGGCGATGGAGCCCCAGCGCCACGGTGGAGGGATGGTGCTGCGCGTGGACCGCGACGAGGCGGAATGGATGGATGCACCCTGGTGCTTCGAGGCCGGGACCCCGAACATTGCCGGGGCTGTGGCGCTGGCTGCCGCGCTGGACTATGTGGACGACCTGGACCGCACGCGGCTGCACCAGGAAGAATCCGAGCTGGCGGCCTATGCCCTGGCGTCGCTGGCGGATATCCCTGGGCTGAGGCTGTACGGGCCCATGGATGTGACCGCACGCGTGGGGGTCTTCTCTTTTGCCCTCTCAGGTGTCCATCCGCATGACGTGGCGGAGGTGCTCGACGCGCACGGGGTCGCCGTGCGTGGCGGACACCACTGCTGCCAGCCCCTCATGACCGCGCTGGGGGAAACCGCGGTGGTCCGCGCCAGTCTGGCCGCGTACAACGAACGCGAAGACATTGACCAACTGGTGGGCGGCCTGCGCGAGGTCAGTGGGATATTCGGCCATGGCGGATAGCACGCACGACCTTTACCGTGAAGCGATTCTGGAGCACGCTCGGAATCCGCGAAATGCCCTCGCGGTGGTCAACCCGAATGCCCGCGGCCGCGCATCCAATCCCCTCTGCGGTGACGAACTGGAGCTGACCCTGGCGCTGGAGGGAGAGCGCATCGGCGCCATCGGCGTCCAGGTGCGGGGCTGCGCCATCGCTCAGGCGTCTGCCTCCCTGATGAGTGAGACCGTCAAGGGACGAACGCTGGCGGAAGCCGAGGCGCTCGGCGAGCGCTTCCGGCAGCGGATGGGGGGAGAAGCCCTCGATCTGCCTGCGGAACTGGACACCCTGCGGCCGCTGGAGGCCGTGCGCCAGCACCGGAGCCGTATCGCCTGCGTTCTGCTGGCCTGGAGAGCCCTGCATACGGCTGCGCAGGGCGTCGCTTCCGGCAGCGATCCCGGCGGCACGCCCGACAATCCCGCCAAGCACAGGTCGTGATCGAAGTCGGGGGGGGGTACTACAACACAATCAGGCCCCACAGCGTCTTGGAGAACCGGCCACCAGCAACGTGGGCCGTGGCATCTTGGATGGCCCCGCAAGGGGAGGGAACACGCCGGGACTAACTGCCGGATTGATAGCGAGCACGGAAATCAGGCTGACCACATTGAACGCAACGGCGATGAAGGTATCCATGCGCGACAGTTCTCTCCAGCACCTGGCTGACGCGCCGGGATTGAACCGAAAGGCTTCCGGAGCTTGTGCTCAGGCCACCTTCCATCCTTGTATGCGCGGCAGGCGAATCCCCACCCCGCACATGCGGTGACATCAATCCTGCCAGGGCAGTCGCGGAACCTGCGGATAAAGGCGCCAAGACAACAGCAGCCGTCGGGACAACGCGACCGGTGGGGGAGAACGGCTGCACCCGTCAGGACGGCCGCGGCTCCCAAGTCCCATGCAGCAACCTCCGTGCCAGTTGCTGCTTAGCTCGAAAAGATCTGTCTAATCAGGGGATTCGCATGGTGGGAGCCCCGGCGTGCGGCGGAGAGCTGCGCCCAACAACCAAGCAGTGACGGCGGATGAATGCCAGTTGCTTGGTCAGGGCCTCAGCTCCTGTTTCCCTCTCCACCTTGTGGGACCTTGGCCCAAATGAGCGGACACTTGGAACCGAGAAAAGCGAGTAGGTCTTGGAGCGAGCGACCAAGTCTGCCCACTGACCATGCGGCTTCGCATGTCGAACTTATGGCGCGCAGCATCCTTCAGAAGCTTGTCGAGACCAGGGCGATCCTGACTTCCCTTCGCCCCTGACAGACCGCGGGGCGCTTGCTACCCCGGTCGGCTTATGGCATCGGTTGCGCCGATGGCGATGCGGCCCGCGCCCATCCGACCCGCCTTGATCTTCGCCCAGTATTGGCGTCAGAGTAGGGCGCGGCAGCCCGGACTCCGGCCGGGTCTGCCGTCCGCGGGCGCGCCGGACGGTCGCGCCGCAACCCCCACAGGTCGCTCCATGCGGGATTTCTCCGGAAAGGTGGTGTTCGTCACGGGGGGCTCGCGCGGCATCGGGCGGGCCGTGTGCCAAGCGTTCGCGGCGGCAGGGGCGGATGTGGCCCTGCTCTATCGCAGCCGTGCGGAGCAGGCGCGGGAGACCTGTGCGGCCATCGAGGCCAGTGGCCGCCGGGCGCTGGCGTTCCAGGTGGACGTCGCGCAGGCCGAGCCGGTGCGCGAGGCGGTGGAGGAGACGCTGCGCCAATGGGGGCGGTTGGACGTGATGGTGCACGCCGCGGGCGCCCAGGGCGTCTGGCAGCCGGTGCGCCAGCTCAGCCCCGAGGCATGGCGGGACTACGTGGCGGTGGATCTCAACGGGGCGTTCAATGTGGTGCACGCGGCCTTGCAGGTGATGCACGAGCGCCAGACCGGTGTCATCGTGGCGGTCTCCTCCATCGCCACGCAGATGTGCCAGGCCCGCAACAGCCAGGGCGCTGCCGCCAAAGCCGGTGTGGAGGCGCTGATCCGGGTGGTGGCGCGGGAGGAGGGTCGCTCCGGCATCCGCGCCAATGCCGTGGCGGTGGGGCTGACCGATACGGACATGGCCCGCGAGGCGCTGGAGCGTTGGGGCGCGGAGACGGCCGAACGCATTGTCGCGGGCATCCCAGCCGGGCGCATCGGCACGCCGGAGGAGGTGGCCAACCTGATCACGTTCCTGGCCAGCGAAGAGGGTGCCTACATCACGGGCAAGGTGTTGCAGATCGATGGAGGGCAGTTCATCGGCGGATGAGCGGTGGGCCGCCCGCCGGAGCTCCCGACGTCCAGGGCGTCAGCGGGCTCGTGCGGCGCACCCGAAGGGGGCATTCGCGTTCGGACCTGACGGGAGGAAGCCATGGCGTTCGAAACCCGGCTCACGCCGGCCATGATCGACAAATATACGCGTGCCGGCTTCTGGGGCACGGACACGATCTACCGCGCGATCGAGCGCACCGCGCGCGCTCATCCAGAGCGTGAAGCGGTCTACGACGGCACCCAGCGCCTCACCTACGGCCAGCTCGTGGCGCGCATCGAGCGAGTGGCAGCCACACTGGCGGCCCAGGGCATTGGCGCGGGTGACGTGGTGACGCTGCAGATCCCCAACTGGGTGGAGTACCCCTGCGTCTTCTTCGCCCTGGAGCGCCTGGGCGCCGTGGCCAATCCGGTCAGCGTGGACTTCCGGTCGCGCGAGCTGGAATACATCCTGCGCTTCTCGGAGAGCCGCGCGTTCATCTCCTGCGATCGCTTCAAAAACTTCGACCACTCGGCCATGATCGCCGAGCTGCGCAAGGGGCTGCCCGATCTGAAGCTGGTGGGCGTAGTGCGCAGCGCGGGCAAGCCGGATGTGCTCTCGCTGGACGAGGCCATCGGAGGCGACGCACCCGTGCCGGCCTACACGCCCTATGCGCTGGACGCCAACGAGGTGACGCGCATGGCGTTCACCTCCGGCACCACCGGCAATCCCAAGGGCGTGATCCATTCGCAGAACACGACCCTGTCCGCCTGCATCATCCAGAACCGGGACATGGGGCACTCGGAGCAGGACGTGTTCCTGATCTATCTGCCGCTGGGGCTCAACTGGGGGTTCCTGGCCCTGGCCCAGGTGCTGATTATGGGAGCGCGCGCGGTGCTGCTGGATCAGTTCACGGCCAAGGCCGCGCTGGAGCTGATCGACCACGAGCGCGTTACCTTCATTCCCACCGCGCCGGCCTCCATCGTGGCCATGCTGAACGATCCGACGCTGGACAAGGTCGATCTCTCCTCGCTGCGCATGGTCATGAGCGGCGGCGCCTCCTGCCCCATCGAGGTCATCCGGGAGTTCCAGCAGCGCATGAAGGGGCATTTCATCGAGCTGTACGGGATGCTGGAGACGGGCTACCACACCTACACCCATATCGGGGACGACCCGCAGAAGGTGACCGGATCGGTGGGGCGCGTGGCCACGGCCATGGGTCTGCGCATCGTGGACGACAAGGGTCACGACGTTCCCCATGGCGAGATCGGCGAGATTGCGGCGGACGGCCCCTCGGTGCACCTGGGCTACCACAAGAACCCCACGGCCAACGCGGAACTGTTCCTGCCGGACGGCTGGTTCCGCACGGGCGATCTGGCCCGCATGGACAAAGACGGCAACGTCTACATCGAGGGGCGGCTCAAGGAGATCATCAACCGCGGCGGCAAGAAGTTCTTCCCGCGGGAGATCGAGGAGATCCTCTACACCCACCCGAAAGTGCTGCACGCCGCCATCATCGGCGTGCCCGACCCACGCCTGGGTGAGCGCAACTGCCTGTGCGTGATTCCGCGGCCCAACCAGCAGATCACGCTGCAGGAGATGGTGGACTTCCTGAAGGACGAGGTGGCCACCTACAAGCTGCCGGAGCAGCTGGAGATCGTCAGCGAGTTGCCCTTCACGCCCACGGGCAAGCTGCAGCGCCACGTGCTGGCCAAAAAGATCCTGGCGCAGCGCGGCGCCTGAGCGGGCGCCGGACTGCGCTCAGCGGGGCGCGTTCACGGTTCCGTCCAGCGCGGGGGCCGTCCCTCGCGCCAAGCCTCACGGCCTTCGCGCGCTTCGGCGCCGTCCAGGGCTGCCTCCAGACGTTCGCCCACGACCCGCAGACCCTCCGCAAAGCTCAGCTCGGGCAAGCGGCGCTGAATCTCGCGTGCCTGCGCGAAGGCCCCGGGTGCACAGGCCATCAGCTCCCGACAGGCCTCGTCCACGGCCGCATCGAGCCCCTTGGGCGGTACGATGCGGTGCACCAAGCCGCATTGCAGTGCGGTGGCCGTATCGAACGGCGCGCCCGTCATGAGCAGGTGCCGTGCCGCGCCCAGCCGCCCCGTGTGGTGCAGCACCAACGGAATCAAGGTCGGCGGGAGTCCGAAGCGCAGTTCGCTCACCACGAAGCGCGTGTCGTCCGCGGCAACGGCCAGGTCGCAGCAGAGCATCAACCCGAACCCGGCACCGAACGCCCCGCCGTGTAGCCGCGCCACCACGGGCCGGGTCGCCTCCATGAGCCGCCGCACCACAGACTGGAACGGAGAGAGCGCGTTCCCCGGCGTCCGCCGGAAGGCCTCGCCCTGCCCACTCAGGTCCAGGCCGCTGCAGAACGTGGGGCCCTCGCCCGCCAGCACCACGATGCGCGCCTGCGGGTCTGCCAGGGCCTCGGCCAGGGCGGCGTCCAGGGCCTCCGCCAGGGGTCCGTCCAGGGCATTGCGGCGCTCGGGGCGGTTGAGCGTGACACGGAGCACCGCACCTTGCCGCGAGAGGGTGACCAGGGGTTTCATGGGCATCCTGGGGTGTCAGGGGGCGGGCGCACGCCGGAGCGCCCGCCCCCGGCGGGGTTACGGCGCCGACGGGAACTTGGGCGGACGCTTTTCGCGCACGGCCTTGGCGCCTTCGATGACGTCGTCGTCGAAGAAGTTGAGCATCTCCAGGGCCAGGGAGTTGTCGAAGATCGGCCCGGCCATGCGGATCCAGTTGTTGAGTGCGCGCTTGGTCCAACGCACCGCATATTGGGGGCCGGTGGCGAGCTTGGTTGCCACTTCCATGGCCTTGTCCATGAGCTGCTCGCGGGGCACGGCCAGGCTGACCAGCCCGATGCGTTCGGCCTCCTTGCCGTCGATGAATTCGCTGGTGAGCAGGTAGTACTTGGCCTTGGCCATGCCGCACAGCAGCGGCCAGACGATGGCCGCATGGTCGCCCGCGCCCACGCCCAGGCGCAGGTGGCCATCGGTGAAGCGGGCGTCCTCGGCGATGATGCTCACGTCGGCCATCAGAGCCACGGCCAGTCCGGCGCCCACGGCCACGCCATTGATGGCGGAGATGACGGGCTTGTCCATGTTGACGATGCTGTAGACCACCTCGGCGGCTTCCTTCATCACGTTGGTGATGGCCTTGAAGTTCTTGGTCTGCGCGTCGATCATCTCCATGTCGCCGCCGGCCGAGAAGGCGCGTCCCGCGCCGGTGATCACGGCCACGCGGGTTTCCTCGTCACGGTCCACCACGGGCCAGATCTGCGTCAGTTCCCAGTGCAGCCGGGCGTTGGTGGCGTTGAGCTTCTCGGGCCGGTTGAGGGTGATCTGCAGGATGCCGTGCTGCTTGCGCTCGAAGAGCAGGTGCTTGAAGTCTGCGTATTCCATGGTCGGGTCCAGGCCTCCGCTGAGGGTGTGAGTTGAGTGGCCGGGCAGCGCAGGCGCCACACCGCCTTCCGGCTCTGCTTAGCTGGCTTCGCCCCGATTGTCACGGCATTGCGACGGAACCCCGGCCAATAGGGCATGGTGGGCAATGGACATAATAGTCCGTTCATACTAGGAAGGGGTCCTCGCTCAACTAGGCGAAGGCAGGGGCATTCACGTGGGGATCGCGAGCAGGCACCCTGCTTTCAACGCGCAGAGGGGATACACCATGAATTGGCACAGAAGCACTGGGTGGGTTCGAGGGGCAGTCGTGGGTATCGCCAGCCTGGCCCTGGCGGTCGGGGGCGGCTTGGCACTGACCGGCACGGCCGAGGCGGCGGGCAAGCCCATCAAGATCGGTTACGTTGGCGGGATCACGGGCGCGTGTGCGGGGCTCACCTCGTATGCGGTCAAGGCCATGAAGCTGGCCACCGAGGAGATCAACAAAGGTGGCGGGGTGATGGGCCGCCCGCTCGAAGTGATCTACCGCGACTCCAAGACCAAGCCCGATGAAGGCGCCAAGCAGGCGCGCGACCTGATTCTTTCCGAGCACGTGGATGTGCTGACGGGGCCGTGCAGCAGCTCGATCTACATGGCCGTGGCGCCTATCGCCAAGCAGTACAAGGTGCCGCTGTTCAGCGCCCTGGCCGGCTCGCACCGGGCCACGATCGACGAGGACAACCCCTACGTCTTTGAGACCCAGCCACACACGCTGATTGAGGGCAAGGCGCTCGCCGAATATGCCGCCAAGCAGCCCTGGAACACCATCGTCACCATGGGCCTGGACTACGAGTGGGGGCGTGTCACGGTGCAGGTGTTCGTGGACGAGCTCAAGAAGCTCAAGCCCAGCGTGAAGATCGCCAAGGAACTCTGGCCGCGCGTGGGAGAGACCAACCTGACCTCGTACATCACGGCCGCCTTGGCAGAGAAGCCGGACGCGGTGATGGCGGTGATGTTCGGCGGCGGAACGGTCTCCATGATCAAGCAGGGCGAGGCCTACGGCTTCCTGCAGCGCACCAAGCTGCTGACCTTCCTCAGCACCGAGGCCCTTATGTCTCTTGGGCCGGAGATTCCCGACGGCGTGTACGGCTGGGCGCGGGCTCCCTTCTACGCCCTGCACAACGCCAAGGCCAAGGCCTTCATCAAGAAGTACCGCGCGGCCTACGGCGGGGAGTATCCGGCGGACTGGGGCGTGCTGGCCTATGATGCCATGTACATCATCAAGGACGGCATCGAGAAGGCGCACAGCACCAACCCCGCGAAACTGCGCAACGCGCTGGCCGGCATGAAGTTCGACAGCCTGCGCGGTCCGCTGAAGATGCGCAAGTTGGACAACACGTGGGATTCTCCGGTGTTCATCGGTGTGACCAAGAAGACGCCCGAGTACCCGTTCCCCATCATGGTGGACGTGGACCGCATCTCGGGTGACCTGCTGATGCCGCCGGCGAGTGTCGTGAAGGAGCTCCGCGAGAAAGCGAAGAAGTCTTGATGTGCCAGGGCTCCCCGCTCAGTCGGGGGGCCTACCCGTGAGTCACCGCGCGGTGCCGCTATAAAGCGGCGCCGCGCACCCTCACCCGGCACGGACGGTGCTCCATGCTCCTCGTACAGGTGCTGCAAGGGCTGATGGAAGGGGTGGGGCTCTTCCTAATCGCCTCAGGGCTGACGCTGATCTTTGGCGTCTCGCGGATCGTCAACTTCGCCCACGGCTCGTTCTACATGCTGGGGGCGTTTCTCACGTACCAGCTCTATCCGTATCTGGCCCAGGGCACGGTGCTCGGCTTCTACGGCACCATCCTGCTCTGCGGGCTGATCGTGGCCGTCGTGGGCCTGCTGTTCGAGGTGCTGATCCTGCGTCGTGTCTACGGCCAGGAGGAGTTGATGCAGCTCGTGATGACGGTCGCCGCGGTGCTGGTGGTGCGCGACGTGGTCAAGTTCTTCTGGGGCCTGGATGACCTGTCCGTGCCGCTGCCACGCCCCCTGGCCGGCGCGCTGGTGGTGCACGGCACCTACCTGCCCGTGTATCAGTTGGCCATGGTGGGTGCGGGCGTGCTGGTGCTGGCGGTGATCTGGGCCACGCTGCGCTTCACGCGGGCGGGCATCGTGCTGCGTGCCGCGACGGACGACCGAGGCATGGTGGCGTTGCTCGGCATCAACCAAGCGCATGTGTTCACGGCCGTGTTCGCGGCAGGCTCGTTCCTGGCGGGCGTGGCCGGCGGACTGATGGCGGCCTTCGAGACGATCAACTACCTGCTGGACGCCCGCATCATCGTGCCTGCCTTCATCGTGGTGGTGATCGGCGGCCTGGGCAATTTGTATGGCGCCCTGGCCGGGGCCCTCGCCGTGGGCGTGCTGAAGGCGCTGGGGCTGCTCTATGCACCGCGGCTCTCCATGGTGCTGATCTTCCTGCTGATGGCGGTGGTGCTGCTGGCGCGCAGCCTGCGCCGCACAGCGGAGTAGCAGCCATGACGGAGCGCGACGCAACGATGGCCGGGGCGGTGGCATCCCAGGCAACGGCCCTGCGGGATCCGTATCGCATCCATTGGCGCCTCACGGCCCTGGTGGTCGCGGTCACCGCGGTGGCGCTGCTGACGCTGCCGCCGCTGGTGGTGTTCACGCTCACCGAAGTGATGATCTTCGCCCTGTTTGCCAGCGGCCTGAACCTGCTGTTGAGCTACAGCGGCATCGTCTCCTTCGGGCATGCCCTGTACTTCGGCATCGCGGCCTACGGCATGGCCATCGCCATCGCGCGCTTCGGCTGGCCGATGTGGCTGGGCATTTTGTTGGGGCCATTCACCAGCGCCCTGTTCGCACTGGTGTTTGGCTTTCTGTGCGTGCAGCTCACGGCGATCTACGCGGCCATGCTGACCCTGGCCTGTGCCGAGGTGGTCTACGCGGTGGTGTTCCAGTGGTTCGACTTCACCGGCGGCGATTCGGGCATCAGCGGCTACGTACCGTCCATGCTGGGGCTGAGCCCGGGCGTGTACGGCGTGGTCGTGCTCGGCGTGGTCACAGCAGGCATGCTGTTTCTGTGGCGCGTGGTGCACTCGCCGCTGGGCCTCACCATCCGCGCGGTAGGGCAGAACCCCGCGCGTGCGGCGGCAATCGGCCATGGGCGCAAGCGCGTGCAGCTCATCGCGTTCGTGCTCTCTGGCTTCGTTTGCGGCATCGCGGGCACGCTCTTCGGTGTGTTCCAGGGCAACGTGTTTCCGGACTACGTGGGCGTGCTGATCACGGTGGATGGGCTGGTGATGGTGCTGCTGGGCGGGCTGTACAGCTTCGCCGCCGGCATCTATGGCGCCCTGCTCTACAAGGTGCTGGACAATCTGATCTCGCACTATTTCCAATACTGGCAGCTCGTCATCGGCCTGATCCTGATGGCCGTGATTCTGCTCTCGCCCTCCGGCATTTCAGGGATGGTGCAGCGCCTGCTGAGTCTCGGGCGGGGAGGGCGGGATGGCTGAGCGCACGGGCGAGCCCCTGATGAGCGTGCGGGGGCTGAGAAAGGCCTTCGGACGCTTCCTGGCCCTCTCCGGGGTGGACCTGGACGTGTGGCCCGGCGAGGTGCGCGCCATCATCGGTCCCAATGGCGCGGGCAAGACCACGCTCATCAACGTGCTGGGCGGGCAGCTCGCCGGCGATACGGGAGACGTAAAGCTGCGGGGGCGCCGCCTGAACGGCTACTACCCCCACCAGATGGCCGCCCTGGGCGTGGGACGCACGTTCCAGATCAGCAGCACGTTCCGGCGCATGACGGTGTACGAGAACATGCTCACCGCGCACAACAGCGCCTCGCGGCACTGGTTCAGCCTCAGCGCGCGTCGCCTGCGCGCCATGCGCGATGCGGTGATGGCGGACCTGGAGCGCATCGAGCTCTCGCACCTGGCCGATCAGCCGGTCGAGGACATTTCGCACGGCGACCGCAAGCGCCTGGAGTTCGGCATGGTGCTGGCCACCCAACCGCAACTGCTGCTGCTGGACGAGCCCACGGCCGGCATGGGCCTGCACGAGCGGCACGACCTGATCGACTTGGTGTTGCGCGAGGTACGCCAGCGCAGCCTGACGCTGATCTTCGTGGAGCACGACATCGACGTGGTGTTCAAGGCGGCGGACACGATCACCGTGATGGCGCTCGGCCGGGTCTTTGCCGAGGGCCTGCCGGCGGAGATCGCCGCCAATGCGGATGTGCAGGAGATCTACCTGGGAGGGCGCTGAGCCGTGCTGACGCTGGACAACGTCCATGCCGCCTATGGTCATAGCGAGGCCCTGCACGGGGTGAGCCTGACCATCGCCGAGGGCGAAGCCGTGTGCCTGATCGGCCGCAACGGGGCCGGCAAGTCCAGCACCATGCGCGCCATCGTACACGACCAGATCCACGTCACCGGCGGCAGCGTGCGCTTCCATGACGAGGAGCTGAGCGGCCTGCCGCCGCACCAGGTGGTGCGCCGCGGCATCGGCTACGTGCCGGAGGACCGCCGCGTCTTCCCCACCCTCACCGTGGCGGAGAACCTCGTCGTGCCCCGCTCCTACGGCAAGGGGATCGCCCGGCCCTGGACGGTGGAGCGCGTCTACGAGCTGTTTCCGGCCCTGCGCGAGTTCCGCGGACGGCTGGCGGGCAACCTCTCAGGCGGGCAGCAGCAGATGCTGGCCATCGGCCGCTCGCTGCTCACCAACCCGGCCCTGCTGCTGCTGGACGAGCCGCACGAGGGGCTGGCGCCGCTGGTGGCGCAGCAGGTGGTGCAAGCCGTCAATGAACTGAAGGCCACCGGCGTCTCCATGCTCATCTCCGAGCAGCACCTGCACCTCGTGCACGAGACGGCGGACCGCATCTACGTGATCGACAGGGGCGTCACCGTGTTCTCCGGCACGCTGGCCGAGTTCGAAGGCTCCCCGGAGATCGCCGAGAAGTACCTGATGGTGATGTAGGGCATCCCTCCCACACTCTGCGCCAAGTCCGCCGCGAGATTCCCCGCGTACGACAGGGGCCCGGGGCCATGGCCTGCCGCTGGACCCCGCCGGATGCGGTGCGCTGCGGTTACAGCCCCTGGCCCATCGGAGAGAGCAGCACGTCGTGCACCTGCACGTAGGGCGGGGTGGAGAGGATGTACAGCACCGCCTGGGCTACGTCCTCCGGCAGCAGGGGGTGAAAGTCCTTGAAGTACGACTCGTAGCTGAACTTGCCGTCGGTCGCTTTCTCGCGGAACTCCGTGGCCGTCAGTCCGGGCGAAACCATGGCCACGCGCACGGGGCTCTTGGCCGCGTGCAGCTCGGCGCGCAGGGTATCCGTGAGCGCCTTCACGGCGAACTTGGAGGCTTGGTAGTAGGAGAAGTTGGGCACCTGCGGACGGTGGGCATAGATGGAGGAGAGGTTCACGATCTGCCCTTCCGCCTTGCCTGCCATAGCCTTCAGCGCTTCCTGCACGCACAGGGAGACGCCCAGCACGTTCACGTCCAGGATCGCGCGCCACGAGGCTGCGTCGCCCTCGCTGAAGGCGGCCATGGCGCCCGTGCCGGCATTGTTCACGGCCACGTCCAGGCCGCCCCAACGCTCGCGCACGGCGGCGAAGAGGGCGCGGATCGAGGCCTCGTTGCCCATGTCCGCGGGGATGGCCACGGCCTCGCCGCCCTGCTGGGCGATGGCCTCCACCACGCGGGTCAGGCGCTCGGCGCGCCGCGCGGCCACGACCACCTTGAGCCCGGCGCCGGCCAGGGCATGGGCGATGGCCTCACCGATGCCGCTCGATGCGCCGGTCACCAGGGCCACCTTGCCTCGCCATCGATCCAGTGCACTCATGTCGCTCCTCGTTGGTTGGGTCGCGGGCCCGCCGTTGCCTAGGCCGGACCGCCACCGGTCAGGACGTAGCGGCGGGCGCTTCCTCCAGCGCCCCTTCCAACAGGGCGGCGATGGACGGCTCGCGCTCCAGGGCGCCATCCGGCCCCCGGCGGTGGATTCCGCCCGGCAGAACCGTGGTGGTGCCGTGGCGCAGCAGGCGCCCCTGCACCGCGCAGCACTCGCCCGCATAGAACGGGCGCCGGAACAGGCAGCGCACCCGCGCCGTGCGGTGCGCGGCCACGGGCAGCCCGGCGCCGTGCGCCAGGGCCACGTGGGCCGTTTCCAGCAGCCGCAGATACTCGGCTACGGTGACGTGATGGTTGATATCCGTGTGCCCCCGGCCCCACACGCGCTCCATGGGCAGCACGCCGGGTGGGGTGATCTCCGGCAAGCCCTCGCCCGCCGCCCACAGCCGCTCCAGCGAGGGCGGCGGCTCGGGGAAGGGGTGCTCGGCCAGGCCGCGGAACTCGCGCGGCACCTCGGTCACCTGGCGCTGCCCGGCCGGCGCAAAGGGCCGCGTGAAGACCTGCAGCAGGCGGAACTCGCCCGCTTGCACGGGTGCGCCGGAGCCGTCGTCATACCCCAGGTCCGTCGCGCCGCCCGCGCGGTGGAAGCTGTGCAGCGCGATGCGCTGATCCAGCAGCAGCCGCTCCCGCGGGGCGCCGCTCGGACCCGGCGGTAGCGTGGCCCGGAACAGCCGGATGCCATACCGCAGTTCCAGCGGACGCCCCAGGGCGATGGGCACGCCCGTTGCGGCCAGTTCCACGTAGTGCGTGATAGCGGCGATGCCGCGGCGGCCCAGTCCAAACAGGTCGAAGTTGTCCGTGATCGCCGCTGTGAGCGCATCCAGGCAGGGATGGAACAGTGCGGGGAGCTTGAGCGTGTAGTCCGCGTCCAGTTCCGCCCAGGTCACCGGGCGACTCGTGCTGCCGCTGAGTTGCTCCACGGGCTCATCCGGGTTCATCGCTGCCGCTGTGTGCCCGCGCGCTAGAAGCGCACGCGCCGGCCACGTGGCGTGCTCACGATGTGCACCGCGGTGGGATCGGCAAAGTGCGATCCGAGGATCAGTACGTCCGTGTCGCAGTAGGTATCCAGGAAGCGCGTGCGGGTGCGCACGGCCTGGGCGTGGTCCTGGTCGCCCACCTGGCCCCACTGGGGCTCGGCCACCTCCACCGGGCTCACCATCAGATCCCCGGTGATCACGGCCTCGCGTCCGCCGGAGTGCAAGTGCACGCTGGTGTGGCCCGGCGTGTGCCCGGGTGTGCGCTCCAGGGTCACCTGGTCGTCCAATTGAAAGTCCGCGCCTACCCAATCCACCCGGCCCGCCTCCACCACGGGGTGCACGCTTTCCTCGAAGGTCCAGCGGAACAGCTCGTCGGGGTGCGCCTGCCAGTGATCGTATTCCTCGCGCCGGAACAGGTAGCGCGCGTTGGGGAAGGTGGGCACCCAGCGGCCGTCCTCCAGGCGCGTGTTCCACCCCGCGTGATCCACGTGCAGGTGCGTGCAGAAGACGTAGTCGATGGATTCGGGCGGGAAGCCCGCGGCCCGCATCGTGTCCAGGAATGGGCTGTGGCGGCCGTTCCACTGCTTGAATCCGCTGCGCTTGTCGTTGCCCACGCACGTATCGATGAGCACGGTGTGGTGCCGCGTGCGGAACACGAAGGACTGGATGGGCATCAGCAGCTTGTTCTGCTCGTCCAGGAAGTGCGGCCGCAGCCAGTCCAGGTGTGGCTCCAGGTGCTCGTAGGTCACGCCGCGCAGGATCGCGCGGGGGCTGAAGTGCTCGATCGAATCCACCAGCCGCACCACGCCCAGCTCGCCCACGGCGATCGGCGGCAGGTGCAGGGGGGCCAGTTGCGGAGCAGTCTGCATAGGAATCCAGCGCGAGTGCGGGTGTGCGGGCGGTGGCGACCGGCCCGGCGGCCTGGGTGGCGACGCCGGGACATTTGAGCCCGGCGCGTCGTGCTTGTCAAACGGCGGATGGGCGGGCGGATGGGCGGGCGGATGCGGCGGGGGCGAGCCTGTCCCGCGGGGGCCTTCGCCCCAGCAGGGGGGCTCAGACCTTGGCAGGCGCCGCGGCTGGGGCGCGCGATTCGGCGGCGGCGCCGGCCTTGTCCGCGCCGGGCATGCGCGCCAGGTCGGCGAGGGACGCGGGGGTAGTGTGCTGCGCAGCCAGGGCCTCCATCTCCTCGCGGTAGCGGGCGTAGTCGGTGCTGTCCTGCGCACTGTAGTTCCAATTGCGGAACAGCCCGGCCAGGCGCGTGAAGCAGTCGCGGGCCTGCTCGCGCTCGTCGAAGGCGTAGTCGCGGTCGAGCAGCCGCAGCAGGAAGCGGAAGCTTTCCACCTGCCGCTCCAGGGATGTGGAGACGTCCACCGCATCGAAGGCATCCTGCTGCAGATACACCGTATCCAGCAACGCGGCCTTTTGCCACGTCACGTAGTCCTCCAGCGTGATGCCCTCCTCGCCGGTGACTTGCATCATCTGGTAGACCGTCTCGCCGCGCTGAAGCAGCTCGCGCATGCGTTGCACGTCGCGGGTCCACTCCGGCGCCACGTGCTCTCCGAACCACGGGTCGAGCTGGGTCAGGTAGCGCGACCAGGACAGCAGCGGATCGATGGCCGGGTAGGCGCGCCGGTAGGCGCGGTCTGCCGAGAGGCCCAGGAAGGTCTTCACCGTGGCCAGGGTGGCCTGGGTGACCGGCTCCTCGAAGTTGCCGCCGGCCGGCGAGACCGTGCCCACCATGGTCAGGCTGCCCACGGCGCCGTCCGGCGTGCGGATCACGCCGGCGCGCTCGTAGATGCTCTTGATGGCCGAGTCCAGGTACGCCGGGTAGGCATCCTCGCCGGGGATCTCCTCCATGCGCCCGGAGGTCTCGCGCATGGCCTGCGCCCAGCGGGAGGTGGAGTCCGCGATCACCAGCACGTTGTAGCCCATCTGGCGGTAGTACTCGCCCAGCGTAACGCCCGTGTAGATGGACGATTCGCGGGCGGCCACGGGCATGGAGGACGTGTTGCAGATGATGATGGTGCGGTCCATGAGCGAGCCGCCCGTGCGCGGGTCCTCCGTGTTCGGGAACTCGGTAATGGTCTCCACCACTTCCCCGGCGCGCTCGCCGCAGGCCACGATGATGACGATATCCACCGCGGCATAGCGGGCGATGAGGCTCTGCAGCACCGTCTTGCCCGCACCGAAAGGCCCAGGGATGCAGGCCGTGCCCCCGCGGGCGATGGGGAAGAATGTGTCCACGATGCGGATCGTCGTAGTGAGCGGCTCGGTGGGGTAGAGGCGCTCCGCCAGCCGGCGGCGCAGCATGGCCTCGGGCAGCGGCCGGCGCACCGGCCAGTGCTGGGTCATGGTGAGCTGCCGCTCGCGACCCTCGGCATCGCGCACCTGGGCGATGGGGGTGGCGGCATTGAAGCTGCCGCGGCGGATCCATTGGACTTCCACCACGCCCGGCTCGCCAAAGGGCACCATGATCTTGTGCTGGAACGGCCCCTCGGGCACGGTGCCCAGGGGCTCGCCGGCGCTCAGGCGCGCGCCCACTTCCACCACGGGGTTGAACTGCCAGATGGTGGCGGGGTCCACGGGCGGCACGGTCACGCCGCGCGGCAGAAAAAAGCCGTGCTCGCGGGCCAGCACCGCCAGCGGGTTTTCCAGGCCCTCGAAGACCTGCCCCAGCAGGCCCGGCGCCAGCACGGCGGAAAGCATCTCCCCACTCAGCTCCACCGGATCGCCCACGCGCACGCCGCGGGTGTCCTCGAACACCTGCATCTCCGCCGTGCGCCCGTGGACGCGGATCACCTCGCCCTTCAGGCGGGCATCGGGCAGCACGATGTAGCCCACCTCGTTCTTCGTGATGGGCCGCCCGTCCACCTCGATGGTGACCAGGCTCTCCTGCACGGCCACGACCTGGGCCGTGCCCTGGCCGGACTCGGCCGGCGTCTCAGGCGGGGACGGTATGCGGTTCACCGCGCACCTCCGCGATCAGGTGTTCGAAGCGCGCATGGCCGCGCGCTTCGTCGTAGCTCAGCCAGCGCTGCAGCAGGCCCCAGCGGAAGCGGTAGGCCAGCACGGCCGAGAAGCCGAACGGCTCGGGCTCCGCCAAGCGCTGCAGCAGGCCCCACTCCATATCGATCAACTGGCGCTCCAGGGCCGGGGCCTCGCCCGCGTCCAGGTGTTGGCGCGCCTCGCCGATCCACGGGAAGACCGGCGCCAGCTTGAAGTCGGGATCGTCCCAGTGCTGCGCCATGTGGCGCACCCAGTGCCCCGCCGGCCAGTCCGGGGGCGGCTGCGCGGGCAGACCCATCCGCCGCCGACGCAGTGCGGCCAACACCGTGCGCACCTCCGCGTGAAAGTCCAGCAATGCCAGCAGCGCGGGCTCATGCGCTTCCGCGGCCAGCGCTACCCACGCGCGTACCCAGGCCCCGGCATCGGCCGATGGTGGCGACGCAGTGGGCTCCAGCAGCGCCACGGCGCGGGCCAGCAGGGTCGCATCGTCCTCGGCCATCATGCCCAGGCGCCCTTCCAGCCGCTCGCGGTTGATGGGCAGCCGCTCCGCCCGCGCGAAGTGCGGCAGGTGCGGCAGGCTCGCCACCAGCGTCTCGTAGCGCGTGCGGCTAGTCATGGTCCCTCAGGCGGTACTGGCCATCGAACAGCGCCCGGAAGCGCGGCAGCAGGTGCTTGAGCAGCAGCGTGGAGATGCCGTCGTCCGTGAGGTCCACCTCCAGTGCCTCGCCGGCCAGCCGCACACGCAAGCCCGGCGCCTTGTCCAGCGCGGGGCGCAGCTCGAAGCCCTCGCGCAGTAGCTCGGACGAGACGCCGAGCAGTAGGCGCCGCAGAGGCTGCTCGTCCTGCTCGAAGTGCCCGGCGCGCTGCTCGGCCTCGCGGAACCAGTCGCTGTCGATCAGCAGCTCGACCGGGGTGCCCTCCGGCCGTGCCGGCACCGACTCGCCCGCCGCGGCCAGCACGAGCTGGCGCAGGAACTCGCGGTCCTGCAGCTCGATGGCGACGAGGTGCTTCACCATGCGCTGGAAGCGCTCGGCGATCTCCGAGCGCAACTCCAGCAGCGCATCGCGCTCGGCCAGCATGAGGGCCTCGCGGGCCGCGGCCTGTTCGGAGGCCGCGGCCTCCAGGGCGCTGGTGCGGATACGCTCTGCCTCGGCCTGGGCCTGGGCGATGAGGGTCTCGGCCTGCCGGTGGGCCTCGCCGAGCAGGCGCTCGGCCTCCTGGCGTCCGGCCTGGACGCCCTCGTCGCGCAGGCGGTCGATCAGCTCCTGCACGCCGGAGGATTCCAATGGTGTGCCGGCCATGGCCTAGCCCCCTGTCGGAATGGCGCCCACCAGCAGCAGCGCGAAGACGAATGTGAACACCGCGAAGCCTTCCACCACGGCCGCTGGGGCGATGGAGAGCCCGAAGATCTCGGACTTGGTCTTGGAGACGTTGATGGATGCGGCGCAGGCGTTGCCCTGGTAGATGGCGCTGATCATCAGCGCCACGCCGGTCAGCGCGCCGATGGCGAACAGGCCGGGGGCGTTGACCACGGACACCGTGCGGTTCAGCGTCAGCATCACGACGATGCCGTAGATCGTCTGGGACGAGGGCATGGCGGAAACGCCGATGAAGCGGCCGTGACCGCTCTCCGTCTCCAGCATGGCGCCGCACGCGGCCTGTCCGGCCCGCGCGCAGCCGATGATGCTGCCGATGGCGCCCAGCGCCACCGGAGCGAAGATGCCCACCCAGCCCAACATGAGAATCAGCGCCTCCATATGGGTCGCTCCCGCTTGGCGAAGGCCCGGAAGGGGTACCCCTCCTCCGGGACGCTCCAGTTGAAAAACTCGATGAAGTTCAGCCGCAGGCCGTGCACGAAGCCGCTTACGATGCCCAGCGCGAAGTTCAGGCTGTGGCCCACCAGCAGGATCAGCGCGGCGGCCAGCTTGCCGAACGCCGGGGCCGTGGCCACCTGCCCCGCCAGATCGTTGAACGCCAGGGCCAGGGATGCGCTGGCCAGCCCCAGTGCGAACAGCCGCAGGTAGCTCAGCACGTCACCGAAAGCGCTGGTGATGCGCGTCAGGGCCAGCAGGCCGCTCAGCAGCCGCCGCCAGAGCGGCCCCTCGCTGCCGCTGAACAGCAGCACGGCGACGGCCCCCAGGCCCAGGGCCCAGCCTCCTGCGAGGCGCAGGGTGGCGTCGTCCAGCTCCTGCGTGCCCAGCCACAGCGCCGCGCCGCCCAGCATGATGGCCACCCAGCCGGCCGGGGCCAGGGCGGCCAAGCTATGCCGCCGTGACCAGGCCTCGACCAGGTTGGCCAGGATCACGTGTGTCACGCCGATGGCGATGGAGAGCCGCATCATGGTGCCGCTGTCCGTGAGCTGCAGCACGTTGAAGCGCCCCAGCAGCGAGCCCGCCGGCGGCGACGTGCCGAAGTAGCTGCCCACCAGCACACCCCACAGCGCTGCCGCGCCCACCAGCGTGGCGAAGAGCGGCCGTAGCTGCCGCCCCACGGGCCCGCGGCCCATCCAGCGCCAGCCCAGCGCCAGGCCCAGCGCCAGCACCAGCGCATAGCCGGCGTCGGAGAGGATCATGGCGAAGAACACGGCGAAGGAGAAAAAGACAATCACCGAGGGATCCCAGACCCAATAGCCGGGGGTCATATAGAACGAGACCAGGGCCTGCCCGCCGCCCAGGGTCGGACGGTTGCGCATCAGCGTGGGTGGCTGCTCGCCCGGCTGCGGCGGCCGCAGTTGCAGCGCCAAGCCTCGGCGCGCAGCGTAGTCACGCAGGTTCGGGCCGGAATCCTCCGGTGCCCAGCCCTGCAGGGCGAAGAGGGGCTCGCTGTCCAGCGTGTGTTGCGTGGCCTCGGCCAGCGCCGCCTCGTCCTCCAGGTGATGGACGCTCTGGCGGAACAGCGTGCACCATCGCGTGAGCGCCAGCCGCGCCGCCTGCAGGTCTTCCAGCCGCACCTCCACCGCCTCCAGCCGGTTGCGCAGCGTGGAGAGCGAGAGGCTGCCGGTGTGGGTGCGGGGCACAGGCATGCCCTGCGGTTCCTCGGCAGCGAGCACCACCACGTACTCGAAGCGGTTGTCTCGTCTCACCACCTGCCAGATCAGCTCGTGCTCCCGCAGTTCCTTCAGCAGGTAGTGGGGCACCATGTAGAACCACAGCCGCAGGGCCGGGAACTGCTCCGGCGGTGGATAGGCGAACTCGCCCCAGGGCCACAGGTCGCGGATGCGCCGCTGCAGGAAGTCGCGCTCGTCCTCCAGCGTCTGCATGCGCCGCTGCAGGGCCAGGGCGCGTGCCTCCACCGTGCGTGCATCGAAGCGGCTGGCGTCCAGCGACTGGTGCCGGCGCGGCCGCGCGGTGAGCAGGAAACGCAAAGCGTCGCGAGTCTGCGGGGCCGGCCCGCCCCCGCTCGCCTGGGGTGCGTCCTTGTTCAGGGGCAGCAGGTGCAGGCAGCCCAACTCCTGCAGCTCCGCCAGTGCGCGGGGCTTTTCCGCCAGAGGTCCGCAGACCGTGGCCTTGACGAGCGGGACGATGCTCATGGGATGCCTCCCACGGCCTCGGCCGGCACACGCGCGTGCATGGCCTTGGCGATCTTGGAGCGCACCACGGCGGCCCGCTCCGCATCGGCCAGAAAGGCCTGGATGCGCCGGATGTTGCGGCGGATGGTGGGGATCAGTACCTTCTCGAACAGGTTGACGCGCTGCGTGACCCGCCGCACCGCGCGGTCCAGGCGCCGCACCCGTTCCTCGTCCACCGCCAGCCGCGCCCGCAGCGTCACGGCGGCCTGGATGCGCTCCACGTACAGTTCCAGCCAGGGCTGCGAGGTGAGCAGGGCATAATCGCTCACGGCAAAGTCCACCCCTTCCAGCATGGGCAGGCGCACGCCCACCAGGTTCTGCTCCACCGTGCGCACGCCCTGCAGGCGCACCAGCCCGGCCAGCTCCGGCGTGCCGTGAGCCAGCATGGGTAGCTGGGCCCGAGCTTGGGCCAGGGCCTCGGCATAACGGTCCTGCTCGGCGGCCAGCGCCGCGCGCGCCCGGCGCAGCTCGGCGGTAAGCTGGCGCCGTTTCATGTCCAGCGGCGGCAGCACGCGGTTACAGAGCTGAAGCTGATCGCGCTCGCGCTTCAGCGCGGTCTTGTTGAGGGCCAGCTTGGCCATGGCGCCCCTACGGCTGTGGGGCAGCGGGGTCGGCCTGCGGCTCCGTCGCTTTGGGGAAGTACTTGTCCACCAGGGCCTGCTTCATCAGCAGTTCGGTGGGCGCGAAGCACTCAGCCAGGGTGGCCCAGCAGCGGTCCAGCGCTTGCTCCAGCGGCAGCGAGACGCGGATATCCATGAAGCGCTCGCGGAACAGCCGGCCGAAGCGCAGCAGCTTCTCGTCGAAGGGCGAGAGCTCGAAGGCCATGGCCTGCTTCTTCTCGGCTTCCTGGGCGTTGGCGTAGAAGCGGATCATGGTGTTCATGATCTGCGCGTGGTCCTCCCGCGTGACCTTGCCAATCACGTGCTGCTTGAGGCGCGAAAGCGAGCCGAAGGGGTCGATCACGCCATCGTGCAGGTAGAGCTGGCCCTCGGTGATGTAGCCCGTGTTGTCCGGCACGGGGTGCGTCACGTCGTTGCCGGGCATGGTGGTCACGGTGAGGATGGTCACCGAGCCCGCACCCTTGAAGTCGCAAGCCTTCTCGTAGCGCGTGGCGAGCTGGGTGTAGAGGTCGCCCAGGTAGCCCCGCGTGGCCGGAATGCGCTCCTGCGCGATGCCGATCTCCTTCATGGCGTCCGCGTAGGCCGTCATGTCCGTCAGCAGCACCAGCACGCGGCGGCCTTCCTCCACCGCAAACTTTTCCGCCACGGCCAGCGCCATGTCCGGAATCAGCAGACGCTCCACGATGGGGTCGGAGGCTTGGTTCACGTACATCACGGTGCGGTGGAAGACGCCGTGTTCCTCGAAGGCGGTGCGGAAGAAGTGGTAGTCGTCGAAGATCAGTCCCAGTCCGCCGAAGACCACCACGTCCGCATCGGCCTGGAAGCCGATCCGCGCCAGGAGCTCGTTGTAGGGCTCGCCCGCCACGGAGAAGATGGGGATCTTCTGGCTCTCCACCAGGCAGTTGAACAGGTCGATCATGGGCACGTGGGTGTGGATCATCCGCTGCGGCATCACCCGCATCATCGGATTCACGGTGGCTCCGGCCACCTCGATCTGCGGATCGCCCTCCAGCGCCGGGCCGCCGTCAATGGGCTCGCCCGAGCCGCGGAAGATCCGCCCCAGGATGTTCTTGGAATAGGTGACGCGCAGCGGGTGGCCCAGGAAGCGCACCCCCGCATCGGTGGAAAGTCCCTTGCCGCCGGCGAAGACCTGCAGCGTGACGGTATCGCGCTCCAGTTGCACCGCCCGGGCCAGGGACGTCTCGCCATCGGGGAACTCGACGACCGCCAGATCGCCCAGGGCCACATCCCGGGCCTGCAGCCGGATCATGTCTCCCACGATATCCAGCACGCGGGAGTGGCGAAGCATGTCCCGGATCATGGCTGCCTACACCTTGGCTGGAATAGCCCCCCAACACGGCCCGTCGCTGGTTCTATTCTAGCCCATCCTCGCCCCGCGCGGGTAGGGCCGGGGTCGCTTTTCTGCCGTCCCTCCCACCAGTCCGGGTGCGCCGCCATGCGGCCCGGCCTTGGCGGACATCCGCAACGGCCGATGTCGTAGCGTTGCGCGGAACCGGCCGGCCAGCGCCGTCGGTCGTGACGCGACGCCGCCTCGTGGGCGCAGGCTGTTTGACAGCCCCCATGGCGAAAGACATAATGCAGCGTTTTTTCGCTACCGGGGGGAGGCCAATCCGAGCCATGACGCGCTGCGAACGGCCCGCAGGCCGTTCCGGGGCCATGCATCGGTGCAGGGGTGGGTCCCTGCCCGCGATGGGGGCCGCCGGCGCGCGGTGGCGTCGGGACGAGGCTTCCGCAATAGCACTCCGATGCCTCGGGGGATATGAAGACGCTGATCGAGGGGGGATGGGTCGTCGCCCATAACGGCACGAGCCACGAGGTCTATCAGAACGGTGCGGTGGTCATCGAGGACGACCACATCGTGCACGCTGGCGGGGCCTATGCCGGCCCGGCCGATGCCCGCATCGATGCCCGCGGCAAGCTGGTCTCGCCCGGCTTCATCAATACACACATCCACTCCGCCGGCCCCGGCGGAGACTACATGCTGCAGGACTTCTCCCGCAGCGACTGGCGCACGGCCAACTACATGGCCTTCGCTGCGCCCACGAAGGGCAAGGCCGCGCCGCCGCCCCCGAAGGCGGTGGCCGCCCTGCGCGCCTTCGTATTCCTGCACGCGCTGAAGGGCGGTTCCACGACTATCCTGGACGTGGGAGGCCACCGCGGCGATTGGGACGGTTACGTGGACCTGGTGGACCGCGTGGGTCTGCGGGTCTACACCAGCCCTACGTTCCACGGCGCCGCCATGTGGACGGACGAGCAGGGCCGCGTGTATTGGGATCCCAACGACGACGAGATGGGCCGCAAGGGCTTGGCCGAGGCGGTGGAGTTCATCCGCAAATACGACGGTGCGGCGCACGGCCGCCTGCGAGGGATGCTGAGCCCCGCCCACGTGGAGGATTCCAGTCCGGCACTGCTGCGGGCGGCGGTGGATGCGCAGCGTGACCTGGACGTGCCCATGCACACCCACGCCGGGGGCAACCTGCTGGAGTTCAACAAGGTGATGGGCGAGCACCGCAAGACGCCCGTGCAGTTCCTGGCCGATCTGGGCTTTCTCAATCCGCGCACGATCATTGGCCACGCGGTCTTCACCACCGCCCATCCCTGGACGCACTATCCCTTCGGCGATGACGTGAAGGCCCTGGCCGATTCGGGCGCCACTGTGGGGCATTGCCCGTACAAGTACGCCAAGATGGCCATGACCCTGCACTCGTTCCAGAGCTACCTGGATGCGGGCGTACGCATGGCGTTGGGCACGGATACCTACCCCATGGACATGGTCTCCGAACTGCGCATGGCGGCCATGCTGGCCCGCGTGACGGACGGCAACTACCGCGCCGGCACGCCGCGTGACGTCTACAACGCCGCCACGCTGGGCCCATGCGACCTGCTGGGCCGCAAGGATCTGGGGCGGCTGGCGCCGGGCGCCAAGGCGGACGTGTTGCTGATCGATTTGGACCACATGGGTGCGGCCTGCTATCGCGACCCGGTGAAGGCCTTGGTGGACTTCGGCTGTGGCCGCGATGTGGATACGGTCATCGTGGATGGGCAGGTGCTCGTCTCGGGCGGCCGGCACCAGCAGCTCAACGAAGGCGAAGTTTTCGCGCGGGCCCAGCAGGCGGTCGCACGCTACTGGCAGGGGATCAGGAATTGGCATTGGGACGGCGCGGACATCGATCGTATCGTGCCCCCCTCGTTTCCCACTCACCGGGCGGACGGCTAGGTCGGCGGCACTGCCCATCGGATCGGGTATTCCAATAGGATTGCGCCATGAAATTCGGCACGTTCTCTTTCTTTCAGCTTCCTCCGGGACACACGGAGGAGCAGGTCATCCGCGAGGAGTGGGACGAGATCAAGTGGGCCGATGAGCTGGGCTGGGATCACATCTGGTTCACCGAGCACCACTTCATCGAGTACGGCTTGGCGATCGACCCGGCGCTGCTGGCCGCGGCGGCGGCGATGCACACGCAGCGGGCGCGCATCGGGCTGGCCGCGGCGATCCTGCCCTTCCACGATCCGATCCGCCTGGCCGAGCAGCTGGCCATGGTGGACCACATGAGCGAAGGCCGGCTGGATGTGGGTGTGGGCCGGGGCAACCGCCCCAGCGAGTTCGAGGGCTACCGCATCCCCCAGATCGAGAGCCGGGACCGCTTCGAGGAGATCCTCTCCATCATGCTCAAGGCCTGGACCGAGGAGCGCTTCTCCTTCCAGGGCAAGCACTACCAGATTCCCGAGGTGCGGGTGATTCCCAAGCCCCGCCAGAAGCCGCACCCGCCGCTGTACATGGTGTGCGTGGGCGAGGAGACCATCATCAAGACGGCCCACCGCGGCATCCCCATGCTCAACTCCGTACTGAACGGCCCCACGGACGTGCTGGTGAAGAACCGCGATGCCTACATCAAGACGTGCAAGGAAGACGGCCGGAGCGACGCGGAGATCGCGGACCTGATGTCCAAGTGGGGGGTCTCGCGCCATGTTTACGTGGCACCCACCGATGTCCAGGCGTTGGAAGAGGCCAAGGACGCGGAGATGTGGTACCAGAAGGCGCTGCGCCGCTTCCTGGTGCCGGACGACATCAGCAAGGCCCACCCCACCCTGCAGCCCGCCTTCCGCGCCATTGACGAGAAGCTCTCCCAGGTGACCTGGGAGGACCTGGTGCGCGAGACGGTGGTATTCGGCTCTCCGGACACGGTGAACAGGCACGTGCAGGAGATGGTGGATATGGGCGTGGGCGAGATGATGTGCTGGATGAACTTCGGCGGGCTCGGCTACGAGAAAATCCGGCGCTCCATGGAGCTGTTCTCGCGCGAAGTTATGCCCAACTTCCGCTAAGGAGTGCGCCCGCCATGAAACGTATTGCTGTCGTCGGGGTGGGACTGCTGGGCAGCGCGGTGGCCAGCCGCCTGCTGCAAGGTGGCTTCCAGGTGGCCGGGTACGACACGCGTCCCGAGGTGCTGCAGGCGCTGGCGGGAGCCGGCCTGCGTGCGGCGGACAGCATCGCCGATGCCGTCCGTGACGCGGAGCTGGTGTTCACGGTGCTGCCCTCGCTGGAGGCCGCCGAGGCCGTCATGAGCGGCGCCGGCGGTCTGTGCGCGACGGCCGCGCGCGGCACCGTGGTCTGCCAGATGAGCACCATCTCGCCGGAGTTGGCCCGTCGCCTGGGCGAGGCCGCCGAGGGTGCCGGCATGCCGTTCCTGGATACACCCATCAGCGGCACCAGTGCCATGGTGGCCCGCGGGGACAGCACGCTGCTGGTCGGGGGCGATGCGGTTCTGGCCGAGCGCTGCCAGCCGGTCTTCTCCGCCGTTTCCGCCAGGACGGTGCACATGGGCCCGGTGGGTGCCGCTACGCTGGCCAAGCTGGTGACGAACCTGTTGGTGGCCCTGAACACCGCGGCGCTGGCCGAGGCGCTGGTGCTGGGCGAGAAGGGCGGGCTAAAGGCGGACAAGATGCTGGAGTTGCTCAGCCATTCGGCCGCGGCCTCCCGCATGATGGACATCCGCGGTCCACTGATGGCGGCAGGGGACTATCCGCCCCAGATGAAGCTGGACCTGTTCCTGAAGGACATCCGGCTGATGATGGAGGCGGGCGAGCGCCTGGGTGTGGCGCTGCCCCTCACCGGCACGGCGCAACAGCTTTACCAGCAGGCCTCCCTAGCCGGTCTGGACGGCAAGGACCTCGCCGTCGTCAAGACCGAGCTGGAGCGCATGGCGGGCATGGCCAAGGCGTAGCGGCCAAGTGCAGCGGCAATGCGTGGTGGCTCGCCCCGGCGTCCCGTTGGGGTGCCGGGCGCGGCGCGAAGTGGGGGTAGGACCCCCGTGGCATCGCTTGTGCCGGGACGCGGCATGCCTGAGTCCGCTCTGGCTGGGGCCTTCGCGGGGACCCTGGTAAATTTGGGCGTGACATCGGGTTTTGGCTGAGATACGTAAGATTTTCGCGTCTTTGGGGAATGAAGATGCGATGCGGGGAAAGCCGATGCGCCTGGGGTTAGCGCCCCCCGGGGGGCGCTCGGTGACAGCGCCAGCCAAATAGAGCGACAAGGCTTGGTTTTCGGATGGGATCGTGGCCCAAGGGGGTGTTGCCCCGTTGGGACTCCCGCCAGGGAGCAAGTCCCCTGGACCCCATTTGTGTGGGGGTGTAGAGGCCTGTGGCCCCTGCCGGAGGGATGCGGTCCAGAGGAGGGCGGCAGCGCCTTCCTGCTCCGCAAACCCGAAGATCGATGCCTGACGAAGCACTGGCGGTCTGCAATCAGCCATTCACTTGGGGAAGGTGGCTATGCAGTTCTGGATTATTCAGGCCTTCAACGGCATTTCGTACGGCACCCTGCTCTTTCTGCTGGCCAGCGGCCTCTCCCTGATTTTCGGGGTGATGCGCATCGTCAACCTGGCCCACGGCTCCTACTTCATGCTGGGGGGCTACGTGGCGCTGACGGTGATCTGGCTGACCGGCTCCTGGCTGCTCGCCATTCCGCTGGCCGCGCTGACCATCGCCATTCTGGGGCTCGGCATGGAGCGGCTGTTCCTGCGCCCGCTCGGCTTCGACCCGCTGCGCCAGGTGCTGCTGACGGTCGGCTTCGCGCTGCTGTTCCAGCAAGCCGCGCTGGACATCTGGGGCGGCGACAACATGGACATCAAGGCGCCCGCTGCCCTGGATTGGAGCGTGCAGGTGCACGGCCTCTTCTTCCCCATGTACCGCATCTTCATGATCGGCATGGCCGCGGCCGTGGCGCTGCTGCTGTGGCTGGTGATGGAGAAGACGCGCATGGGCGCCATGGTGCGCGCCTCGGTGGATGACTCGGAGATGGCCCGCGGCGTGGGCATCGACACCTCGCGTGTTTCCATGGCCGTGTTCGCCCTGGGGGCCTTTCTGGCCGCCCTGGGCGGCGTCATCGGCGGGGCCTTCATTGGTGTCTATCCGGGCCTGGATTTCGAGATCCTGCCCTTGGCTTTCGCCGCGGTGATCATCGGAGGCATGGGGAGCCTGCGTGGTGCGCTGGTGGGCAGCCTCATCCTGGGGCTGATGGACAACTTCGGCAAGGCGCTCTTCCCGGAGATCTCCTACTTCACGCTGTACGCCCCGATGGTCATCATTCTGGCCGTGAAGCCCACTGGCCTGTTCGGGACGGAGTAGGGCCGTGCTCTCCAGTACCCGCGCCAAGTTCCTCATGGTGTGCGCCCTGCTGATCGTGGTGGCGCTGGTGGCCCCTGTGGCCAGTCCCTACGCCAAGCTGCTCGCGGC
>Ga0102953_1000207_pt1 | contig 41965 bp, 37 predicted proteins | sample SalPon2A_C_D2_MG_FD_78509 | JGI IMG/M metagenome (GOLD analysis project Ga0102953, IMG submission 78509) | Soil microbial communities from South San Francisco under conditions of wetland restoration - Salt Pond MetaG R2A_C_D2_MG | ecosystem: Environmental > Terrestrial > Soil > Wetlands | place...
CCGGCACGCGCTCGCCGGCATAAACCTCCGGCCGCGTGTACTGCGGGCAATCGAGCAGTCCTTGCGCAAAGGACTCCTCGAGCGCCGATTCTCCGTCGCCGAGCGCCCCCGGCAGCTGCCTCACCACCGCGTCGATCAACGCCATCGCCGCCAGCTCGCCGCCCGAGAGCACAAAATCTCCGAGCGAAAGCTCTTCGTCGACTCGCCGCCCAAGCAGCCGCTCGTCGACGCCCTCGTAGCGGCCGCAAAGCAACGTCAGCGCCCGCTCCTGCGACAGTTCGATCACCCTGCGGTGGTCGAGCCTCCTGCCCTGCGGCGAAAGGAAGATGACCCTGCCTTTCGCCTCGCCCTGCGACGCTGCCACCGCGTCGAGCGCCTTGTCCAACGGCTCGGCCAGCATCACCATGCCCGGCCCGCCGCCGTACGGTCGGTCATCGACCGTCCGGTAATTGTCCGTGGTGAAATCGCGCGGGTTCCACGTCTCGAGGCGCCACAGCCCTTTCTCCAGCGCGCGCCGCGTTATTCCCGACTGCGTCACCGCCACCAGCGCCTCGGGGAACAGCGTCACCACGTCGAAGCGGATCACCACTCCGCGCCCCACTCCACCTCAATGCGCCTGCCCTCGAGATCGACTTTCCTCACCACCGCCGGCACGAAAGGCACCAGCCGCGTGCTCTTGTCGCCCGCCAGTTCCATCACGTCGTGGGCGCCGTTCGAGAACAGCCCCTGCACGACCCCCAGCACCGACCCCTGGGCATTCACCACCTCGAGGCCCACCAGATCGGCCCAGTAATACTGTCCCGCCTCCGGCTCCGCGAGTGCCGCGCGCGGTAGCCTGACTATGCTGCCCTTCAGCGCCAGTGCCTGCTCCCGGGTCTCGATGCCCTCGAGCTTGGCGAGCAAGTTGCCTGAGTGGACCCGGCTTGCCTCGACGCTGTACGTCACGTCCCCGATCCACCACTTCGCATGCGCTCCGAGGGCGCCCGCCTCGGCGCTGTAAGGCGCCACCCGGATCCAGCCGCGCACGCCGTAATTCCCGGCGACGCGGCCCATTTCAATCAATTGCTCAGGCGGCCTTCTTGCCAAACTGCTTCACGAGCCGCACGACGGTGGGCGAAAGCTGCGCGCCCTTGCCCTGCCAATGCTTCACGCGCTCCACATTGACGCGCAGGGCCTCCCGGCCCTCGGGCGCCTTGGGATCGTAGAAGCCCACGCTCTCGATGAAGCGCCCGTCTCGCGCCCGGCGCGAATCGGCCACCACCATGTGATAAAAAGGCCGCTTGTTGGCGCCGCCGCGCGCCAGTCGAATCACCACCATTGGGTATCCCCGTCGAACTGCGAAAAGGCGCGGATTATACGGTAAAAATCAGGGTTTTGGAAAGCCCGGCGCGCGGCCGTTACCGGATCCCGGGCAGGGCGCCCTTCATGTTGCGCATCATGCGCGCGAGGTTGCCGCCTTTCATCATCTTCATCATCTTCTGCATCTGCTCGAACTGATTCAGAAGACGGTTCACCTCCTGGACCGACACCCCGGCGCCGGCGGCGATCCGGCGCTTGCGGGAGGCCTTGAGCAGCTCGGGCTTGGCGCGTTCCTGTGGCGTCATCGAGTTGATGATGCCCTCTATGCGGCGCATCTGGCGGTCGTCCTGCAACTGCGCGGGGTTGACCTGGCCGGTCAATTGCGCCGGCAGCTTATCGATCAGCGCGGACATTCCGCCCATCTTCTTCATCTGCTGAATTTGAGCTTTGAAATCCTCGAGATCGAAGCCCTTGCCTTTCTTGATCTTGTCGGCGACGCGCTTGGCTTCCTCGAGATCGACGCCCTTGTGCGCCTCCTCGACCAGGGAAACGATATCTCCCATGCCAAGAATGCGCGAAGCCATGCGCTCGGGATGGAAAGGCTCGAGTCCGGCAAGCTTCTCGCCTACGCCGACGAACTTCACCGGTCTCCCGGTTACCTGCCGCACCGACAGCGCGGCGCCGCCGCGCGCGTCGCCGTCCAGTTTGGTCAGAATCACGCCGGTCAACGGCAACGCCTCGTTGAATGCCTTGGCGACATTCACCGCGTCCTGCCCCTGCATGGCATCGACGATGAACAACGTCTCGACCGGGGCCAGGAGCGTATGCAGCGCGGCGATCTCTTTCATCATCGCCTCGTCGATCGCCAGGCGCCCCGCGGTATCCACGATCAGCACGTCGTGGTAGTGCGTCTTGGCGTGCTCCAGCGCGCGGCGCGCGATATTCGCCGGCGCCTCGTCGGCCGCAGTCGCCAGAAAGTCGACTCCGGCCTGCGCCGCAACCGCCTCGAGCTGGTCGATTGCCGCCGGCCGGTACACGTCGCAGGAAACGACCAGGACTTTCTTTTTCTGTTCCTTCAGCAAGCGCGCGAGCTTGCCCGTGGTGGTCGTCTTGCCTGAGCCCTGCAGGCCCGCCATCAGTATCACTGCAGGCGGCTGTGCGGCCAGGTCGAGCCCGACATTGGCATCGCCCATCAGGTGGGTCAGCTGACGATGCACCACGCCCACCAGCGCCTGGCCCGGGGTCAGGCTGCCGATCACTTCCTGGCCGAGCGCCTTCTCGCGCACTGCGGCGATGAAGTCCTTGACCACCGGGACCGCGCAGTCGGCCTCGAGCAGCGCGACGCGCACCTCGCGCAGCGCGTCCTGGATATTGGACTCGGTGAGGCGAGCTTCGCCCCGCAACGTCTTGACGATGCGCGCGAGCCGCGTTGTCAGGTTGTCGAGCATGTTATGGCTGCGCCGGGAAGAGAGGCGCCGCGGCAACGCGGCACGCGGTGATAAACTGAAACGATGTCGTACATTCTACTGCACGCGCTGACCTGCGCCGTGTACGTCGGGCTCGCCCTGCACTTCTGGAGGACGCGCTGGTCGACCGGGCCGGCGACGACGACGCCGACGGAGGAGCCGGCGGGCGGCCTGAGGGGGTGGGAACGGGCAGCACTGCTGGTCCCGCTTGTGCTGCACGGCTGGCTGCTCTACGCCGACGTCGTGGCGCCCGCCCAGCCGCGCTTCGGCTTTGCCCACGCGCTGTCGGCGATGCTCTGGCTGGCGGTTCTGTTCTACTGGGCCGAAAGCTTCTTCTACAACCTCGAGGGCATGCAGGCGCCGGTGCTCGCCCTCGCCGCGCTCACCGCCCCCCTGCCAGCCATCTTCCCGGGCTACGCCACGACGCATGCGGCCTCGTTCGAGTTCAAGCTGCACCTCGTGCTCGCGATGCTGGCCTACAGCCTGTTCACCATCGCCATCCTGCACGCGCTGCTGATGGCGGTGGTGGAGCGCCGCCTGCACGGCGCGCGCAGGGGAGCGATGGCGATCGGCGAGCCGCTGGGTCCGTTGCGCGGTCCGTTCGCCTCGCTACCGCCGCTGCTGACGCTCGAGCGGCTGCTGTTCCGGCTCATCGGCGCAGCATTCGTGCTGCTTACCCTGACGCTTGCGACCGGGGTCATCTTTTCCGAATCGCTGTTCGGCCGCCCGATCCGGTTCGACCACAAGTCGGTGTTCGCGGTGGTGTCGTGGCTCACCTTCGCCGCGCTCCTGGTGGGACGTCATTTCTATGGCTGGCGCGGCCGCACCGCCCTGCGCTGGACACTCGCCGGCTTCGTGCTGCTGCTGCTCGCCTACATCGGCAGCCGCTTCGTGCTCGAGGTCGTACTGGGGCGCGGCGCAGCCTAGCGGCGGCCATGGAAGACATTCCCTTATCGGCGGAGCTTGCGGTCCTGGTCGTGCTGCTGGTGCTGTCGGGGTTCTTTTCGATCGCCGAAACGACCATGATGGCGCTCAACCGCTACCGGCTAAAGCACCTCGTGGCGCAGGGCCACGGCGGCGCGCGCCGCGCAGCGGCGCTGCTCAAACGCACGGACCGTCTGCTCGGCGGCATTCTGATCGGCAACACCCTTGCGATCACCGGCGCAACCACTGTTGCCAGCGTCGTGGCGGTGCGCTTGCTCGGCGAGGACAGGACGACCTACGCGGTGAGCACGTTCGTGATCTCGTTTCTGATCATCGTCTTCTCCGAGATTACGCCCAAGGTGGTGGGCGCCACCTACCCCGAGCGCGTGGGCCTGCCGCTTGCCTACGTCATCGGGCCCATGCAGCGGCTGCTCGATCCGCTGGTATGGTTCGTCAATCTGTTCGTCCGCCCGCTGTTATTGCTGTTCGGCGTACGGCCCGAAGAGAACACCGACGTACAGAAGCTCGCGCCGGAGGAGATCCGCACCTTGGTGCTCGAGTCTTCGAGCTTCATGCCCAAGAAACACGTGAGCATCCTGCTCAACCTGTTCGACCTCGGCAACATAACGGTGCAGGACATCATGGTGCCGCGTGCGCGCATCGAATCGTTGAAGCTCGACGACGACATGGATACGATCAAGCGACAGCTCGCAACCGCCTACCACCGGCGCTTGCCGGTGTTCCGTTCCAGCCAGGGCGAGGTCGCGGGCGTGTTGCACCTGCGCAAGGTGCTCGGCCCCCTGGACGCGGGCGCGTTCGACAAGACCGCGCTCGAGGAGCTGGTCGCCGAGCCCTACTTCGTGCCCGCGGCGACGCCGGTATTCACCCAACTGCAATACTTCCAGGAAAACCGCGAAAACTTCGCGCTGGTAGTCGACGAGTACGGCGAACTGATGGGGCTGGTCACGCTCGGCGACATCATCGAGGAAATCATCGGCAAGTTCACCACTACCGTGCCGTCCGCAGCGCCCGTGCTGCGTTGGGACGACGACGGCAGCGCTGCGGCCGACGGCGCGATGGCGGTGCGCGAGGTGAATCGGGCCCTGGGCCTGAGCTTGCCCACGGACGGGCCAAAGACACTCAATGGCCTGATCCTCGAGCACTTGCAGGACATTCCGGAAGCCGATGTCTCGATCAAGATTTCCGGCGTGCCGATGGAGATCGTGCACTCGCAGGGCCGGGCCGTGAAGGCAGTGCGCATATTCCGGCCGGCCGAGGCCGCGGCGGCCTCGGAGGAGGTCGCCTGATGCGGCCCGGACGGCACTCGAGCGGCGCCAGTTTCGAACCCTAAAAACATCGATATGTCAGCGCGTTAGCGTGCAAAGCTGAGGCTTTACAAAAGCGCGGCCTCAAGGCATCATCAATCGCTAACCGCGGAGCTCACACCATGGCCCGAGCGCAGGCCACAGCTCAGTCGATTCCGCCCGCAAGCGGGCTGGCCGGGCTCGCCCGTGCCCTGGTTCAGCACGGCCAGCTCGAGGAGTCCGAAGCCGACGCCCTGGCGCGCGCGGCGCATCGCGCCGGCGTCACGTTCGTCGAGCAGTTGGTCAAGAGCGGGCGCGCGAAAGCGGCGGACGTGGCGCGGTTCGCGTCGGCGACCTTCGGCTATCCGCTGCTCGATCTGGCAGCGTACGACCATGCCTACCTGCCGCGCGGGGCAGTCGACTCCAAGATGATCCAGGCCGCCCGGGTGGTCCCGCTGTACGTGCGCGGCAAGCACCTCGCGCTGGCGGTCTCCGATCCCACCCTCACCGACGTGCTCCACGACGTCAAGTTCCATTCGGGCCTCACCGTCGATCCGGTGGTGGTGGAGGACGACAAACTTGCCCTGCTGATCGAAGCTGCGGTCAGGAGCGCCGAGCAGGCGCTCGACGCCTTCATCGACGACAACTTCGAGTTCGAGTTCGCCGAGGATGAAACAGCGGGCGACACGACGGCCGCCACGGCCGAGGTCGACGACGCGCCAGTGGTGAAGTTCATCCAGAAGATGATGCTGGACGCCATCGTCGCAGGCGCGTCAGACATCCACTTCGAGCCCTATGAGAAGAGCTACCGGGTGCGCTTCCGCGTCGACGGCGACCTGCGCGAGGTCGCCACCCCGCCACTGGCGATCCGGGAGAAAGTCGCAGCGCGTATCAAGGTGCTGTCGCGGCTCGACATCTCGGAGAAGCGCGCGCCTCAGGACGGACGCCTCAAGCTGGCGCTGTCCAAGTCCCGCGCCATCGATTTCCGGGTTTCGACGCTGCCGACCCTTTTCGGCGAGAAGATCTGCATGCGGATCCTCGATCCCTCGGCGGCCATGGTCGGCGTCGATGCACTCGGCTACGAGGCCGAGCAGAAGCAGGCGCTGCTGGAGGCCATCGGCCGGCCCCACGGCATGGTACTGGTGACCGGGCCGACCGGAAGCGGCAAGACGGTCTCGCTGTACACCTGCCTTGGCCTGCTGAATAGGCCCGAAACCAACATCTCGACCGTCGAGGATCCGGTCGAGATCAACCTGGCCGGGATCAACCAAGTAAACGTCAACGAGAGGGCCGGCGTCAATTTCGCGGTCGCGCTGAGGGCTTTTCTGCGCCAGGACCCCGATGTGCTCATGGTCGGCGAGATTCGCGACCTCGAAACCGCCGAGATTGCGATCAAGGCGGCGCAGACCGGGCACCTCGTGCTGGCGAGCCTGCACACCAACGACGCCCCGGCGACCCTGTCGCGACTTGTAAACATGGGTATTGCGCCGTTCAACATCGCCTCGAGCGTGAACCTGATCACGGCGCAAAGGCTCGCCCGCAGGCTATGCTCCTGCAAGCGGCCTGCCGACATTCCGGTCGAGGCGCTGCTCGACGCCGGGTTCACCGAGGAAGACCTCGACGGCGGCTGGCAGGCTTACGCGCCGACCGGATGCGAGCTTTGCAGCGGACAGGGCTACAAGGGCCGGGTGGGGATATATCAGGTGATGCCGGTTACCGAGGATATGCGTCGCATCATCATGAAGGGCGGCGACGCGATCGACATCGCGGAGCGGGCGCGGGCCGAAGGGGTGCTCGACCTGCGGCAAGCGGGTTTGCGCAAGGTGCGCCAAGGCACGACCTCGTTGCAAGAGGTGATGGCGTGCACCAACGAATGACGCCGCAAAGCGTGCGGCGAGGTTCTTAAGGGAGTATCTATGGCGACGGCGGCAGCGGCGAAGGGTCCCAAGGAGTTCGTCTTCAACTGGGAAGGCAAGGACAAGAGCGGCAAGATCGTGCGCGGCGAGATGCGCGCGACCGGCGCGACGATGGTGAACGCCACTCTGCGCCGTCAGGGCATCCTGGTGCAGAAGGTGAAGAAGCAGAGCATGGGCCGCGGCGGCAAGGTCACGGACAAGGACATCACGCTGTTCACCCGCCAGCTGGCGACCATGATGAAGGCCGGCGTTCCGCTGCTGCAGTCGTTCGATATCGTCGGCAAAGGTGCAAGCAATCCTGCGGTATCGAAACTGCTGCTTGACGTCAAGACCGAAGTCGAGACCGGATCGTCCCTCGCCGCCGCGTTCAGGAAGTATCCGCTTTACTTCGACGCTTTGTTCTGCAACTTGGTCCAGGCCGGCGAGCAGGCCGGGATTCTTGAGAGCCTGCTGGACCGCCTGGCAACGTACAAGGAGAAGATTCTCGCCATAAAGTCGAAGATCAAGTCGGCGCTGTTCTACCCGATCGCGATCATCGTGGTTGCATTCCTGATCACCGCGATCATCATGATCTTCGTCATCCCGGCGTTCAAGCAGGTGTTCACCAGCTTCGGCGCCGATCTCCCTGCGCCGACGCTGTTCGTGATGGCGGTGTCGGACGCGTTCGTCGAGTACTGGTACCTCATCTTCGGTGTCACCTTCGGAGGTGTCTACGCGTTCTTCGCCGCGTGGAAGCGTTTGCTGCCGGTGCAGATCTTCATGGACCGCCTGATGCTGCGCGTGCCCCTGTTCGGCCCGCTGGTGAGGAAATCGACCATCGCGCGCTGGACGCGCACCCTTGCCACCATGTTCGCCGCGGGCGTCCCGCTGGTCGAAGCGCTGGATTCGGTCGGGGGCGCCTCGGGCAACCACGTCTACATGACGGCGACGAAACAGATTCAGTCCGAGGTTTCGACCGGCACGTCGCTCACCGTGGCGATGCAGAACGTCGGCGTCTTCCCCTCGATGGTGATCCAGATGTGCTCCATCGGCGAGGAAACGGGCTCGCTCGACGCAATGCTGAGCAAGGTCGCCGACTTCTACGAAGGCGAGGTAGACGACTCGGTCGAAGCGTTATCGTCGCTCATGGAGCCGATGATCATGGTCGTCCTCGGCACGCTGATCGGCGGCATGGTGATCTCGATGTACCTGCCGATCTTCAAGATCGGCCAAGCAGTCTGACGGAATTCGGCGAGCAAACTTGATGGCCGACATCAGCGGGCTCGCGCAGCCGCAGTTCTTGCCCTGGGTCGCTGCTATCCTTGGCCTTTGCATCGGATCGTTCCTTAACGTCGTCATCCACCGTCTGCCGAAGATGATGGAGCGCGAGTGGCGCGCGCAATGCGCCGAGCTCGGGGCGACCGTGGCAGCGCCCGGCGTCGGCGAAGCGGAACCGGCACGCTACAACCTGGTGGTGCCGCGCTCGCGCTGCCCGAGCTGCGGGCACGGCATTACCGCGCTCGAGAACATTCCCGTCGTCAGCTGGTTGATATTGCGCGGCAAGTGCTCGGCCTGCGGTGCGCCGATCAAGGCGCGCTATCCGGCGGTGGAAATCGCCGCTGGCGCGGCGGCCGGTTATGCGGCCTGGCGCTACGGCTTCTCGCTCGCTGCGCTTGGCGCAATGGCGTTTTGCTGGATGATGATCGCACTCGCGTTCATCGACCTCGACACGCAGCTGCTCCCGGACGACCTTACCCTGCCGCTGCTGTGGGGCGGCCTCGCGCTCAACCTCGGCTCGACCTTCGCGCCGCTGTCTTCGGCGGTGATCGGCGCACTCGCAGGCTACCTCTCGCTGTGGATCGTGTACTGGGCCTTCAAGCTCGCGACCGGCAAGGAAGGAATGGGTTTCGGCGACTTCAAGCTTCTTGCCGCGATCGGAGCATGGCTCGGCTGGCAGGCGCTGCCGCTGGTCATCCTGCTTTCGTCGCTGGTAGGGGCGACGGCCGGAATTTCGCTCATGCTCTTTACCAAGCGCGGCCGCGATCATCCCATTCCCTTTGGTCCCTACCTCGCCGCGGCCGGACTGATCGCGCTGTTCTGGGGACCACAAATCACGCACCGCTGGCTGCCGCTCGCCGGCTGATGCCGCTGGTGATCGGCCTCACCGGGGGCATCGGCAGCGGCAAGAGCGCCGCCGCCGAGGAATTCGCCCGGCTCGGCGCGACGGTGGTCGATACCGACGCGATCGCGCACGAGCTCACATGCGCGGGTGGCGCGGCGATGTCCGGGGTGCGCAGCCTGTTCGGCGACGCCTACATCGACGCCAGTGGAGCGATGGATCGCCGCAAGATGCGGGAACTGGTGTTCTCCGACCCGCGCGCAAAGCAGCGGCTCGAAGCCCTGCTGCATCCGCTTATCCGCGAGGAGTCGCAACGGCGCATCGCCGCGGCCACCGGCCCCTACGTGGTGCACGTGGTCCCTCTGTTGATCGAATCGCCTGACTATCGCCAGCGTGTCGACCGCGTGCTGGTGATCGATTGCCCCGAGGATGTGCAGCTGGCGCGGGTCCGGGCGCGCAGCGGCTTCGCGGAAGAGGAGGTGCGCCGCGTCATCGCGGCGCAGGCCACGCGCGCCATGCGCCAGGCAGCGGCCGACGACTTGGTCGACAACGGGGGCAGCCTGGAGGACCTGCGTGCGCAAGTGGGCGCCCTGCATCGACACTATCTTGAGCTGGCCGAGGCCGGGCGTTAGGTTGTAATCGACGCGCAAATCCCTCAGAATCCAAGGAATTTTCCAAAATGAGGCGATCCCGGCGCAACCGTGATCACGTACGAGTATCCGCTCAACGAGCGCATCCGCACGCTTCTGCGCCTCGAGGACCTGTTCGAGCGCTCGCGTCACTTCGTCGCGCGAACCGAGCAGCCCGACCACCACATGGCGCTGCTCACGCTGTTCGAGATCCTCGAGGTCGCGAGCCGCGCAGATCTGAAGTCCGATCTGCTGCAGGAGCTCGAGCGCCAGAAGCAGGTGCTGCTTTCGTTCCGCAACAACCCCCAGATCTCGGAGGAAGCCCTGAACGGGGTCCTGCGCGACATCGAGCAGGTATCGGCGGCGCTGTTCTCCATGACCGGCAAGATCGGCCAATACCTGCGCGAAAACGAGTGGCTGATGGCGATCAAGCAGCGAACCGGGATACCAGGAGGCGCCTGCGAGTTCGATCTCCCCTCCTATCACTACTGGCTGCATCGCCCGGCCGAGGAGCGCATAGGCCAGCTCGCCGCCTGGACCAGCCCGCTCTACCCCCTGCGCGACGGAACCGCGATCATTCTGCGGATCCTGCGCGAATCCGGCAAGCCGCAGAACCTTGTCGCGCAGGGCGGCATGTTCCAGCAAATGCTGGGCGGCAAGACCGCGCAAATGCTACGCGTGCGGCTTGATCCGGAAATTCCGTGCGTGCCCGAGATCAGCGCCAACAAGTACGTCCTCAACATCCGCTTCCTGGCCCAGGAACGGGAGGATTCGCGTCCCAAGACGGCCGATTGGGACGTTGCCTTCGAGCTCACCTTCTGCAACCTGTAGCGTAGTGGCGACGACGACCCCGACCATGGTGGCGTGCCCGTGCTGCGGTGCGCTCACCGCGTACACGCCGCAGAACAAGTGGCGGCCGTTCTGCAGCGAGCGCTGCAAGCTGATCGACCTCGGGGACTGGGCCGCCGAGCGCTATCGCGTGCCGCAAGCGGCCGAGCCTTCCTCCGAGGACGAACCGCCCCAGGACTGAGCTGCTAACCCCAGGCGCCGCGGATCATCGCCACGCCATGCGCGCCCGCGCGCCAGGCATCATCCAAGTCGGCGCCGCTCATTCCTCCGATCGCATAGACCGGGATGCTCGCGCCGCGCGACAGCGCGGCGAATCGCGGCCAGCCCATCGGCGTCGCGCCGGGATGGCTGACAGTCGGCTTTACCGGCCCGAGAACCGCGAAATCGAGCTCGAGCCGGATCGCATGTGCCAGTTGCTCCGCGTCGTGGCACGAGGCGGCCACCAGCCGCGCCTCCGGACGGGCGGCAAGGGACATGAGGCCGCGCGCGGTGAGGTGTACGCCTTCGGCGCCCGCAGCGCGCGCCAGAGCCGTATCCGAATTGACCAGCGCGCGGGCGCCGTGCCGGTGCGCGAGCTCGACGGCCCGCCGCGCGAACTCCGCGCGCGCGCCGGAGGCCATCGTCTTGTCGCGGATCTGGATCAGCTTCAACCCCTGCCCGAGCCGCTGCTCGAGGCGCCCGAGCATCGCCTCCGCACCGATCGTTTCCGCCGTGGTTATCGCGTATTCGTAGGGCAGCGCGAGCGAAGCGAGCACCGGCGCGTTTGCCGGTAGCATCGGTTGCGCGATCGGGGCGTCCGGCTGTTGCCATTTGATCGTCTGCGCCTCCCTCGGATGAGGTTCGCCGGACCACTCCAGCACGCGGAAGAAATTCAACCGCACGGTAGCGTGCGCATACGCATGGACGCGCGTGATCCACGGATACGCGCGTATCACGTCGATGCCGAGCTCCTCGTGCAGTTCGCGTGCCAGCGCGGCTGCGGCCGGCTCTCCCGCTTCGACCTTGCCGCCGGGAAACTCCCAGTAGCCGGCATACACCTTGCCCGCCGGACGACGCGCGATCAGGAAGCTTCCGTCGGCGCGCAGGATGACGGCGGCCGAGACCTCGAGCACCCGTTTCTACCGCTTGGTACGCGCGGTCCGCGTAGCGTGCTTGCCGGCCCAGTCGCGCGCGAATTGGTAGGCAACCCGCCCGCTCCTCGAGCCGCGCAGCAGTGCCCACTGCAGCGCCTCGTGGCGCGCCGCCTCGGCGTCCTTGTCCGAGCAGCCGAACGTCTTCAGCCAGTGCGTGACGATCACCAGGTACTCGTCCTGGTCGAAGGGATAGAATGAGACCCACAGCCCGAATCGCTCGGACAGCGAGATCTTCTCCTCGACGGTCTCGCCGGGATGGATCTCGTCGTCGACATATTTTGTTTCGAGGTTCTCCTGCATGTATTCGGGCATCAGGTGACGACGATTCGAGGTCGCGTAGATCAGCAGGTTCTCCGAGGTCGAGGAGATCGAGCCATCGAGTGCAACCTTGAGTGCGACATATCCGGCCTCCGCCGCCTCGAACGACAGATCGTCGCAGAACAGCATGAAGCGCTCCTTGCGACCCGCCACCAGATCCGTAATCGCAGGCAGGTCCATGAGGTCGCGCTTTTCTATCTCGATCAGGCGCAGTCCGTCCCGCGCGTACTTGTTGAGCAGCCCCTTGATGATCGACGACTTGCCGGTGCCGCGCGCGCCGGTCAGGAGCACGTTGTTCGCCGGCTTGCGTTGCACGAATTGGCGCGTGTTCTGCTCGACCTTGCGGATCTGGCCGTCGATCCCCTGCAGGTCGGCGAGCCGAATCTGGTGCACGTGGCGTACCGGCTGCAGCCAGCCGCCGAGGTTGAGCGGACCGGCCTTGCGCCAGCGGAACGCGATGCTGGCACTCCAGTCGGGCGAGGGTGGTGGCGGCGGCAGCAGCGCCTCGAGCTTGTCGATCAGCGCTTCGGCGCGGGCAAGCAGGCTGTCGGGGTCGGTTTTCATGAACGGTGGCTAGGTTCGGTATTCGGCGTTGATCTTGACGTAGTCGAAGGACAGATCGCAAGTCCAGACCGTGGCCGTCGCCTGGCCGCGGTGGAGCGACACGCGCACGGTGAATTCGGGCTTGGCCAGAGCCGCCACGCCCATCTCCTCCCGGTAGTCCGGATGACGGCCGCCGTTGGCCGCGACCAGCACCGAGTCCAGATACAGCTCCAGTCGCGACGTGTCGAGGTCCTCGATTCCCGCGTTGCCGATCGCGGCCAGAATGCGGCCGAGATTGGGATCGGAGGCAAAGAACGCGGTCTTCACCAGCGGAGAATGCGCGATGGCGTAGGCCACGCGGCGGCACTCCTCGCCGAAGCGGCCGCCCTCGATCTGCAGCGTGATGAACTTGGTAGCGCCCTCGCCATCGCGCACGATGGCCTGCGCCAGGAACGCGGCCACCTCGCTGATCGCGCGGCCCAGCGCGTCGAGGTCCGCCCTGCTCTGGGCAACGACCCCCGAGGCTCCGCTCGCCGCCACGACGAAGGCATCGTTGGTTGAAGTGTCGCCGTCGACGGTTATGCAGTTGAACGAGCTGTCGGCAGCCTCGCGCACCAGCGCTTCGAGCGCTTCCCCCGGCACTTGCGCGTCGGTCGCGATGAATCCCAGCATGGTCGCCATATCGGGGCGGATCATGCCGGCCCCCTTCGCGATTCCCGTCACTGTCACCTCGCCGCCGCTGAGGTGCAGCCGGCGCGACCCGGCTTTCGGCACGGTGTCGGTGGTCATGATCGCTTCGGCCGCCCCGAGCCAATTGTCCGGCCGCAGATCGGCGACCGCGGCGGGAATCCCGGCCACGATGCGCTCCACCGGCAGCGGCTCCATGATCACCCCGGTCGAGAACGGCAGCACCTGCCGCGCCGCGCAGCCGAGCGAGCGCGCCACTGCCTCGCATACCGTCGCCGCCCGCGCCAGGCCGTCTTCGCCGGTTCCCGCATTTGCGTTGCCGGTGTTGACCACCAGGCCGCGCACCTCCCCGCCCACGGCGAGATGACGCTTGGCCAGAGTTACCGGCGCGGCACAGAACCGGTTGCGGGTGAACACGCCCGCGACCGTCGATCCCGGCCCGAGCCGCATCAGTAGAAGGTCGCGCCGGTTGGCCTTGCGCACGCCGGCCATCGCCACACCAAGCTCGACTCCCGCCACCGGGTGCAGCGAGGCAGGATCAGGCGGCGCCAGGTTGACGGCCATTCGTCTTCAGGTCAGCTTGCCGTGGCAGTGCTTGTACTTCTTGCCCGAGCCGCAAGGGCAAGGATCGTTGCGCCCGACCTTTTGCGTCGGGCGAACCATCGGCTGCGGCTTCTTGGCCGCCGCCGAGGCGAGCGCCTCGTCTTCGGCCCCGAGCTCAACTTCGTCCAGGCTCGGGTGCTGCATGCGCAGGTTCTCGACGTGCTGTGCGTCATCGACCTCCGCCAACTCCTCGGTAGCGCGGATCTCCACTGCGGCGAGAGTCTTGGTCACTTCCAGCTTCACCGACTCGAGCATGGCGCCGAAGAGCTCGAAAGCCTCCCGCTTGTACTCCTGCTTCGGGTTCTTCTGCGCATAGCCGCGCAGGTGGATCCCCTGGCGCAGGTGGTCGAGCGCCGCAAGGTGCTCTCGCCAATGCCCGTCGAGTATTTGCAGCATGACGTAGCGCTCGTATTGCCGGAACGACGCTTCGGCGCCCTCCGGAACCTTGGCCGTGTATGCCTCGTGCGTCTTCTCGATCACGCGCTCGAGCAGCGTCTCGTCGTGCAGATCGGGCTCCTTTTCCAGCCACTGCTTGAGCGGCAGGTCGAGATTCAGCTCGGCCTTGAGCGCCGTTTCCAGGCCACCGATATCCCATTGCTCCTCAACGCTCTCCTCGGGAACATGGCCGCGGAAGATGTCGGTCAATACCCCTGCGCGCAATTCCGCAATGCTCGCAGATACGTCCTGCGACTCGAGCAACTCGTTGCGCAGCGCATAGATCGTCTTGCGCTGGTCGTTGGCGACGTCGTCGTATTCGAGCAACTGCTTGCGGATATCGAAGTTGCGCGCCTCGACCTTGGTCTGGGCCGACTCGATCGAGCGCGACACCATCGCGTGCTCGATCGCCTCGCCCTCGGGCATCTTGAGCATCACCATGATGCGGTTGATCCGGTCTCCGGCGAATATCCTCAGCAGAGGATCCTCGAGCGAAAGGTAGAAGCGCGACGAGCCCGGGTCGCCCTGCCGGCCGGAGCGACCCCGAAGCTGGTTGTCCACCCGGCGCGACTCGTGACGCTCGGTACCGATGATGTGCAGGCCGCCGGCTGCGACGACGTCGTCGTGCAGCTGTTGCCACTCCGATCGCAGCTTCTCGATGGGCGCCGTCTTGTCCGACGGAACGATTGACTCGTCCGCCTCGATCAGCTCGACCTGCTTGTCGACGTTGCCGCCCAACACGATGTCGGTACCGCGGCCGGCCATGTTGGTCGCGATGGTGACCATTTTCGGTCGTCCGGCCTGCGCCACGATCTCGGCTTCGCGGGCGTGCTGCTTCGCATTCAGCACCTGGTGCGGCAGCTTCTCCTTCGTCAGGAGAGAAGACAGCAGTTCGGAGTTCTCGATCGACGTGGTTCCGACCAGCACCGGCTGGCCGCGCGTGTAGCAGTCACGGATGTCGTCGTTGATCGCCTTGTACTTCTCCGCCACCGTGCGGTACACCAGATCAAGGCGATCATCCCGGATCATGCGCTTGTGCGTCGGCACGACGACCGTTTCCAGTCCGTAGATGTCCTGGAACTCGAACGCCTCGGTGTCGGCCGTGCCGGTCATGCCCGCGAGCTTGCCGTAGAGACGAAAGTAGTTCTGGAACGTGATCGAGGCGAGAGTCTGGTTTTCGTTCTGGACCGAAACCTTCTCCTTGGCCTCGACCGCCTGGTGCAATCCGTCCGACCAGCGCCGCCCCTGCATCAACCGCCCGGTGAACTCGTCGACGATGATTACCTCGCCGTTCTGCACCACGTATTGCTGGTCGCGGAGGAACAGGTGGTGCGCGCGCAGCGCGGCGTACAGCTGGTGCACGAGGTTTATGTACGCCGGTTCGTACAGGCTCGCCCCCTGCGGCAGCAGTCCGACGCGCGCCAGCACTTCCTCGGCGCGGGCGTGACCCGCCTCGGACAGCAGGATCTGGTGGCCCTTCTCGTCGACCCAGAAATCGCCCGGCCCGTTCTCCTCCTTCTGGCGCGTAAGCAGCGGGGCAACCTCGTTCATCCGGACATAGATCTCGGTCCGGTCCTCAGCCTGCCCCGAGATGATGAGCGGCGTTCGCGCCTCGTCGATCAGGATCGAGTCGACCTCGTCGACGATCGCGTAGTGCAGGCCGCGCTGGTACTTCTCCTCGACGTGCATCGCCATGTTGTCGCGCAGATAGTCGAAGCCGAACTCGTTGTTGGTCCCGTAGAGAATGTCTGCGGCATAAGCCTTGCGCTTCTCGTCCGGCTCCAGCTGCGGAATATTGACCCCGACCGTCAAGCCGAGAAAGCCGAACAGCTTGCCCATCCACGCTGCGTCGCGTTGGGCGAGGTAATCGTTCACCGTCACGATGTGGACCGCCCTGCCGCTCAGGGCGTTGAGGTAGGCGGGCAGCGTCGCGACCAGCGTCTTGCCCTCACCGGTGCGCATTTCGGCGATCTTGCCGTAGTGCAGCACCATGCCGCCAAGCAGCTGCACGTCGAAGTGGCGCATGCGCAGGGTGCGCTTGCCCGCCTCGCGCACTACCGCAAAAGCCTCCGCGAGCAGCTCCTCGATCGCGTCCTTGAGCACCTCGGCACGCTCGTCCTCGCCGGCGGCGGCCACGCTGTCGGCGACGCGCCGCCTGAATTCATCGGTCTTGCCGCGCAGCTGCGCGTCGCTCAGCGCCGCGACCTCCGACTCAAGTGCATTAATGCGGGCGACCTTGCGCGAATACTGCTTGAGCAGTCGCTCGTTGCGGCTGCCGAAGATTTTGGTAAGAACGTTTGGGATCATGAAGGTTGCGACCCGCTCCGCGGTCGGAACGCACGGGCCGGCGCGAGGACGGGGCGCGGCCTCGCCGTGGTCAAGCGGAAAGGGAAAATTTTAGCATGGCCGCCGCAGCGGCCGGCGCCGCGCCTAGTCGCGCGCCCGCGCCACGCGGCGCTGCCTGACGTCCGGCAACGTCGGGTCGACGGCTTTCAGAAAGCGGTCAGGGTTCAACGCCACGCCCTTGTAGCGCACCTCGAAATGCAGGTGCGGACCGGTGGCGCGGCCGGTGGAGCCGCTCAACCCGACCTCGCGACCGCGCATGACGATCTCTCCAGTCCGGACCAGGACCTTAGACAGGTGCGCGTAGCGGGTCGACAGCTCGTTGCCGTGGTCGATCTCCACCAGATTCCCGTACTGCGGGTGATGGCCCGCGAAATGGACCACCCCACCGGCTGCGGCGAGCACCGGGGTCCCGTTGTCGACCTCGAAGTCGATGCCTTCGTGCATCGCCAGCTGGCCGGTGAACGGGTCGATACGCTTGCCGAACCCCGAGCCGCGCGCCGCGTGCACCGGCATCATGGTCGGCATCACCTTGCGGCGCACGACCAGATCGCGCAGCTCCGAGTCAAGCACGCCGTAGAAATCGGAGCGGTTCTCCATCTGGCGCGAGAGCAGGGCAACCCTGGACTCCAGATCGCTGATCGACAGGTTCTGCGGCGGCATGGTCGCGACCGCCCCACCGAGCCCCGGGGGGCTGCCGAGATGGAGCTCCGCCGGCTTGATGCCGCCAAGCGACGAAAGACGCTCACCAAGGGCGTCGAGGCGTGCAAGCTGCGCCTGCATCTCGCCCAGCCTGACTGCCATGGCATTGACGTTCTGCTGCACGTACTGGCGCGCCTTCTCGGCTTCCGCCCGCTGCGCCGCGGCCACCAGCTTTTCGACGAACGGGATCTTGAATTCCGACGCGAAGTGAAGCGTCGTCCAGTACACCGCCCCGGTAAGAGCCGCCAGAAGCAGCAGGGCGACGACCAGGGACGCGAAGACATGGCGCGGCGCAATGGTCACCGACCGCGCTTTTGCCAACCGGTCGGAGATCAAGATAATCTGCACGTTCCGCTCCTCACCTCGTAACCCCCGTGCGATCTTCCAAGATCGGCCGCTTTCTCTCGACCGACGACGATTTACAACCCGTTGTCGCCAAAGCGCTCGAAATCCGGGCGCTCGCAAAGCTATGTACCGATTTCCTGCCGCCGGAACTCGCCGCCGATGTTCAGGCCGCCAACCTCAAGGACGGCAAGCTCGTGCTTCTGGCCACGCATTCAGCCGCCGCAGCGAAGCTCCGGCTACTGTCCGAAAGCCTCGCCAAATTCCTGATGAAACAAGGGGCAAAGGTTAATTCAGTTTCGGTGAAGGTGCAACCAACTACGTCACGCAAAAAGGATGTTGCGCCGCACAAATCAGCCCGGATGTCGCCTGCCGCAGTGTCCGAGCTCACCGCCCTGCACGCCCGGCTGGAGGACTCCCCCGCGCGCAGCGCGCTCGAGGCGATCCTCGCCAGACATGGCGCCAAGCCGGCTACATCATCTCCAGCAGGCGCTCGCCGAGGAACAGCAGCAGGATCAGGACGACGACAAAAAGGGAGTACTTGAACAGCTGCCAGGCAAAGCGCAGGTACCTGCGCTCCCCGCTCAGCATGTACATCAGCACCGATACGCCCAGCCCGATCGCGGCCAGCAGCCCGATGACGCGAAGCAGCAGCATGGCGCGCGGGAGCCGCTGGGCCTCGCGCCGCTAGGCGAACTGTTGCATCAGGCCGGCGACGCCCGCGGGCGCGTCCTCGGGGTGCTCGAACGAGACCAATTCCCACGCCGCCGCGTCGGCAAGCAGCTCGCGCAACAGCAGATTATTGAGCGCGTGTCCCGACTTGTGCGCCGAGAAAGCCCCCAGCAGCGGCTTGCCGATCAAATACAGGTCGCCGATCGCGTCTAGTACCTTGTGACGGATGAATTCGTCGGCGAAGCGCAGACCTTCCGCGTTCAGCACGCGGTACTCGTCCAGCACCACGGCATTGTCCAGGCCGCCGCCCAGCGCCAGCCCCGATTCGCGCAGGTTCTCCACCTCGTGCATGAAGCCGAAGGTACGTGCGCGGGCGATCTCTTTCAAATAGGAAGTCTGCGCGAAGTCGATGGTCACCGCCTGGCTCGAGCGGTCGATGACCGGATGATTGAAGACGATGGAAAACGACAATTTGAAGCCTTGGTAAGGATCCAGGCGCGCCCACTTGTCGCCGTCGCGCACCTCGACGCGCTTCTTTACCCGCAGAAACCGCTTCGGCGCCGCCTGCCGCTCGACGCCCGCCTGCTGCACCAGCAGCGCGAAGGGCGCGGCGCTGCCGTCCATGATGGGCACTTCCGGCCCATCGAGATCGACGTAAGCGTTGTCGACGCCCAATCCCGCGAGGGCGGACATCAGGTGCTCGACCGTGTAGACCTTGACGTCGCCCTGCACCAGGCACGACGACAAACGTGTTTCGCCGACCAGATCGGCGCGCGCGGGAACGTCGGCGGGCGAGGCGAGATCGACGCGGCGGAACACCACCCCGGTATCGGTTTCCGCCGGACGTAGCGTCATCGTGACCTTTTGCCCGGTATGCAGGCCGACCCCGGTGGCGCGGATGAGAGACTTGAGAGTGCGCTGGCGAAGCATCGGTAACTTATTGTCCTAACGGCGAATTGTAGCAGACAGCGGGCGCAGCGCCGGCAAGGAGGAGTGGCGCTGCGACCGCTGCGCTTGGGCGCGCGGCATGGACGGCGCGTGGTGCACCGCGCTCAGTCGGCCTGCTTGCGCAGGAACGCGGGAATGTCGTACTTGTCGACCCCGCTCTGTTGCAGCGCCTCCACCGTCGAGGCACGGTTGCGGCGGATGACCGCCGGCACCGCGTCGAGCTGGTTGTAATCGACGCCGTTGGATACCGCCTGATTGTCCGTGCCAGTCTTCTGCGACACCACCAGCTGCGGCTTGGGCTGGCGCAGCGTCGCGTGCGCTCCCAACCCCGTCGCCACGACGGTAACGCGAAGGTCGTCGCCCATCGCCTCGTCATAAACCGCGCCGAAGATGATGGTGGCATCCTCCGCGGCAAAGCTGCGGATGGTGTTCATGACCGCCTTCACCTCGCCGTGCTTGAGGCTCGAGCGGGTCGCGGTGATGTTCACCAGCACGCCGCGCGCGCCCGCGAGCATCACGCCCTCGAGCAACGGGCTGGCGATCGCCTGCTCTGCGGCGATGCGCGCGCGGTCGATGCCGTCCGTCATGGCCGAACCCATCATCGCCATGCCCTGCTCGGACATCACCGTGCGCACGTCCTGGAAATCGACGTTGATCAGCCCCGGGCAGTTGATGATCTCGGCAATCCCCGCCACCGCGTTGTTCAGAACGTCGTCGGCGGCCCGGAACGCATCGTCCATTGTGACGTCCTCGCCGAGCACGTCCTCGAGCTTGTCGTTCAGGATCACGATCAGCGAATCGACGTGCTGGCTGAGCTCGTCGATCCCCTGCTCGGCCAACCGCATGCGCTTGGTGCCCTCGAAGCCGAACGGCTTGGTCACCACGGCGACGGTCAGCACTCCAAGCGAACGTGCCACCTCGGCCACCACCGGCGCCGCGCCGGTGCCCGTGCCGCCGCCCATGCCAGCGGTGATGAACACCATGTTGGCGCCCGCGATCATCTCTTCGAGGCGCTCGCGGTCCGCTATCGCCACCTCGCGCGCCTCCTCCGGCTTGGCGCCCGCACCCAGCCCGCTGAGGCCGAGCTGGATTTGGTTGCGCGCGCTGTTGCGGGCGAGCACCTGCGCGTCGGTGTTGACGGCAATGAACTCCACGCCTTCGACGCCCTGCTCGATCATGTGATTGACCGCGTTGCCGCCGGCGCCGCCGACCCCGATAACCTTGATGACCGGTCCTGTTGCATGGTTGTCTACGATTTCGAACATGCCGTTTTCCTCCTTGCCAAAAAAACACCTACGAAAGAAGCCTCAAAAATTGCGCTGGAACCACTCGCGCATCCTCGACAGAACGGCGCGTAACGATCCGCTCTGGCGCGATATCTGCCCTTGTTGCACCTGCGACACGCCTTCGAGCAGCAACCCGACCGCGGTCGCGTAGCGCGGGTTGCGCAGGACCTCGGCGAGGCTGCCCGTGTAGCGCGGGATGCCGACCCGCACCGGCATGTGAAAAATCTCCTCGCCGAGCTCGACCATGCCGCGCATGACCGCGCTGCCTCCGGTGAGCACCACGCCGGAGGACAGCAGCTCCTCGAAGCCGGATTCGCGCAGCACTTGCTGCACCAGCGAGAACAGTTCCTCGACCCGCGGCTCGATGACCTCGGCGAGCGTCTGGCGCGACATCACCCTCGGGCCGCGATCGCCGATCCCCGGCACTTCGATCATCTCGTTCGGGTCCGCGAGCTGTCGCAGCGCCACGCCATGCCGGATCTTGATGTTCTCGGCTTCGGCGGTGGGCGTCCTGAGCGCCATCGCGATGTCGTTGGTGATCTGGTCGCCCGCGATGGGGATCACCGCCGTGTAGCGGATCGCGCCATGCGTAAACACGGCAATGTCGGTGGTGCCACCGCCGATGTCGATCAGACACACACCAAGATCGGTTTCGTCCTCCTGCAGCACCGCGCGCGAGGACGCCAGTGGCTGCAGGATCAGGTCATTCACCTCCAGCCCGCAGCGGCGCACGCACTTGACGATGTTCTGCGCAGCCGACACCGCGCCGGTGACGATGTGCACCTTCACCTCCAGGCGCACACCGGACATGCCGAGCGGCTCGCGCACATCCTCCTGGCCGTCGATGATGAATTCCTGCCGCAGCACGTGAAGGATCTGCTGATCGGTGGGTATGTTCACCGCCTTGGCGGTGTCGATCACGCGCTCGACGTCGAGCGCCGTGACTTCCTTGTCCTTGATCGCCACCATGCCGGTGGAGTTGAAGCTGCGGATGTGGCTGCCCGCGATGCCGGCGAACGCGGAGGCGATCTTGCAGTCGGCCATCAGCTCGGCCTCCTCGAGCGCGCGCTGCACCGCATTCACTGTGGACTCGATGTTGACGACGACGCCCTTCTTCAGGCCCTTGGACTCGTGTCCGCCCATGCCGAGGATCTCGAGCGCGCCGTCGGGACGCAGCTCCGCGACCAGCGCCACCACCTTGGAGGTGCCGATGTCCAGCCCGACGACCAGATCCTTGCTGTCTTTCGCCATTCCGTTCAGCCCTTCATGTCCTGCACGCGCAGCGCAAAGCCGTTGGGGTAGCGCAAATCCACGTATTCATGACGCTGCGGAATCTTTCCCAGCGTCTGCGGATATACCGCGACAAAGCGCGCCAGCCGCGCCTCGACCGGAAGCTCGTTGGTGTCGCGGCCCAGCACGACGCTCAGGCCGCTGCGCAGCTTGAGCTGCCAGGCATAGCGCGGCGTGAGGGTCAGGCGTACGAGTGGATCGCCGAGCGGCGCGAGCAGCGCCGAGAAGCGCCGGTAGCGGCGCGTCACCTCGGCCTCGGTGCCCGCCGGCCCGAAGAAAGTCGGCATCGCGGCGTCGGTATGTGCGACAAAGCGTTCGCCCTGGCTGTCGACCAGGGCGTCGTCGCCCCAGCGCGCGAGCGCGACGCGCTCCTCGATCTCGATCTCGAGACCGTCGGGCCACAGCCGGCGCACGTTCACGCGCCGCACCCAGGGCAGCTGCTCGAGCCCCGCGCGCACCGCCGCCAGATCGACCGAAAAGAAGTTGCCGGCGATCCGGCCACGGGTCGCCCGCTCGATTTGCGCCGCGGCGGTATGTGCGAGCGTCCCGCGAACGGTGATCTGGCGCAGCGGAAAGGCCGTCGAGCGCAGCGCCAGCTGCGCCGCGGCCAGCACGAATATCAGCAGCGCGATCCCGGTCAGGATGCCCGCCACGTAATTGAGCAGGCGCGGGTTATCCCACATGCGCACCCTCCAGGATCTTCAGGCACAGGTCCTCGTACGACATGCCGACGGCGCGCGCGGCGATCGGCACCAGGCTGTGCCCGGTCATGCCGGGCGAGGTGTTGACCTCGAGAAGCCACGGCTTGCCCGCCGCGTCGAGCATGAAGTCGACCCGCCCCCAGCCGCCGCAACCGACCAGCCTGAAAGCCTCGAGCGACAACGCCTTGAGCTTGTCTTCCTGTTGCTGCGGCAGGCCGCAAGGGCACAGATACTTGGTCTCGTCGCCGAAGTACTTGTGCTGGTAGTCGTAGTTGCCCTGCGGCGCTTCGATGCGGATCAGGGGCAGCACTGTGTCGCCGAGAATGCCGGCGGTGTATTCGGGCCCGTCGACGAAGGATTCCGCCAACGCGATGTCGTGGTATTTGTTCGCCGCCAGCTCGTAGGCCGCCGGTAACTGCGAGACTGTGGTGACTTTCGTCAGCCCCAGCGTCGAGCCCTCGTTCGCCGGCTTGACGATGAGGGGCAGGCCGAGATCGCCCGCCACCGCGTTCCAGTCGTCGCTTGCGCCGAGAATGCGATGGCGCGGCGTCGGCAGGCCACCAGCCAGCCAGATCATCTTGCTGCGCCACTTGTCGAGGGCGACGGCCGAACCCAACACGCCGCTGCCCGTGTAGGGGATGCCCATCACCTCCAGCGCGCCCTGTACCGTGCCGTCCTCGCCGCCGCGGCCGTGCAGCGCAATGAAACAGCGCGCGAAGCCTTCACGCTTGAGCTCGGCCAGATCGCGCTCGGCCGGATCGAAGGCGTGCGCATCCACCGCCTTCGCGCGCAGCGCCTTCAACACGCCCGTGCCGCTCATCAGCGACACCTCCCGCTCGGCGGACTTGCCACCCAGCAGCACCGCGACCTTGCCGAAGTCGGACGGCTTCATGCCGCCTCCCCCACGATGCGGACCTCGGGTTGGAGGTCGATTCCGGTCTGATCGAGCACCCGCGCGCGCACGGTCGCGATCAGCCATTCGATGTCGGCGGCCTTTGCCGCGCCCTTGAGGTTGACGATGAAGTTGGCGTGCTTTTCCGACACGCGCGCGCCGCCGCGCTCGAGCCCCTTGAGACCGCAGGCCTCGATCAGGCGCGCCGCGTGGTCCGCGATCGGGTTGCGGAACACGCTGCCCGCGTTCGGCAGCTGCAGCGGCTGCGAGGCGACGCGGCGCGAGAGGAATTCCTTGACCGTCGCGCGCGAGGCCTCGCCGTCGCCTTCGGCGAGCTGGAAGTAGGCCGCGACGAACCATTCGTCCTGCCCGAGCTGGCCGCCCTCCCTGAGCGCGCAATGCCGGTACGAGATCTCGAACTGGTCCCGCTCGCGGCTGCGCAGCTCGCCCTTGCGGTCGATGGTGACCGCGCGCGCGACGATGTCCCAGGTCTCGCTGCCGTAGCAGCCCGCGTTCATCGCCAGCGCGCCGCCGACGCTGCCGGGGATGCCGGCCAGGAACTCGGCGCCGGCCAGGTTGTTGAGCGCAGCGAAGCGCGCCACCTTGGGGCTGGCGACGCCCGCCTCCGCGTAGACGCGCCCGAGCAACATCTCCGGCCGCTTCGCCGCGGCGTGCGTCAGCACCACCGTGCCGCGCAGGCCGCCGTCGCGCACCAGCAGGTTCGAGCCCAGCCCGACGAACAGCAACGGCTCGCCGGCGGGAAGCTGACGCAGGAAGGCCGCCAGGTCCTCGAGATCGGCGGGCAGGTACAGCCGCGCCGCGCGTCCTCCGGCGCGCCAGCTGCTGTGGCGCGCCATCGGCTCGTCCAGTCGCAGCGTGCCGCGCAATCCCTGGAAGCTGAGCGTCTCGGCCATGTTCATGTCAGCTGCGCCGGCACGTTGCCGATCGAGCCAGCCCCCATCGTGAGCACCACGTCGCCGTCGCGCGCCACGCGCCGGATCGCGTCCGCCATCTGCGAGATGTCGTCGACGAACACCGGCTCGACCTTGCCCGCCACGCGCACCGCGCGGGCGAGCGAGCGGCCATCCGCGGCGACGATCGGCGCTTCGCCTGCGGCGTAGACCTCGGCCAGCAGCAGCGCGTCCGCGGTGGACAGCACGCGCACGAAATCCTCGAACAGATCGCGGGTCCGGGTGTAGCGGTGGGGCTGGAACGCAAGCACGATGCGCCGGCCGGGGAAGGCTCCGCGCGCGGCAGCGAGCGTCGCCGTCATCTCGGCCGGATGGTGGCCGTAGTCGTCGACCAGGGTGAAACGCCCGCCGCCGGCGAGGCTCACGTCGCCGCAGCGCTGGAACCGGCGGCCGACGCCGCGGAACTCGGCCAGCGCCTTCTGGATCGCGCGGTCCGGAACCGCAAGCTCGCTCGCCACCGCGATCGCCGCGAGCGCGTTCTGGACGTTGTGCCGCCCCGGGAGATTGAGCGTCACCTCCAGCGGTTCGGCCTTCTCGCGCAGCGCGCGAAAGCGCATCGCGCCAGCGGCGTGCTCGACGCCTTCCGCCCGCACCGCCGCCTCGGCGGCGAAGCCGTAAGTCAACACGGGCTTCGATACGAACGGCAGGATCTCGCGCACCTGCGCGTCGTCCAGGCACAGGATCGCGCTGCCGTAGAAGGGCAGGTTCTGCAGGAATTGCACGAAAGCCTGCTTCAGCCGCGCGAAGTCGTGCTGGTAGGTCTCCATGTGATCGGTGTCGATGTTGGTGACCACCGCGATCACGGGCTGCAGGTGCAGGAACGAGGCATCCGATTCGTCCGCCTCGACGACGATGAACTCGCCGCTGCCCAGGCGCGCGTTGGAGCCGGCCGCGTTGAGCCGGCCGCCGATGACGAAGGTCGGATCAAGACCTCCCTCGGCCAGCACGCTTGCCACCAGGCTGGTGGTAGTGGTCTTGCCGTGGGTGCCGGCGATGGCGATGCCCTGCTTGAGGCGCATCAGCTCGGCCAGCATCAGCGCCCGCGGCACGATCGGCACGCGTCTGGCGCGCGCCGCTATCACTTCCGGGTTGTCGCCCGCCACCGCGGTCGAGACCACCACCGCGTCGGCGCCCTCGACGTTGGCCGCCGCGTGCGCGAGGAAAACCTTCGCCCCCAGCCCGGCCAGCCGGCGCGTCACCGCGTTCTCGGCCAGGTCCGACCCGCTCACCTGGTAGCCGAGGTTGAGCAGCACTTCGGCGATGCCGCTCATGCCGGAACCGCCGATACCGACGAAATGGATGCGCCGCACCTTGTGCTTCACGCTGCGCCCCCTTCCGCCAGCGCCATGCAGCGCTCGGCGACCATGCGCGCCGCGTCGGGCTTGCCCAGGGCACGCGCCTTGCGCGCCATGTCGAGTAACCGCGCACGATCGAGCGAGCGCAACAGCGCGGCGAGCCGGTCCGGCGTCATCTCGGGTTGCGGCAGCAGGATCGCGGCGCCGCGCTCGGCCAGGAACGCCGCGTTCGCGCTCTGGTGGTCGTCCACCGCGTGGGGGAACGGCACCAGGATGCTCGCCACGCCGCCCGCGGACAGCTCGGCGACCGTGGTCGCGCCGGCGCGGCACAGCACCAGGTCGGATTCGGCGTAGCGCTGCGCCATGTCGTCGATGAACGCCAGCAGCTCGCCCGCCACGCCGGCCGCCGCGTAGTTCGCGCGCAGCGCGTCGAGATGCTTCTCCCCCGCCTGGTGCACCACCTGCGGCCGCTCCTCCCGGCGCAGGAGCGCGAGCGCCCTCGGGACGGCCTCGTTCAGCGCCTGCGCGCCGAGGCTGCCGCCGACCACCAGCAGCCTGAGAGGCCCGCTGCGCCCGGTGAAACGCTCTTCCGGCGCCGCGATGCCCGCGATCTCGGCGCGGACCGGGTTTCCGGTCCACTCGGCCTTCCTCAGCGCGCCGGGAAAGGCGACCATTACCTTGTCCGCGACCGCGGCGAGCACGCGGTTGGCGAGCCCGGCGATCGCGTTCTGCTCGTGCACCGCGAGCGGCCGCGCCAGCAGCGACGCCATCATGCCGCCGGGAAAGGCGACGTAGCCGCCCATGCCGAGCACCACGTCGGGGCGCACCCGGAACACGGCGCGACCGCTTTCCCAGAACGACCACAGCAGGTTGGCAGGAAGCAGCAGCTTGGCGAGCAGGCCCTTGCCGCGCAGCGCGCGGGCGCGGATCCACGCCATGCGGTAGCCGCGCGACGGCACGATGCGCGCCTCCATGCCGGTCCTGGCACCCATCCAGACCACTTCCCACCCCGCGGCGCGCATGCAATCGGCGACCGCGAGCCCGGGGAAGATATGCCCCCCGGTGCCGCCCGCCATGATCATGACCACGCGGCTCAAGCCGGCAGCCCCCGCGCAAGCTGGCGGTTTTCCCAGTCGATGCGCAGCAGGATCGCCAAGGCGACGAAGTTCACTACCACGCCGGTGCCGCCGAAGCTCATCAGCGGCAGCGTCAGCCCCTTGGTAGGCAGCAGCCCCATGTTGACGCCCATGTTGATGACCGCCTGGAAGCCGATCCACACGCCGATGCCCTGCGCCGCGAGGGCGGCGAAGTGACGCTCGCGCAGCGCCGCCTGGCGGCCGATCACGAAGGCGCGAAACACGATCCAGCCGAACAAGCCGATCACCACCGCGACACCGACGAAGCCGAGCTCCTCGGCGATCACCGCGAGCAGGAAGTCGGTGTGCGCCTCGGGCAGGTAGTGCAGCTTCTCGACGCTGGCGCCGAGTCCGACCCCGAACCACTCGCCGCGGCCGAAGGCGATAAGCGCGTGCGACAGCTGGTAGCCGGTGCCGAAAGCGTCGTTCCACGGGTCCATGAAGCCGAAGATGCGGTGCATTCGATACGGCGAAGACAGCACCAGTCCGGCGAACCCGACCGCCAGCATGACCACCAGAAGCGCGAAGTGGCGGCCGTTCATGCCGCCGAGGAAGATCATGCCGAAGGTGGTTATCGCGATGACGACGAAAGCGCCGAAGTCGGGCTCTCGCAGCAGCAGCCAGGACACCAGCAGCATCACGCCTAGCATCGGCAGCAGGCCCTTCTTGAAGCTCTTGAGCACCGCGTGCTTGCGCACCGTGTAGTCCGCCGCGTAGAGCACCGCGCCCAGCTTCATCAGCTCCGAGGGCTGGATGTTGAACGCGCGCAGGTCGAGCCAGCGGCGCGCGCCGTTCACCTCGCGCCCGATCCCCGGCACCAACACCAGTACCAGCAGCAGCACGCCGGCGACGAACAGCCATGGCGCCGCCTTCTGCCACAGTCGCACCGGAACCATGAACACGACCGTCGCCGCGAACAGCGCCGCGGCGAGGAAGATCGCCTGGCGCACCAGGAAGTAGGCCGAGTTGTCGCCCGTATAGCGGCTCGTGGCGGCGATTTCGATCGAAGCCGAATACACCATCACCAGGCCGCCCGCCGCGAGCAGCAGCCCAGCCCAGGCAAGCGAGCGGTCGTACTCCGCCATCGGCGTGCCCTGGGCGAAGACGTAGCTAGCCATGCGCCAACCCCCGTACCGCCGCAGCGAACGCCTCGCCGCGGTGGCGGTAGTCGCGGAACATGTCGAAGCTCGCGCAGGCGGGCGACAGCAGCACCGCCTGACCCGGTTGCGCGCAGGCCGCGGCTCGCTCGACCGCCTGCTCGAGCGAGGCACACAGCTCGAGCGGCACGCCGCTCGGCTCGAGCGCGCGCGCGATGAGCGGCGCGTCGCGCCCGATCAACAGCACGCTGCGTGCGTGCGCAGCCACTGCTGCCGCCAGCGGCGCAAAGTCCTGTCCCTTGCCGTCGCCGCCGGCGATCAGCACCACGCTGCGGGCGAGGCCGCGCAGCGCGGCGATCGTGGCGCCGACATTGGTGCCCTTGGAATCGTCGTACCAGGCCACACCGTCGCGCAGCGCCACCTGCTGCAGGCGGTGCGGCAGGCCCTTGAACGTGTGCAGCCCCTCGCCGATCGGCCCGTGGCCGGCGCCTACGGCGCGCGCGAGCGCGGCAGCGGCGAGCGCATTGGCCGCGTTGTGCCAGCCGTGGATCGGCAGCGCGTCGGCCTCGATCAGGGCGCTGTGGCCCTGCGCCAGCCACTTGCGGCCGTCGACCGACACGATTCCGAAATCCTCCTCTCGGGGCGGCGCATCGAGGCCGAAGCTGATGCGTGCCCGGCCCGGCAGCGCGAGCGCCGCCGAACGCGGGTCGTCGCGGTTCAGCACCTGCACCCCGTGGCCCTGGAATACGCGCGCCTTGGCCGCGCCGTACTCGGCCAGGTCGGCATAGCGGTCGAGGTGATCCTCGGACAGGTTGAGCACCGTCGCCGCGTCGGGCGCAAGCGACCAGGTCGTCTCGAGCTGGTAGCTGGAGAGCTCGAGCACCCACACCGCGGGCAGCTGCGCGGCGTCCAGACGCCGCATCAGCGCCTCGAGCGCCGCGGGACCGATGTTCCCGGCAACCTCGCAATCGAAGCCGGCCGTGCGCAGGAGATGGCCGGCGAGCGCGCTGACCGTGGTCTTGCCGTTGGTGCCGGTCACCGCGACGACGCGTCCGGGATTGCCGACCGCGCGCAGGTGCCAGGCGAACAGCTCGATCTCGCTCACCAGCGGAATGCCGCGCGCGAGCGCGTCCTGCACCACGGGCTCGGACAGTGCGAGGCCGGGGCTGATGCACAAGAGGTCGATTCCCTTCAGCAGGCGCGCGTCGAATGGCCCGGTCACCAGATCGGCGGACTCGAGGTCCGGCGCCCGCGGCGGCGCCTGCCGCGTGTCGGCGACCCGCGCGCTGGCGCCCTGCCGCATCACCCAGTTCGCAACCGCGAGCCCGGTATCGCCGAGGCCGAGCACCAGCACGCGCCTGCCCGCCAGCGCCATCGGGCGCGGGCGGGGAAGCAGACTGAAGAGCGGCTGGCGGGTCGACATGGTCACCGCAGCTTCAGGGTCGAAAGACCGAACAGGACCAGCATCATGGTGATGATCCAGAACCGCACCACGACCTGGCTCTCCTTCCAGCCCTCGAGCTCGTAGTGGTGGTGCAGCGGCGCCATGCGAAACACGCGCTTGCCCCCGCTCGCCTTGAAGTACAGCACCTGAATCATCACCGAGAGCGTCTCGGCGACGAATACGCCGCCCATGATGAACAGCACGACTTCCTGGCGCACGATCACGGCGATGGTGCCGAGCGCCGCGCCGAGCGCGAGCGCGCCGACGTCGCCCATGAACACTTCCGCCGGATAGGCGTTGAACCACAGGAAGCCGAGCCCCGCGCCGGCGAGCGCGCCGCAGAACACGGTCAGCTCGCCCGCCCCCGGGATGTGCGGCAAGCCAAGGTATTTCGAGAAGCCGACGTGGCCGGCGACGTAGGCGAAGATGCCGAGCGCGCTGCCGACCAGCACGGTCGGCATGATCGCGAGGCCGTCGAGCCCGTCGGTCAGATTGACGGCGTTCGATGAGCCGACGATCACGAAGTAGGCCAGGATCACGAACCCCGCCGCGCCGAGCGGATAGGCAACGTGCTTGAAGAACGGCACGATCAGCTCGGTCAGCGCCGGCGTGCCGCGCGCAAGCCAGGCCAGCGCGAACGCGGCGCCGAGGCCGATCATCGACTGCCAGAAGAATTTCGCCTTGGCCGACAATCCCTTCGGGTTGCGATGCACCACCTTGCGGTAGTCGTCGATCCAGCCGATCGCACCGAATGCCATGGTGACCAGCAGCACGACCCAGAGGAAGGCGTTGGACAGGTCGCCCCACAGCAGCGTGGTGATCCCGATCGAGAGCAGGATCAGCGCGCCGCCCATGGTCGGGGTCCCGGCCTTGGTGAGGTGCGACTTGGGCCCGTCGTCGCGCACCGACTGGCCGATCTTGTAGGTCGTCAGCCTGCGGATTACGAGCGGGCCGAGCACCAGCGAGATCGCAAGCGCGGTGAGGCAGGCAAACACCGCGCGCAGCGTGATGTAGTTGAAGACGTTGAACAGCCGCACGTCCTTGGCCAGCCAATGCGCGATCTCGAGCAGCATCAGTGCGCTCCTTCGCTCACCGGCGCGCCGGTGAGCGCCGAGACGGCGCGTTCCATGCGCATGAAGCGCGAGCCCTTTATCAGCACGGTTGCGCCGGCGCCGGCCGCCGCCCGCGTGGCCCCGATCAGCTCGTCCATCGAGGCGAAATGCCGCGCGCCGCGGCCGAAACCCGCGGTCGCGTGCGCCGTCATTTCGCCCAGCGCGTACAGCGCCCCGATGCCGCGTTCGCGGGCGTAGCGCCCGACCTCGAGGTGGAAATCAGGCCCCATATCGCCGACCTCCCCCATGTCGCCGAGCACCAGCACGGTCCGGCCGCCGGCCGCCGCCAGCACGTCGATTGCCGCGCGCACCGAATCCGGGTTGGCGTTGTAGCTGTCGTCGATCACGGTCGCGCCGGAGGCCGCGCGCTTGACCTGCAGTCGCCCGGTGTAGGGATGAAAGACGGCGAGCCCCGCGGCGATCGTCGCGGCGGGCACGCCGGCCGCGTGCGCGCAGGCCGATGCCGCGAGCGCGTTGCGCACGTTGTGCAGCCCCGGGATGGCGAGCGTGGCGTTCGCTTCCCCGGCCGGCGTGCGCAGGTGCAGCTCGCTCGCGAGCGGCTTGAGGGCATAGCCGCCGCCGATCATGGCCGGCGCCTCGAGCCCGAAATCGATTACCCGCCGTCCGCGCGCCGCGCGGCGGAACAGCGCTGCGTGCGAATCGTCCGCGTTCACCACCGCGATGCCGTCGGCGGGCAGGGCGGCGTACACGCTGGCATTCTCCGCCGCGACCTCCTCCACCGAGCCCATGAATTCCAGGTGCTCGCGCTGCGCGTTGTTCACCAGCGCGATCGTCGGCCGTGCCAGCCCGGCCAGATAGGCGATCTCGCCCTTGTGATTCATGCCGAGCTCGATTGCGCAGTAGCGGTGCGTCCCCCGCAAGCGCAGCAAGGTCAGCGGGACACCGATATCGTTGTTCAGGTTGCCCGTGGTGGCGAGCACGCTCTGATCGCCGCCGTGACGGCGCAGGATCGCGGCCAGCATCTCCTTGGTGGTGGTCTTGCCGTTGGAGCCGGTGAGCGCCACCAGCACGGGCGAGAAACGCGCGCGCCAGTGCTGCGCCAGCTCGCCGAGGCCACGCCGGGTGTCCGGCACGGCGATCAGCGGCAGCGGCGCCGCGCCGGAGTACTGCTCGTCGACCATCGCCGCCGCGGCGCCGGCCGCCCTGGCGGCGCCGAGAAAGGCGTGGCCGTCGAAGCGCTCGCCGCGCAGCGCGACGAACAGCTCGCCGCCCGCGAGGCTGCGGCTGTCGGTCGACACGGCGCTGAAGCCGGTGTCGGCGCCAACGCGGCGCGCGCCCAGCAACTGCACGGCCTCGGCAAGGCGCATCACGGCGCGCTCCATCGCGCAAGCGCCGACTCGGCTGCGCTGACGTCGGAGAACGGCAGGCGCTCGCCGGCAATCTCCTGATACGCCTCGTGCCCCTTGCCGGCGATCAGGACTACGTCGGCGGCGGATGCTTCGCCGATCGCGCGCGCGATCGCCGCGGCGCGGTCGCGCTCGAGCGCGTAGCCGGCGGACACACCGGCACAAATCGCAGCCAGAATCGCATCGGGGTCCTCGCTGCGCGGATTGTCGGAGGTCAGCAGCAGGCGGTCGGCGAGCCTCGAGCCGACCTCGCCCATCAACGGCCGCTTGGCCGGATCGCGATCGCCGCCCGCGCCGAAGACCGCGACCAGGGCGCCGCCACGGGCGTTTGCCACCGGCCGCAGCGCTTGCAGTACCTTCTCCAGCGCATCTGGCGTGTGCGCGTAGTCGACCACCACCAGCGGCTTGCCGGCGCCGGTGACGCGCTGCATGCGCCCGGACACGGGCGGCAGAGCGCCGAGCAGCTCGACCGCGCGCTCGAAGGCGACGCCGTAGGCGAGCAGGCACCCCAGCACGCCGAGCGCGTTGGAGACGTTGAAACGACCGAGCTGATTGATGCGCGCCTCCGCGTCGCCCCAACTGGAGACAAGCGACACGTTCATTCCGTCGTCGTCCACCGAAACCTCGCGCGCCGCGACGAATTCACTCACCACGCCGGGCGCCAAAGCCGAAAGCGAAAGCGCGTAGCCGATCGTGCGCTGGCCGCGCGTGGCGAGTCGCTGCGCAAGCTGGACGCCGAGGATGTCGTCGAGATTGAGAACCGCGGACTGCAGGCCCGGCATGTCGAACAACATGGCCTTCGCCTGGCCGTAGGCGTCCATCGATCCGTGGTAATCGAGATGGTCATGCGACAGGTTGGTGAACAGCGCACAATCGAAGGCGACGCTGTTGACCCTGCCTTGCGCAAGGCCGTGCGAGGACACTTCCATGGCAGCGGCCATGGCACCCTCGCGCTTCAATTCGGCCAGCACCCGATGCAGCTCGAGCGCGTCGGGCGTGGTATTTCCGAGCGCCGAGAGCTCGTCGGGAAAGCCGCTGCCGAGCGTGCCGATCACGCCCGCGCGAGTGCCCTCGGCGGCCAGCAAGGCGGCGATCCATTGCGTGCACGAGGTCTTGCCGTTGGTCCCGGTCACGCCGCAGACCCACATCGACTCCGACGGCCGGCCGTAGAACGCGTGCGCCAGCGCGCCGGCCTCGCGCTTGAGGCCGCTGACGCCCAGGTTCGGCACGCGCCAGTCCGCGTCCCAGGCGAAGCCTTCGGCCTCCCACACCACGGCCGCCGCACCGCGCCGCAGCGCGTCGGCGATGAAGTTGCGGCCGTCCGCGGCCTCGCCCGGATAGGCGAAGAACGCCACCCCAGGCGCGCAGACGCGGCTGTCCGAGGCGAGCCGCTCGATCATCGCGCCCTGTTTGGCGAGATGCCCGAACACGTCGACTGTCGTAGCACCCACCTGTCCGCCCGGCATCCGCTGCACCGCCATACCATCTCGACCAAGGCCAGGAACGGGTCGCGAATCACGTTCCCTCCTTGGCGTCGTCGCCCTTGCCGGGCAGCTCGAGGGGCTCGAGCGGCGCGTCGTGCGGCACGTTGAGCATGCGCAGGGCCCCCTGCATCACCTGCGCAAACACCGGCGCTGCCACCAGGCCGCCGTAGTACTCGCTGCCGGCCGGCTCGTCGATCATGACCGCGATCAACATGCGCGGGTTCGACGCGGGCGCGAAGCCGACGAACGATGCGATGTACTTGTGCGCCGCATAGCCGCCGTTTTCCTGCTTGTGCGCGGTGCCCGTCTTGCCCGCCACGCGCCAGCCCACGATGCGGGCGCGCGGCCCGGTGCCTCCCGGCTGCACCGCGAGCTCGAGCATGTCGCGGACTTCGCGCGCAGTGCGTCTCGAAATGACGCGCACGCCATGCGCCGGGGCGCCGGTGCGCACCAGCGTCAGCGGCACGAGCACTCCGTCGCGCGCGAACACGGTGTAGGCATGCGCCAGCTGCAGCAGGCTCACCGAAATGCCGTGGCCGTAGGCCATCGTCGCCTGCTCGATCGGGCGCCAGGTCTGCCACGGGCGCACCTTGCCGCTCGCCTCGCCCGGAAACCGGAGCTGGGGCGGCGCGCCGAAGCCGACCCGCTCGAACATGTTCCACATCTGCTGGCGCGGCAGCTCCAGCGCGATCTTCGCCGCGCCCACGTTGGAGGATTTCTGAATCACCTGCGCCACGCTCAGCGTCGACTCGGGGTGCGCGTCGTGGATGGTGTAGCTGCCGATGGTCAGCTTGCCCGGCGCGGTCTGCATCCGCGTCGAGGGCGAGATGCGGTGGTGCTCGAGCGCGACGGCGATGGTGAAGGGCTTGAGCGTCGAGCCCGGCTCAAAGCTGTCGGTGAGCGCCCGATTGCGCAGCTGCGCCCCGCTGAGATGCGAACGGTTGTTCGGGTTGTACGAGGGAACGTTGGCGAGCGCGAGCACCTCGCCGGTGCGCACGTCCAGCGCCACGATCGCCCCGGCCTTGGCCCCGTGCAGGGCGACCGCGTTCCTGAGCGCGCTGTAGGCAAGGCTCTGAATCTTGCTGTCGATCGACAAGGTCAGGTCGCGGCCGTCCTGCGCGGCGCGAATCGATTCGACGTCCTCGACGATGCGGCCGAGGCGGTCCTTGATCACGCGCCGGCTGCCGGGTTGGCCGGCGAGGCTGGACTGAAAGGCGAGCTCGATACCCTCCTGGCCCGCGTCGTCGACGCCGGTGAACCCGACCAGGTGAGCGGTCACTTCGCCCCCCGGGTAGTAGCGCCTGTACTCGCGCTGCTGATAGACGCCGGGAATGCCGAGCGCCTCCACCTTGGCCGCGGTATCGGGCGAAATCTGCCGCTTGAGGTAGACGAAGTCGCGCGAGGTCTCGGCGAGCTTCCTGTTGAGCTCGCGCCGCTCGAGTCCGAGCAAGGCGGCGAGCCGCTTTTTCTGCTCTCGGCTTGCCTTGACGTCGTCCGGGATGACCCAAATCGACTTCACCGGCGTCGAAACCGCGAGCGCCTCGCCGTTGCGGTCGAGGATGCGCCCGCGGGTGGCCGGCACCTCCATCACGCGCGAATAGCGCGCCTCCCCCTTTTCCTGCAGGAACCCGGTCTTCATCGCCTGCAGGTACACCGAGCGCCCGACGAGCACGGCAAAGACGAGCATGAACGCAGCGAGGACGAAGCGCGCCCGCCACACCGGCAGGCGGACCAGCGCGGGGGCCGCCGCAAGGCTCACCGCTTCGCCTCCGCAGGGCGCGTGACCACGACTACGCGGCGCGGGTCCGGCACGTGCATGCCGAGCGTGCCGGCGGCGATCTTGCCCACGCGCGCGTGCAGGCTCCAGGTGCTCGCTTCGAGCTGCAGCTGACCGTAGACGATGTCGAGCTGACGCTCGCGCTGCTGTTCCCGATCGAGATCGGAAAACAGCTTGCGCGCCGTATGCTGCGAGGTGACGAGCCCGAGCGCGCAGACGACGAGAACCAGGAGGAGGAGAAGGTTCAGCTTCGCCACGCGTCGGGCTCGATTCGGTTGAGGAGCGACGGGTCGACAGGCGCGCCCGTGCGCTCGGCGACGCGCAGCGTTGCGCTGCGCGCGCGCGGATTCGCCGCGATTTCGGCAGCCGAGGCACGGATGGCACGGCCGACGATTCTCAACGGCATTTGTGGCATTTCGCTGGCGCGGAGGGGCAAATCCCGCGGCAGTTCGGCGCGCGAGGCCGCACGCATGAAGCGCTTGACGTTGCGGTCCTCGAGGGAATGGAAGCTGATCACCGCCAGCCGTCCACCCGGCGCAAGCTGCGCCAACGCCTGTGGCAGCATCAGCGACACTTCCTGAAGCTCCCGATTGACGAGAATCCGTAGAGCTTGAAAGGTGCGCGTCGCCGGATCCTGGCCCGGCTCCCGTGTGCGGACCGCCGCACCCACGATATCGGCAAGTTGCTTGGTGCGGACGACGGGTTCGCGTTCGCGAGCAGCAACAAGCGCCTTTGCAATCTGTTTAGCAAACCGTTCTTCGCCATAGTCCCCTATCCCCTCCCTGATTTCCTGCTCAGTCGCCCTTGCGAGCCATTGCGCCGCTGTTTCGCCGCGGCTGGTGTCCATGCGCATGTCGAGCGGCCCGTCGGCGCGGAACGAAAACCCGCGCGCGGGATCCTCGAGCTGCGGCGACGACATGCCCAGGTCGAACAACATTCCGTGCGCCAGCGGCACGCCCGCCGCCTCGAGCACGGCAGACAGTTCGCTCATGCGCGCGTGCCAGACTCGGAAGCGTGGATCGGCGATCGCCTGCGCAGCCGCAACTGCCTGCGGATCGCGATCGATCGCGATCAGGCGCCCGGCCGGGCCGAGCCGCTCGAGAATGGCGCGACTGTGGCCGCCGCGGCCGAAAGTGCCGTCGAGGTAGACCCCGTCCGGCCGCAAAGCAAGCGCCTCGATGGCCTCGGACAGGAGCACGGCGCGATGCGTGAGCGTCTGGGCGCCCATCGTCCGCTCCCGCCGTCACAGCGAGAAGCCCTCCATACCCGGCGGCGGCGCACCGGTGCCGGACAGCGCGCTGGCGAGCTTGGCGCTCCACACGCCGCTGTCCCAGAGCTCGAAATAGCCGCCCTGGCCGACCATCATCGCCTCGCGTTCGAGCTTGGCGTGCAGCCGCAGGGCCGCCGGCAGCAGCACGCGACCCGAGCCGTCCGGCGCGACATGCTCCTCCATGCCGAGCAGCAGCCGCTTCCACCAGCTGGCCTGCGAATTGAAGCTCGGGAAAGTCTCGACCTTGGCGCGCACGGGCTCCCAAGCGGCCTCGGGATAGATCAGCACGCAGCCTTCCGGGTGTGCCGTGAGCACCAGTGCGCTGGCGCCCTCGAGCAGCGCCTCACGATGGCGCGTCGGGATAGCCAGGCGGCCCTTCGCGTCCAGCGTGATGACGGTTGCCCCGTGAAATGTTCCGCCCATGGCCCGTTTTTCCTCGGCGAAGTGCGAGCGAAGTGCCGAACTCCGCATTTCGCCACTTTTTTCTACCTTTTCCCACTGTAGGGTAAAGAAATCTGCAGGTCAAGCGCATGACAGGGAATTTTTCTCAATGAGACAAAGACTTAGAGCGAAATTACAACATGAAATCTTGAAGAAAAATTGCATTATTATTCATGCAGTTATAAATCCGACTAGAAGTGACTTCTTAGGAGTGACGGGAGAATCGCGGCCGGCCGGGCGACGCCGTGCTACCTTGCGCGGCGATATGCAGCCGCCGCTCGCCGTCCTGCAGCGCCATCCCCCGCACGGCTACACCCTGGCCGGGCTGCTCGCCAGCCGCGCGCGCGACGACGCGGCGCGCACCCTGCTCTGGTACGACGGACGGGAAACGAGCTATGCGGACTTCGCGCGCCGCGTCGAGGCGGCGGGGTGCGCGCTAGCGGCGCGCGGCATCGGCCCGGGCGACCGCGTCGGCGCCATGGCGACCAACAGCGCCGATTACGTCGTGCTGCTGTTCGCGCTTGCGCGCCTCGGCGCGATCTTGGTCCCGGTCAATCCTGAATTCGGCCCCCAAGAGGCGGGCTACATCCTGCAGCACGCCGGCGTGCGCGCAATCGCCGCCGTGCCCGCGGCGCTCGACACGGCGCGCGAGGCGGCACGGCCACTGGCGCCCGCGGCCTGGTTCTTCATGCTCGAAGGCGAATGCGAGGGCGTGCCGCGCTTCGGCGACCTGATCGCGGAAGCGCCCGCGCTCGCGCTGCCGCCCGAGCCACAGCCAGAGGCGACCTGCCTGATGCTCTACACCTCGGGCACCACCGGCTTCCCCAAGGGCGTGATGCACAGCCAGCGCAGCTTCGTCATGGCGGGCGAAGGCTTCCTTGCACGCATGTGGCTGCAGCCCGACGACTGCCTGATGTGCATTCTGCCCATGTTCCACATCAACGCGCTGTTCTACACCATCGCCGGAACATTCGCCGCCGGCGCAAGCGTTGTGCTGGTACCGAAGTTCTCCGCATCGCAGTTCTGGAACACCGCTGCCGCGACCGGCGCCACGCAGGTCAACATCATCGCCGCGGTTGGCAACATCCTCGCCCGCCGTCCGCGCAGCGAGTTCGACCCCGGGCACAGGCTGCGCGTCATCTACGGCGCGCCGATCACCCCGGATCTGGAGCGAACCTTCCGCGAAGAGTTCGGCGTGCCGATGCTGATCGAAGGCTACGGCATGACCGAGGTACCCGGGGCCTGCAACAATCCGTTCGACGGCGAGAAGAGGCCGCTCAGCATGGGCAAGGCGGCGGTGCACCCGGACCCCCGGGTGATGTTCGCCGAATTGCGCGTGGTCGACGACGACGGCCGCGACCTCCCGGACGGCGCCGACGGTGAGCTGTGGGTTCGCACCCCGATCCTGATGCAGGGTTACTACAAGGACCCCGAGCAGACCGCGGCCGCGATGCACGACGGCTGGTTCGCCACCGGAGACCTGGTCAGGCGCGACGCCGACGGCTACTACTACTTCGTCGCGCGCAAAAAGGACATCATTCGCCGGCGCGGCGAGAACATCTCCGGCGCCGAAATCGACCGCGTCGCGGGTGACCACCCGGCGGTGGTGCAGTGCGCCGCGATCCCGGTGCCGTCCGAGCTGGGTGAGGACGAAATTCTGCTGGCGGTGGTACGCAAGCCCGGTGCCGCCGTCAGCGAGCGCGAGATCGCCGCCTGGTGCGCGCAGCGCCTGGCGCCGATCAAGGTGCCGCGCTACGTCGCCTTCGTCGACTCACTGCCGCAGACCGCCACCCATCGCGTCGCCAAGTTCAAGCTGCGCGGCGACAGGGCGCTCATCGCGCGCGCGACCGACCTGGCGCGCGGCTAGCCGCGCGCGGCGGCGTCAGTGGCCGCGGCGGCGACGCCGACCTTCTCGCTGGCAGCCAGGATCTCCTTCCACGTGGTGGCATCGACTTCTATACCGTCGCGACTGCGCTTGACGCGCGTTTCGCGCTCGGGGTCACCGGCGATGCGCACCTTGTCGAAGCCCGCCCCCGGCGGCGACTGCTTGACCCAGTCGACGAACGCCGCCGCCTCGTTGCCGAAGAAATCGCCGGTTCCGAGCCGGGCGGGATCGATGAGGATCGAAAGCATGCCGTTCAATACGCGCTTCTTGCTGCGCTCGCCGGTGCGCTGCGTGCCGCCGCCCGAGAGCGCTCCGCCCAGCAACTCGCAGGCCACCGCGAGGCCGTAGCCCTTGTGCAGCCCCATGGTGGTCAGCGCTCCCAGCGGCTCGATCACGCCGTAGCGCGGGTCGACGGTCGGGTTGCCCTTGTCGTCGATCAGCAATCCCGGCGCGACTTCGACCCCCTTGTTGTGCGCGACGCGGATCTTGCCCTGCGCCACCGCGCTGGTGGCCATGTCGAGAATCATCGGCGGCTGGCCCGCGAGCGGGATGCCGATGGTGCAGGGATTGGTGCCGAAGCGCGCGTCGCTGCCGCCGTAGGGTGCGACGATAGGGCGCGAAATGACGTTGACGAAGCTGATCGACACCAGCCCTTGGGCGACCGCCTGCTCGGCCCATTGTCCGATGCGGCACAGATGGTGCGCGTTGGCGAGCGCCATCACGCACGCGCCGTGCTGCTTGGCGCGCGCGATCGCCATCTCGGTCGCTTCCATGCCGATGACCTGGCCGTAGCCCGCCTGCCCGTCGAGCGCGAGCAGCGCGCCGCCGTCGAACTTCATCTGCGGATGGCGGTTCGGCTGCAGTCCGCCCTCCTTCAGCGAATCGACGTAGCGCGGGATCATGCCGACGCCGTGCGAGTCGTGTCCGCTCAGGTTGGCCATCACCAGGTTGGCGGCGACGAGCTGCGCCTCGCGCGGTTCGCTGCCGCCGGCGGCGACGATGGCGGCGATCGCGCGCTCGAGCGGCTGAGCTTGGAAAACGTGGGATTCGGCCATGTTGTCAAAACGGTACGGGAAGAGGGGCGCAAAGTGTACCCTGCGGCCACCCGTCCCGCAGGGTCGTGTTTACAATGCCGAACGGAGGAAGCCTCGCCATGAAAAAGAAGCCCGAAGAGCTGCGCAGCCACCGCTGGTACGGCGTCAAGGACCTGCGCTCGTTCGGCCACCGCTCGCGCACGGCGCAGATGGGCTACGACCGCAGCGACTACCAGGGCAAGCCGGTGATCGCGATCATCAACACCTGGTCGGACATCAACCATTGCCACACTCACTTCAAGCAGCGGGTCGAGGAAGTCAAACGCGGGGTGTGGCAGGCGGGCGGCTTTCCGCTCGAGATGCCGGCTATGGCGCTTGCGGAGACGATGCAGAAGCCGACCACGATGATGTACCGCAACTTCCTCGCCATGGAAACCGAGGAGCTGCTGCGCTCCTACCCCGCCGACGGCGCCGTGCTGATGGGCGGCTGCGACAAGACAACGCCCGCGCTGATCATGGGCGCCACCAGCATGAACATCCCCGCGATCTACATGCCCGCCGGCCCGATGCTGAGGGGCCACTGGCGCGGCAAAACGCTCGGCTCGGGCTCCGATACCTGGAAATACTGGGACGAACTGCGCGCGGGCCGCATCACCGAGCGCGACTGGCAGGAGATCGAGGACGGCATCGCGCGCTCGGCCGGCACCTGCATGACCATGGGGACGGCGGCGACCATGATGTCGCTCGCCGAGAGCCTCGGCCTGACCCTGCCCGGCGCCGCCTCGATCCCGGCGGTCGACGCCAACCACTCGCGCATGGCGAGCCTGAGCGGGCGGCGCATCGTCGAGATGGTTTGGCAGGACGTGAAGCCGCGCGACATCCTCACCGCCGAGGCGTTCGACAACGCGATCACCACCCTGATGGCGCTCGGCGGCTCGACCAACGCGATCGTCCACCTGGTGGCGATGGCCGGGCGCGCGGGCCTCAAGCTGCCGCTCGAGCGCTTCAACGAGATCTCGGCCCGCACCCCGGTGCTCGCCAACATCCGGCCCTCGGGCGCCGAGTACCTGATGGAGGACTTCTATTACGCCGGCGGGCTGCGCGCGATGCTCGCCGAGGTGAAGGACCTGCTGAGGCTGGACGCGCGGACCGTGAACGGCGCCACCCTGGGCGAGAACCTCGCCGGTGGCGCGATCCAGAACCCCGAGGTCATTCGCCCGCGCGCCAATCCCCTCAAGGCCGCCGGCGGCATCGTCGTGCTGCGCGGCAACCTGGCGCCCGACGGTGCGGTGATCAAGGCGAGCGCGGCGAGCCCGCATCTTCTCAGGCACAGCGGGCGCGCGGTGGTATTCGAGGACTACAACGACATGGCCGCGCGCATCGACCGCGACGACCTCGAGGTCGACGCCGACTCGGTGCTGGTGCTGAAGAACGGCGGTCCGCTCGGCGGCCCGGGGATGCCGGAATGGGGCATGCTGCCGGTACCGAAGAAGCTGCTCAAACAGGGCGTGAAGGACATGGTGCGGGTCTCGGACGCGCGTATGAGTGGCACCAGCTACGGCACCTGCGTGCTGCACGTGGCGCCCGAATCCTTCGTCGGCGGGCCGCTGGCGCTGGTCGAGAACGGCGACCCGATCGAGCTCGACGTCGAGCGCCGCACGCTCGATCACAAGATCCCCGCAGCCGAGCTGCAGCAACGCCGGGCGGCATGGAAACAGCCGCCGCGCAAGTTCGAGCGCGGCTACGGCGCCGTGTTTTCGCAACACATCGGCCAGGCCGACCAGGGCTGCGACTTCGACTTCCTCGAAGGCGCCGCGCCCACCCCCGAGCCCGAGATCCACTGAAGAGCCGATGCTGCGCGAACTCAGACCTGCGCGCTTTTTGCTGGCGCTGCTGCTGTCGAGCATGCCGCTGGTGGGCTATCTGCAGCAGGCGAACTACTACACCTTCGTCGTTTCGTTCATGGTGATCCCCCTTCTCGACTGGCTGGTCGGCAAGGACCTCTCGAACGAGCCGCTGCGGGATTCCGGGCAGCGCCTGCGCAACGGCTATTACCGTGCGATTCTGTACGCCTACGTTCCGCTCCAGCTCGCGCTGATCGTCTGGGGCGCGGCAGTCTTTGCACGCGGTGAGCTGTCGCCCGCGCAGGCGCTCGGGCTCGCGCTCTCGGTCGGGGTGGTCACGGGCGCGCAGGGAATCACCATCGCGCACGAGCTCGGCCACGGCCGCTCCCTGTTCGATCGCCTGCTCGCGCAGCTGCTGCTGGTGACCG
>Ga0102953_1000208_pt1 | contig 41838 bp, 40 predicted proteins | sample SalPon2A_C_D2_MG_FD_78509 | JGI IMG/M metagenome (GOLD analysis project Ga0102953, IMG submission 78509) | Soil microbial communities from South San Francisco under conditions of wetland restoration - Salt Pond MetaG R2A_C_D2_MG | ecosystem: Environmental > Terrestrial > Soil > Wetlands | place...
GCCATTGGCAAAGTTCCCCAGGATGAGGTCGATCAACTTGTAAAAACGTCGTTTGACAGCGGAATCAATTTTATTGATACGGCAAACGCCTATTCCGAAGGCCTTTCTGAAATCATGCTGGGGAAAGCGTTAAACAACTTGGGCATCAATCGACAACAAGTGTTTGTAGCCACAAAACTTCGAATTCGAATGGGGCCTGGTGCCAACCAGGTTGGACTAACACGCTTGCACATTGCAGACTCGGTCAATGACAGCCTTGAACGGATGGGACTTTCGCACATTGATTTGCTATACATCCATGGTGTTGATCCGATTACTCCGCTGGAAGAAACCATGCGCGGACTGGAAGATGTTGTTCGCTCCGGTAAAGTTCGTTACATCGGTATCAGCAACCACCCGGCCTGGAAAGTAATGAAAGCCAATGCGATTGCCGAAAAAAACGGATGGACCAAGTTTGTCGCCGGACAATTCTATTACAGCCTGGCATCACGTGACATTGAACGTGAACTTATTCCAATGGCACAAAGCGAGGGGCTTGGCGTTATGCCATGGAGCCCGTTGGCCGGCGGATTCCTTTCCGGGAAATATACTCGTGACAATGAACAAGCAGGCGACAGCCGACGTGATTCCTTCGACTTTCCGCCGGTGAATAAGAAAAAGGCCTACGATATTATTGACGTTCAATTGCAGATTGCCAAAGAGCACAATGTATCTGCCGCGCAGGTTGCATTGGCCTGGATGCTGAAAAAGCCGGGGGTAACCAGTATCATCATTGGCGCCAAAAAAATGCAGCAACTGAAAGACAATATTGCCGCTACCGAGTTGGAATTAACCCATGAAGAAATTGCCAAACTGGATGCAGTGAGCGCCTTACCTCCTGAATATCCGGGCTGGATGATTGAAAGACAGGCCCGTGCTCGATTTCCAGAGTAAAAAAAAAGGAATGCCACACCACAAAAAATTCAATTTTATGAAAGTAACATTTATAGGATTAGGTATCATGGGGCAGCGAATGGCGACCAACCTGCTGAAAAACAAAGTTGACCTCACTGTATTTAATCGTTCTCCCGAACCGGTTGAACAGTTGGCAAAAATGGGAGCCACTGCGGCAAAAAGTTATGTTGAAGCAGTCCGAGGTGCCGACATCGTTTTCACCATGCTTTCGGCTCCTGACGCAGTAAAACAGGTTATGTTCGGCGATAACGGTTGCCTGAAAAACATGAAAAAAGATGCGCTTTGGGCTGACTGCAGCACGGTTAATCCATCGTTCTCGATCGAATCAAACAAGGAAGCAGAAAAGCACGGTATTCGATTTATGGACACTCCTGTGGCCGGCTCAAAAATACCGGCAGAAAAAGCTGAATTAGTCTTTGTTGTCGGTGGTAACGAACAGGATATTAAGGAGATTGAGTCGCTGCTGTCGCATATGGGTAAAAAAATTCTACATGCAGGCGAAGCAGGAAAAGGAACATCACTGAAAATGTTGATCAATGCCCAACTGGCGGAATCCATGCTGATCTTTTCAGAGAACTTGGTGTTGGGTGAAAAGATGGGATTCTCCAAAGATTTCCTCTTGGAAATTCTACCCAACCTGCCAGTAACAGCGCCATTTCTGAAAGCTAAAGCCGGGCTGATAAAAACTGCTGATTTTGAAACCCACTTCCCCCTCGAGTGGATGCACAAAGATTTGACTTTGGTCAATCAAACAGCATCCGAAGTTGGGGAATCGCTACCAATAGGTGAATTGACCCAGTTCATCTACGAAAAAGCGAAAAACAGCGGATTTGCCCGCAAAGATTTTTCTGCCATTTACCAGTTCTGGGCAACAAAAAGAGATTGATATTTGTACGCCCATCGTTTCGTCACGCCCTCATTGGCCCTCCATTTGAACCGGTACGCATACCGCTATCAGAGGCGTTTTTAAAAAAAAATCTTTGGATACAATGGCCTACGGGACTTTTGAATTAGAAAACAAGGGAAGAAATTCGGGTAGGTACTGGCAAGTAACCCTTGTCTGGGGAGGAACGACGAGTGTTGGGTTGTGTGGAATTTCGGACCCGTAGTTTTCTTTCAAAAGATCCGCAAGACTTGACTTTTTTGGAACTTTTTGTGTCAAGACAAAAAGTGGATATTGTTTATAAAAATACGGGGATTAAAAGAATAACTGAGTCCACAGTTGAACTTATTAAAAACTTCCAAAACTGAAAAATCACGTTGCACCGAGCGACTATTCGGAGCAGCGTGATTCGACTTAGCAACTGTATTGGTATCCTTTCAGGCATCTGCGCGGGAGACATTTAACACCCCTTTAATATTTTGCAGTTTGTGCATCAAAAAATCCAGGTGTTCCAGGTTATTGACGTACACCCGCAAAGTTCCTTCAAACTCACCGTTAATAGAATCCATATTAATCGATCGCATCTGCACGCCAATGTCCTTCGAAATCACATGCGATATCTGCGCAACGATCCCCGAATCGTCCGTTCCCGAAATACGAATCGTCGCCTGAAACGATGACCGTTTCTTGGTGTCCCGCCATTTGGCCGGTATAATGCGATACGGATACCTCTCTACCATTTGCTTGGCATTCGGGCACGTTTGCCGATGAATTTTGATGCCGTCATTGATGGTCACGAAACCAAAAATGGCGTCTCCAAAAATCGGGTTGCAACAAGGCGCCAACTTGTGGTTCACATTTTTGATGTTGTTGTCAATCACCAGGTAATCATCACCCCCTGTAAATTCCAACTGTTTAAACTGGTCAACCGGCAGAATTTCTTCGATTTTCTGCTTAGCCGTAGCATCCTGCTCTTTTTCAACAATCACATCTTTGATGGCCAGTGTATCAATTTTTCCAATTGAAATATTGTAATACAAATCCTGCGCAAGCTTCAAACTGTACTCTTTCAGTAGTTTGCGAATCAACTCATCATTGTAATCAATCTTCCAGTTCTTCAACTTTCGCAACAGGATTTCCTTGCCGTTCTCTGCCTCCCGTTTTCGATCTTCATTAATGCTGGCCTTGATGTGTGTTTTTGCTTTTGTGGTGATCACAAAATCCAGCCAGTCCATTTTTGGTTGCTGCTTAATGGATGTATCGACTGAAATTTGGTCGCCGTTTTTCAATCGATGGCGAAGGGTAATTTTTTTGCCATCCAACATACCGCCAACGCAATGATCCCCAACTTCTGAGTGAATTTCATAGGCAAAATCAAGCAGGGTTGCACCCGCCGGCAACCGTTTCAAATCACCTTTGGGTGTGAATACAAAAATTTCGTCGTTGTATATGTTGGTACTGAAATCGTCGATAAAATCAACGACGTTCAATTCCGGGTTCTCCAGAATCTCACGAACGTTGGCCAACCAGGTCTCCATCTCAGAACTGGCAGACCCACCTTTATACTTCCAATGCGCCGCCAACCCTTTTTCAGCAATCTCATCCATCCGTTTGGTACGAATCTGAATCTCAACCCACTTCTTTTGAGGTCCCAGCACCGTGGCATGCAAACTTTCATAGCCATTTGATTTTGGTACGGTAATCCAATCACGCATCCGTTCGGGGTTCGATTGGTATTCGTCGGTTACAATGGAATACACTTGCCAGCAGTCCGACTTTTCCAGCTCCGGCTTCGAGTCTAATATCACACGAATGGCAAACAAATCATAGACTTCATCGAAGCTGACTTTCTTGTTTTGCATCTTCTTCCAAATCGAATTGATGGCTTTTGTGCGCGCTTTCATATCAAATTTAAAACCACGCGACTTCAACTTCTCTTCAATTGGTTTTACAAAGGCAGCTACAAAGTTCTTGCGCTCTTCACGACTCTCTTCCAACCGTTTGGCCACATAACTGTAGCCGTCCGGATTGGTATATTTCAGGCAAAGATCAAGCATTTCAGAATTGACGTAATACAATCCCAATCGGTGAGCCAAAGGAGCATACAGATGCGAAGTCTCGATCGCTATTTTTTGCTGCACTTCTTTCGGTTGGAAATCCAAATTCCGCATCACCTGCAAGCGATCTGAAATTTTAACCAAAATAACCCGCACGTCGCCAGCCAGAGCCAGCATCAGCTTGCGGTAATTTTCTGAATACAAATCAACGGTGTCGGTTCCCAGCGAATTAATTTTAGCCATTCCTTCCAGGATACCGGACACCACAGGGCCAAACCGGAATTCAATATCAGCAAATGTTGGGCGATTGCTCAGCGCTTCGTAGGTAACATTGTGAAGCAGACCAGCAACAATCGAACTGGTTCCCAAACCAACTTCTTCAGCAATCACCTGAGCCACTTCAATGGCATGTACCATGATGATCTCACCCGTCGACCATGTATTTTCCCCCATCGAATCATAAGCAAATTCAAATGCCCTTTTAATCTCCGACAAATCATCAACAGCAGGTGATTTTTTACAAACTTCCAGCAACTCGCCCCAAGCTTTTTCAATCAATTTATTCATTGTTACAAATTATGAATCAGCCAAATACTGATTATAAGTATAAAAAAAGGCCGCCAAATCAGGCAGCCTTTAACAATTCATTCTTGTCTATTTTACTCTGCCTGAGCTACATCTTTATATACGCGTGACTGCAATTCACGGTTAAGCATAAACAAGCCATTTCCCTGTCCACCAATCAAACGCAAATTGTCCAACAATTCGTGCACATTGGCTTCTTCTTCCACTTGTTCGTCCACAAACCACTTCAGGAAACTTTGTGTTGCATGATCACTGGCTTCAACAGCAGTATCCACCAATTGGTTGATCATATCCGTCACTTTTTGTTCATGCTCCAAACTCTTCTCAAAAACATCTATCACGCCGTCAAATTCACTCGGAACTTCTGCTATCGGTTCCAAAACGACACGACCGTTACGGTCATTTACAAAATCGAAGATTTTCAATGCATGTCCCTGCTCTTCCTTAAATTGAACTTTCATCCAATTAGCAAATCCAGTCAATCCTTTATCTTCAAAATAAGCAGACATGGATAAATAAAGATAAGCGGAATACATTTCAGCATTTATTTGTTTGTTGAGGGCTGTTAAAACTTTTTCTTTAAGCATAGCGACAATTTTTTAGTTTTTACCAAAATTACTAAAAATTGCTGGAAGTTCAGAAAAACAAGGCCATTTCCTTTATGATTAACATGGATTTAAAATGAAGGAAAATTAATCGATTCCACGCGCTTACCAACCGGTTGTCATTAACGGTCATCCAGTTGTCATCACCAGGGTCTAGTCAAACTCTCAGTATTCGGGTTAGATTGCTTCATCCTCATTCCTCGCCTTCGCAATGACGTCATTCCGAGGAGGTAGGAAGAATGAATCTTTCCTTTAAAGCAAGCTTAACTTAACATTGTAGGTTCGGTTCTTATTTTATTGACGAATAAAGTATGTATCAATAAGAAAACGAACATCCATCAAACCTTACTCTCCAAAATCCAAATTGAATTTCTGTCTCAGTTCGGCCAACTTTGGATTTTTTTTCAGCATCTCCGCTAGTTTCTCTGTTTCAGAGTATGGTTTGTATGTCGTTTCCTGGACGACAATGTCCGTGAGCAGCTCAATATTGGTATTCCGTAATTCTTTACGCAGCCAAGTAACCAAATCCGGTTTAATTTTATTGATTTCCTCCAGTTGCACGGAATTATCAATCAGCAATCTAAGCTTATGTTTTTCAAAGATTTCGGGTGTTTTTGAAAGGGTTGCTTTCAAGTTGGGACGCTCATCCAAACGAGTTAGATATTCCGACCATTTTTCTTCAAACTGCTCTTTGGTGAATGGCTCGTGAAGTTGCTCGCCCGAAAAATATTTCATTTTTTCCTGGGCATCTTCCTCACCTTTCTCTGCCAGCTTACCAGACAAGGCGTCCTTGATAGAAGGCGTGTATCCACTTCCCTTCTTTTTAATAACACGTTTTACCAGAGTTTTGGCCGGTGCTTCGTTTGCCGTTGTTGATGGTGATGAATTTGAAGGAGCTTGCTCTTTTGGCTTAGTTTCCGGCTTGGGTGTCTGTCCATTCTTACCGGGGAAGATGGGTTCCAGGATATCAGATTCCGGTTCGTCAGCTATTTTTTTTTTAAGGTCAGCTGCGCCATCCGTATCAAACTGAGCTCAACCAACAAGCGTTTGCTTTGGCTGGCTTTGTACTGCATGTCGCACTCGTTGCTGATTTTCAAAGCCTCCAACAAGAAATTAGCATCGCAACTTGTAGCCTGTGCTTTGTACTTTTCCTTGATATCACCACCAACTTCCAGCAGCTGAACTGTCACCGGGTCTTTGCAAACCAGCAAATCACGAATGTGGCTGCTCAGCCCGTTGATGAAATGATGCCCGTCGAAACCATGATCCAAGACTTCATTAAACAGAAGTAGCGCATTGGGAACATCGTTTTTCAGCAACAAATCAATCAGCTTGAAATAGTAGTCGTAGTCAAGAACATTCAGATTGGAAATAACATCTTTGTAAGTAATGTTCTTCCCGGAAAAGCTGACAATCTGGTCGAAAATAGAAAGGGCATCACGCATGGCGCCGTCTGCCTTGTGGGCAACGACATTCAACGCTTCACTTTCAATTTCAACTTGCTCACTTTTGGCAACATAGCCAAGATGGCCCGAGATATCGGCAATTTTTATCCGGTTGAAATCGAAAATCTGGCAACGCGACAAAATGGTCGGGATAATTTTGTGTTTTTCAGTTGTTGCCAAAATAAAGATGGCATGCTTGGGCGGCTCTTCCAGCGTTTTCAAAAACGCGTTGAATGCAGCCTGCGACAACATGTGAACCTCATCGATAATGTAGATGCTGTAGTGCCCAATCTGTGGCGGAATGCGAACCTGATCCGTCAGGTTACGAATGTCGTCTACCGAGTTATTGGAAGCAGCGTCCAGTTCATGAATATTGTAGGAACGATTGGTGTTAAACGCCTTACAGGATTCGCACTCGTTGCACGGTTCTGTTTCAGCGGTTAAATTCTGGCAATTGATTGTTTTGGCGAAAATACGGGCACAAGTTGTCTTCCCCACTCCACGCGGACCACAAAACAAATAGGCATGCGCCAATTGTTTGTTTTTAATGGCATTCTTTAAAGTTGAGGTAATGGATGCTTGTCCAACAACTGATTGAAACGTATCAGGTCTGTATTTTCGGGCAGAAACAATAAAATTCTCCATAATTCCATTTAATGAAGCTCAAAGATAAACATTTTAAGAGGAAATTACCGGCTAACTTATTAACAAGAATTTAATAAATACACCGCTCTCTGACACAACCTTTTCCACGGGGAACCTGTTTCTAGAATAGTAAATCAATCCAATAAAAGTTATGAAACGATCAGGTTTAATTTTAACATTTCTATTGATAGCCGCCATTAGTTTCGGGCAAAAAAGTTTTTACGATTTCACCGTGAAAGATATTCAGGGAAACGACTTTCCCCTGAGCAAACTAAAAGGCAAAAAAGTACTTGTCGTCAATGTGGCCTCAAAATGCGGGAACACGCCACAATACGCCGACCTTGAAAAACTGTACAAAGAATATAGCCCAAAAGGGTTTGTGATTATTGGTTTCCCTGCCAACAATTTTGCACACCAGGAACCGGGAACCAACAAGGAGATTTCTCAATTCTGCACCAAAAATTATGGCGTCACTTTCCCAATGATGTCAAAAATTTCAGTGAAAGGCGATGACATGGCGCCCCTGTACCAATGGTTGACTGAAAAATCGAAAAACGGGGTGATGGACTCGAAAGTGACCTGGAACTTCCAGAAATACATGATTAACGAAAACGGCCACTTAGTCAACTTCGTCAGTCCAAAAACACAACCCTACGATCCGAAGATTGTGAATTGGATTAACGGAGATTCGTAAATTAATTTTAACTACAAATAGAAAACTTGTTCTCAATTGAAAAGGTCGCACGGAAGTGCGGCCTTCTTTGGGTGACGCGAAAATCTGTACAACACACTCGACACAAAACAAACCATAGAGTATAAACAAAACCACCTCGATCCGGCAGTTGCCGGACCACTCCTCCTTAGCAGGAGGAGAAACAGGCCTGTGCGAAAAATCAAGTATTGCTCCAAACGCTCAAAGTAAAAAGGATCTGGAGAAATTTGATTGGTTTGAAAAACAGTCGCAAGCTGGTTTCCTTCCCTGCTAAGGGAAGGTGGCACGATTTATCGTGACGGAAGGGTTTAGTTAATTCTCCTTCAATTTGCTTCATGATTTCATTTTTCAGAACTTGAAAAGAAAAATGAACAGACTGAATAACCGCAATTACCTCAATAAAATTCGTAAAAATCTCCGAAATCATTCAACGTCTGCCGAAGCAACTCTCTGGAAAATCTTGCAAAAGCGGAAAGTGGCCAACCTTAAATTCAGAAGGCAGCACTCCATTGGAAATTATGTGCTTGATTTTTATTGTCCTGAAATTAAATTAGGAATTGAACTGGATGCCGAATTTCATTCCGGGCCCGCGATTGAACAAAAAGATAGAGATCGGAATTCCTACTTTGAAAACTTGAGTATCGAAATACTGCATTTCGAAAACCGCTGGGTATTTGAATATCCTCAGGATATCATTGAAGCTATTGAAGAAGTTAACAACCGGAGAAAACGCACCACTCTGCTGGTAAACAGTGAATACTGACTGTCTAATCGATGCGGCATTCTAATAGGTGGCGCTTTCCAAAAATTTAGGACCAATTCACGACGAAAACCACCTCGATCCCGATAAATCGGGACCACTCCTCCTTGGCAGGACGAGAAACAGGCCTGTGCAAAACTTCAACTATTGCACCGAACGCTGAAGTTTAAGCCGGACCCAAATTCTCCTCCTTTTTGAGGAGGAGTACTCGCAATTTATTGCGAGGGAGGTGGTGAATCTCTCGTGCCGGATTTTAACCGTACTTTAGAATGCCAAAACTCAAAAAAATTTGTGATAAAAATCATCGAAGAAATGGGTGCGAATTGCAAATTCGCACTAGCAGGGTATATCTGTACAAGAGTTAAACTAAATTTCACAAAATCAGTGTTAGTTTCAGAAGGGCAAATCATCCTCTTCTATTTCAACAGTTTTGCTAATATTCTGAATCTTTTGGGGAGGCCTTATTGTCACTCCTATTCTTGTTAATAATTCTTCACGATATAATTCACTAGATTTCATTTTTGCCTCATGATAATCCCAAACTTCAGTATTTAAAAGTTTAGGAATTTCTTGAAACCTATATTTATACTTTTCATCTTCAAAATACACTGAAATAATTATCGCAAGATAGAAACAACATCCAATCGGATTGGTAATAATTTGTTCCTCTGAAAATCTCACAACAATCCATTTGCAAGAAAGAAAAAAACAAATCCCTTCGAGTATCAGATGTCTGACTGTCGTCAATTCTATAATGAATTGGTTCCCTTGAATCAAATGAATATGGCTCATCAATCTCTATATCAACAATGAAATTGTGGTTAGAATGTAAAAAAATGAAGTCAGGAACATAAGGATTAACAGAAATATCATCAAAAAGAACTCCTTGGTCACAAAATATCTCACCATGGAAATATTTCTGAAGAAATGGCAGAAAATAATTTTCAGAAATCCCTTTTTTTATCTGAACATGACAATTGGGTTTTACTACTTCATCAAAAAAAGCTTCACGCCGTTCAAGTAAATAAAGATTACTTAAAAATAAGTCATCTCTAATATTTTGTATTTTAAAAAATTCCTTCATTTGCTCATTGTACGATAACATATCTTTATTATACGTCGATAGAGCCTTGTTATATTCTTCCCTGTTTTTTTTATTAATCACAGATTCAATCGATCTCCAAACTATACTAATCAGTAATAAAAACAAACCAAATTCGATTGTTCCATCCGAATTATTTAAGCTCCCAAACATTATTATAATTAGCGAAAAAACGATTAACCACAAACCTTTGTAACTACTTGTTTTTCCGATCGGTTGTTCGGGTTTTGGAATCACAAATGGTGATTCAATATGTTTGCACTTAATCTTTATTAGCTCTTGGGGTACCTTTACAACTGGGAATTTCATGTGAAATATTATTTTATTCTATGCATAAAAATATTCCTTTCACCAATGACTAACCTACAGGTTTCTCAAAATAATGCGAGTAACGGTAGTTGAAGCTTTTAAAAATCATATCCGACTATAGTTGAATAAATATGTCTTTTTTATATTTTAAACGAAATTCTTCCTTCAAAACGAAATATCTCGTTTTTGATTCCAAAATGAACGTCTGCATTATTTTCATGCCAACCAAACCAATTTGGCTTCAACTTTACCTTATGAACTTTTGTGTCGGAATTACTATTAATCAATTCAATCAATCCTGCAGAAAAGTTTTCAAAAATACTATTGTCTTGAATTTTACTTCCACTATCCAGAAAAATATCAATTTCATCAACTCCTTGTACAACCTCATAGTTGAGTAAATATTTATCCTGACGAATATCATTCGGATCAATCATATACAATTTTCCAGATTCTTTGTCAGAAGTTAAAATCTTCGGCAAATCTATTTGATAAGATTTTAGAAAATCAAGTATTTGTTTTTTCATAAATTATAATATTTAGCCATTGAAGTTACAAACTCGAATTCGCTTCTCCAGCCTATTTCTATCTTTTCATTCTCCAATAATCTAAAAAAATTACAAACTAAACCTTTCAGGTTCTGAAAACCTCAAAGGTTTATTAAGAGAATCACCTCCGACCTCAGCGAGGTCGCCTGTTTATAGCAAATGGTTTTATCGAGAACATTCGATCCCGGCCGGGATCGCACTGGAATGCGTGGAATTGTTTTTCTATAGACATGTAAACCCTCCTGGGTTAAAAAATCATGTGCCAATTGGAATTCACGTAATTGTAACTGCCGGTTAAAAACCGCCACACCCGTTATTGCAACGCTTTTTTATACGTATCAATCGCTCGCTGACGAGCCATTTTATGGTCAACCATGGGATGCGGATAAGTCAGTTCATCATATTCCGGAACCCACTGACGAATGTAAATGAAATCGGGATCGAACTTTTGGGTTTGCAAGGTCGGATTGAACACCCGAAAATACGGTGCTGCATCGCAACCGGTTCCTGCTGCCCATTGCCAGCCGCCATTGTTGGAGGCCAGTTCGTAGTCGAGCAGTTTCTCGGCGAAATACGCTTCGCCCCAGCGCCAGTCGATCAGCAGGTGTTTGCACAAAAAGCTGGCGGTGATCATCCGCACGCGATTGTGCATGTAGCCGGTTTCATTCAACTGGCGCATGCCGGCATCCACAATCGGGTAGCCGGTCTTTCCTTCACACCAACGAGCAAAATCCTTCTCCGAATTCAACCACGGAATATGATTGTACTCCGGCTTAAAAGCACCATTCTCCACATGCGGAAAATGCCACAAAATATCCATGTAAAAGTTTCGCCAAACCAGTTCATTCAAATAAACCGGCGAATGTTTGATGGCTTTCCGGGTCAGTTTGCGAATGCTGATGGTTCCAAACCGCAGATGAATTCCCAATCGAGAAGTGCCGTCCAAAGCGGGGAAATCCCGCTGTTGTTCGTAGTTTTTTAGGATTTTTTTATCGATCTTCTTTTCCGGAAACGACAATCTTCCGCGCCTGAATCCGAGGTCACGCAGGGTGACATCCTTCAGCGGCTCCATCTTCAGCAGGTTTCCCAACTGCTTTTCCGAAGGGTAACTTTCCAGATTGATTTTGGACAATTTGTCCTTCCACTTTTTACTGTAGGGTGTAAAAACAGTATAGGGCTTACCATCGTTTTTCAGAATATCATCTTTGTGAAAAACAACCTGGTCCTTCAATTTGACAAACTGAACGCCCTGCGCTTTGAGGAAATCGTCAACGCGAGCATCCCGTTCCCTGGCGTAAGGCTCGTAATCTTGGTTGGTAAAAACCGTTTCAATATCGTATTCCACCCAGAGCCGTTTAAAGGCATCCAGTGGCTTGCCATGATAGATCCAAAAGGTACTGTTGTTGCGCTCAAATTCCTTTTTCAAGCGATTCACTTCGTTGGAGATAAACTCAATCCGGGAATCATCGTCGTCCAGATCATTGGTGATTCTGGTGTCGAATATAAAAACTGGTAGGACAGCCAAACCAGACGTCAGCGCTTTGTATAAACCATGGTTATCAGCCACCCGAAGATCGCGTCGAAACCAAAAGAGATTAATTTTTTTCTTCATAAGTCTGTTCAAAAAACGGGTCAAAAAGGTAATCAAAAAAACATTTCAAAAATCAATCAACTCAGGTCTTTTCAATATGATCGATCTATTTTGATCGGTGTGAATTTTTCTTTTCTTTTACGATACCGTTAATTTACCAGTCAAAATTCATGAAATGATTGTCTGTATGAGTATCGATTTATTTCAACCAGGATTGTAAAATACAATTTACAAATTCGATAAAACCTGCAAACATAATTTCGCGAAAAAGCAATCGCATGTTTAATAAACGGTAAAATAGAAACACAGTTGCCTTTAAATTGTTAAAACCGAATTAAAATTACAACCATGAGCAGAGGTTTTGCCAGCGACAACAACGCAGGCGTTCATCCGGAAATATTGAAAGCACTTGAAACAGCAAACAGCGGCCACATGGTTGGCTACGGAGACGATCCCATCACCCAGGAAGCCATCCGACTTTTTAAAAACCATTTTGGTGAAGAAACGGATGTTTATTTTGTATTCAACGGTACTGGAGCCAATGTACTGGCTCTGTCAACAATCACCAACTCATTTCACTCGGTGATCTGTGCCGATACTGCGCACATCCAGGTTGATGAGTGTGGCGCCCCTGAAAAACTCACCGGATGCAAACTTTTACCAGTTCCATCTGTGAAAGGTAAAATCACCCCGCAGGACATCAAGAAACACCTACATGGTTTCGAATTTGAGCACCACTCCCAGCCTAAAGTGATTTCCATTTCGCAGGTCACTGAGCTGGGTACCGTTTATTCCGTGGAGGAAATTAAAGCGATCACCGATTTGGCGCATCAACACGACATGTTGGTACACATGGATGGCGCGCGGATTGCAAATGCTGCTGTGGCACTGGACCTGCCATTCAAAGCGTTCACCATAGATGCAGGCATTGACATGCTGTCGTTTGGGGGCACCAAAAACGGCATGATGATGGGTGAAGCCGTGCTGTTTTTCAATCCTGAATTATCGAAACACTCCAAATACATCCGGAAACAGAACATGCAACTGTTTTCAAAAATGCGTTTCGTTGGCACCCAATTCCTGGCCTATTTCGAAAATGATCTTTGGAAGAAAAGTGCCACCCACGCCAACAAGATGGCCAAGTTGCTGGAAACAGAGATACGGAATACCGGAAAAGTTGAACTCACACAAAAAACGGAAGCTAACGGGGTTTTTGCGATTGTTCCCCGAGAAGTGATTCCCGAATTGCAGAAGCATTATTTCTTTTACATGTGGGATGAATCCCGGTCTGAAGTGCGTTGGATGACTTCATTCGACACGACGGAAGACGACATTCACGGGTTTGTCGATTTACTCAAAAAATTGCTTTAAATGCCATTATTCAACTATTTCCCGCCAAAATCTGACGGCACCGATCCGAAGCTTGAAAAGAAAATATTCAGGCACAGCCTGGTTTTTCCAAGCTTGTTTTTGTTGGCGTTTTGGTTGGTTCTTTTAATTGAAAAAACATTGGATCTTGAATTTGCCACCTTTGGCATTTTCCCGCTTCATCTGGAAGGCTTGAAAGGAATCCTGTTTTCGCCGTTCATCCATGCCGGATACGAACACTTGGCAGCCAATTCCCTGCCGTTTTTCATCCTTTCGCTGGCTTTGTTCTATTTTTATCGAAAACTGGCCTACCGCATTTTTTTCCTTATTTACTTTTTGTCTGGGATCTGTGTGTGGCTGGGCGGCCGTGAAGCCTATCACATCGGAGCCAGCGGCGTTGTTTATGGCATGGCTTCATTCCTCTTTTTTAGCGGTATTTTCCGCAACGACGCCAAACTGCTCACCATTGCCATCATCGTTGTTTTTTTGTATGGCAGCATGTTTTGGGGAATCTTCCCCATCAAACCAGAAATATCCTGGGAAAGTCACCTCTGGGGATCAGCCAGTGGCTTTTTTCTGAGCATCTATTATCGCAATCAAGGGCCACAGCGTCAACACTATGAATGGGAAGACGAACCGGACGACGAGGATGAAGATGCTCCCCCCGATTCAGACCAGCCAAATGTCCTCAACATTAATTATGAATTTAAGGAAGAAAAAAAGGAATAGCTTTTGACCAGCAGAAAAGAATTTGTGTAAATTTGCCAGCCTTTAAAGATTACAAGTTCTAAGACAATGATTAGCAGAAGAATTATCCGAATTAAAGTATTGCAGGTTTTATACGCCTTTAATACGTCACCGGACAAATCAATTAATAATACGGAGAAAGAATTATTCTTCAGTATTCAGAAAACATACGACCTCTACCATTTTTTGCTCGATCTGGTCGTTCAGATCAACAAGCATGCTGAGGCCGTGATTGAACTTCGCAAGAAAAAACATTTTCCAACAGAAGAAGATTTAAATCCCAATACGCGCTTCATCCGAAACCAGTTGATTTATCAGCTTAGTACAAACGACAGTCTCAACAAGTACCTGGAGCAGTCAAAACTTAGTTGGGTTAATGAGCCGGAATTAATCAAGAAGTTGTACAATGCCTTGATTGAAACCGACTTCTACAAGAACTATTTGAATGACAAAGAACAGTCGTATTCGGCTGACAAGAAAGTCGTTGAGCTGCTATTCTCCGAAGTCATTCTACAATCGGAAGACCTGTTTCACATCCTGGAAGAACAGAGCATTTACTGGAACGATGATGTGGATTTTGTGGTCAGCATGATTATTAAAACCTTCAAGAAATTCAAGGAATTTTCATCTGAAAGACAGGCTTTGCTGCCAATGTTCAAAGATGATGAAGATCATCAGTACGCCAAAGATCTATTCCGAAAAACAACCATCAATCACAAAGATTTGCGGGAATTGGTAGAAAAATATACGGTAAACTGGGATGTGGACCGGATTGCCTTTATTGATGAGCTGATCCTGGAAATGGCGATGTCGGAATTCCTGTACTTCCCATCTATTCCAACCAAGGTGACGCTGAACGAGTACATCGAATTGTCGAAATATTACAGCACACAGAAAAGCCGGAATTTCATCAATGGGATTCTTGATAAAGCATTGAAAGCGCTCAAAAAAGACAACAAGATTGTGAAAGCCGGGCGTGGCTTAATTGGCGAGGAATAATTTCACTTTTCAAACTTGAAAACGATAGTCGCCATATTATTGATTCTACTGGGTGTTGCTTGTCAAAATAGCGAAAGCAGACACAAGAAAGCCACTAATGAGATCAATGGAACGCCAAAGTTTGAGTTTCAGGAAGAATTCCATAATTTTGGGTCGCTGGAAGCCGGCGAAGTAGTGGCTTATAATTTTAAGTTCACAAACACTGGCGATGGCACGTTGCACATTAAAAAGGCTGAAGCGGAATGTGGCTGCCTGACGGTTAATTTTCCGAAGAAAGGAATTGCGCCGGGGCAATCTGATTTTATTGAGGTTGTGTTCAATTCAGCCGGGGAAACAGGCACCATTTATAAAGACGTGGTTCTATTTTCGAACGCGGCAGAAGCGAATACGAAACTGACCATTTCGGCTCAGGTTAAAAATGAAGTAATAAATTTATATAGTAAAAATTAAATTGGAATAAAATGAACTATTTATTGATGGCTCCACAACAAGGAGCAGAAGGCGGTAATCCAATTACAACCTTCTTGCCTTTGATCCTGATCATCGTGGTGTTTTACTTTTTCATGATCAGACCTCAAATGAAAAGACAAAAAGATTTGAAAAAATTTCGTGAAAGCCTTGGTAAAGGTGATAAAGTTGTTACCACTGGTGGTATTTACGGGAAAGTTGTTGAAATTAAAGACAGCTACGTACTGCTGCAAGTTGATGACAATGTAAAACTGCGTGTTGATAAAAGTGCAGTTGTGAAAGACATGTCTGACGTACCACAACAAAAGTAATCATCGATTTGTCAAAATACGAAAAGGGTCGGCAGATAGTCAACCCTTTTTTTTATCTTTGATTTCGTGGAAAACAAATGGCTAAATAAGGCGCAATCACTACTACGGAAATTCAATTTAAGAAATGACCGTAAACCAGTCATCTTTCTGATTTGTGTCGCAATTGCCACTATTTTTTGGTTTTTAAATGCCCTTGAAAAGGAATATACAGTCGAGTTGTCGTTCCCGGTTAAATACACCAACTTGCCAAAGAATAAAATTCTGGCCAACGATCCCCCAAATCATTTCACACTTGATGTTCGATCCTATGGATTTACCCTGCTGCGCTACAAACTGAGCATGGCTTTTTCTCCATTGGTTTTCAACGTGAATGAATTTACCGGCAAGAAAATGGAAGTGACCAATAACACAGTTTATGCGATTCCAAGTAGACAGTATCGGGGCCGCATCGCTGCGCAGCTGAGCAATGAACTCAACATTACAGGTGTTCATCCGGATACCGTTCATTTCTATTTTGACCGGATCATTTCCCGAAAATTTAAAGTGACGCCGGATATCAGTTATGGCTTGAAAAAACAGCATTACTTATACGATGACATTAACGTAAAACCCGACTCTGTAGTGGTTGAGGGACCTCAATCGATCTTAGACACATTGAAAGAAGTTCAAACCATTTCACAACATTACAAGGATTTGGACCAGGAAACCAAACGCAATGTGTTACTCAAAGAAATTAAAAAACTGGAGTTTAAACCCAGCCGTGTCCTGATCGATATTCCGGTTGAAGAATACACAGAGAAGCAAGTTGAAGTTCCTATTACCATCGACAATTTGCCGGATAGCGTGCATGTGAACCTTTTCCCGTCAAGTGTAAAAATAAGTTTCATGACTGGATTAAGTCAATTTAACGAAATAACGCAAGCGGATTTTAGGGCCAGTGTTTCCTACGAAGACTTAAAAAACAAAATGGATTACCTCCCTGTTTATCTTGAAAAATCACCGCCTCACTTGAAATCAGTAAACTTCCTGCCTAAAAAAATTGAGTATCTCATTGAACAGTAGTCAAATGAAAAAGATTGGAATTACCGGCGGAATTGGAAGTGGCAAGTCAACCATTTGCCATTTATTTTCACTATTGGGTGTCCCGGTTTTTAATGCTGATCAGGAAGCCAAACGCATCATGAATACGTCGTCACTGGTACGCAGCAAAATGATGTTGAATTTTGGAAATGACATTTACCTGCCCGATCATACCATTGACCGAAAAAAGTTGGCTGGTAACATTTTTAATTCGCCATCTTTATTGGAAAAAGTCAATGGCATCATTCATCCAGAAGTTCGAAAATACTTTTCCGACTGGTGTGAGCGCCAACAATCACCATACATTGTTCATGAAGCAGCAATCCTTTTTGAAAGCGGTTTTTACAAGATGATGGACTTCACCATACTGGTAACGGCACCGGAGGAAGATCGGATTGCACGCGTGGTAAAGCGGGACGGCACAACAGCTGAAAAAGTGAAGGAGCGCATTGCTATGCAATGGCCGGATGAAGAAAAAATGATTCTGGCAAATAAAACAATTATGAATAACAACGGGAAATTAATCATTCCTCAATTACTAGAATTAGATAAAAAATTTAGATCTCATGGGTAAATTTGCAAAATGGATAGCTGGAGGATTAGGATGGGCATTTCTTGGGCCTATCGGTGGAATTGTTGGATTTGTTGTTGGATCGATGATCGATAGCGAAAAAAGTGCCTTCACCTCAAATGGGACACAAACAACTTCGCGCCCCGGCCAAACAACAACGGGTGGTTACGTGATGAGCTTATTGGTATTGGTCGCGGCGGTGATGAAGGCTGACGGGAAAGTGTTAAAGTCAGAGTTGGATTACGTGAAGCAGTTTTTCGTACGCTCCTTCGGAACAAGTTCAGCGCAGGAAGCCATTCACATGTTGCACGATCTTTTAAAGCAAAATATTCCGGTGGCTGACGTCTGTCGGCAAATCCAAAAGAATATGGATTACTCCTCGCGGTTGCAGCTACTCCATTTTTTGTTTGGCATTGCTCAAGCTGACGGACAGGTTGACACGACCGAACTGAATATGATTGATATGATTGCCCGGAACATGGGCATTAGTCAAAAAGATTATGACTCTATTAAGTCGATGTTTGTCCGAAATACTGATGCCGATTACAAAATCCTGGAATTAGATTCTTCCGCCAGTGAAGATGATATCAAGAAAGCTTACCGAAAAATGGCCATGAAATATCATCCGGACAAAGTCAGCTATTTGGGTGAAGATTTTCAAAAAGCCGCCAAGCAGAAATTTCAAAAGGTCAATGAAGCTTACGAAAACATCAAGAAAGAACGAAATATTGCATAAAAAAGCCGGGCTTGAAAGTCCGGCTTTTATAATTTCTTCTATTGCTCAGAATTAACTTTGTAAATCATCAAAGTCAACGTTTGTGTAATCTTTTGAAACGACTGTTTCTTCTTCGTTTTCGGCACCGATTGTCTCGATATTAATATCTGAGTCATCAATTGACTGACTGGCTTTAATAAAGTCAATAACTTCACTCAACCCATCAGAAAACTTCTCAAAATCTTCTTTGTACAAAAAGATTTTGTGTTTCTCGAAGTGGAATTTACCATCCTGATCGTAGCGTTTCTTACTCTCGGTAATTGTCAGGTAATACTCGTTCTTGCGGGTCGCCTTAACGTCGAAAAAATAAGTCCTTTTTCCCGCTCTCACAGCTTTTGAATAAATCTCTTGTCTAAAATTACTGTCTACCTCTTGCATTTCATCTTTTTTATCAAAGCCTTCCATCTTACTCAAAATTAAGTTATTTCCATAGTTAGCACATCAAAAGTAAGCAATTATTTTGAAAATAAATAAAATATGCTAACAAACAGTTCATTTTTTCAACTAATGTTCAAATTACTAATTCGACTCATAGTATTTCATAGCCTCTGGCATCATTTTCTCCAAGGCTTCAATACGGTGTGAATCCAGTGGATGCGTACTCAAAAATTCCGGTGGTTTTTGTCCACCCGACTGAGCCATTCGCTTCCAAAAGTCAACGGCTACATGCGGATTATATCCAGCAATTGCCATAAAGATCAATCCCATTTTGTCAGCTTCATATTCTTGCTGACGAGAAAACGGGAGCATAACACCAACCTGTGCTCCAACGCCATAAGCTGTTGCAAATATCGATTGTGTCTCCTTCGGTTTCTCCTTCAGTGCTTCACTCAAGGCCATTCCCCCCATCTGAACCAGCATCTGCTGACTCATTCGTTCATTCCCATGACGTGCCACCGCATGTGCTATTTCGTGTCCTAACACCACTGCCAAACCGGCATCATCTTTCGTAATTGGTAAAATCCCGGTGTAAACTACGACTTTGCCTCCAGGCATACACCATGCATTTGGCGTGTCATTAACAACCAAATTAAACTCCCAATTAAAATATTTTAAATAGCTTTCATAACCATTGTCTTTCAGGTACTTCTCAACGGCAGCCGCGATTCGCTTGCCGACTCGTTGAACCATCGCCGTTTCTTGTTGGTTGTTTGAAACTTTATTGGAATCGAGGAACTGTTTATAATTGGTTAAACTCATGTCAACCATATTCGATTCCGGAAGTAAATTAACCTGCTTCCTACCCGTTAAAGGAACAGTACTACATGACTCGATAAAAATTACAATGACTGCAAATAAAAGTACGAGCTTAAACGTATGTTTTTTCAAATTCATAATTGGAGTTTAACCGTTTCAAAAATAAACAAACAAAATTGAAAAAAGGCGACTTTTAAAGCCGCCTTTCCATAATTTTTTGTAAAAATATCTTAACGGTAAATTTCGTTCTTAGCTGCCAACAAGGTATTTTTAAGCAACGATACCCTCGTCATTGGTCCAACACCTCCGGGAACCGGCGTAATATAAGCACATTTCTCAGCCACTTCATCAAAGGCAACATCACCTTTCAGTTTGAATCCGGATTTGGTCTTGTCCGATTTCACACGGGTGGTACCAACATCAATAACCACTGCACCTTCTTTCACCATATCGCCTTTGATAAATTCCGGTGCTCCAAGTGCAGCAATCAAAATGTCGGCATTTGCGCACAATTCCTTCAAGTTTTTCGTCCGGCTGTGCGCAACGGTTACAGTTGCATTCATCGCCTTTTGCGACATCAATACACTCATTGGTCTACCTACGATATTACTACGTCCAACAACCACGCAGTCTTTTCCTGATGTTTCAATGTCGTAACGTTTCAACAGCTCAATGATACCGTCTGGTGTTGCAGAAACAAAACAGGGAAGCCCAATCACCATCCGTCCAACATTCACTGGATGAAATCCATCAACGTCCTTTCGGGGATCAATTGCCTCAATAACCTTTTGTTCTGAAATATGTTTGGGTAAAGGTAATTGAACGATAAAACCGTTGATATCATCATCGTTGTTTAATTCATCAACTTTAGCGAGCAACTCCTCTTCAGTTACATCATCTTCAAATCGAATTAAACTGGATTTAAAACCAACCTCTTCACAATCTTTGATTTTAAAGGCCACATAGGTTTCGCTTCCACCGTCATGCCCCACTAAAACCGCAGCCAAATGAGGTTGTTTGGCTCCTGAATCGATCAATTTCCGGACTTCGAGTGCGATCTCTTTTTTAATGTCCGAAGCTGTTTGTTTTCCGTCAATTAACTTCATTATAGTCTCTTCGAGTTTTTATTTTTGCATTGGTAAATTCCCCATCATTCGGCCCATGTTCTTTCCACCACCTTGCGACACCATCTTCATCATTTTGCGGGTTTCTGCAAATTGTTTGATCAGACGATTCACTTCCTGAATATCTGTACCTGAACCAACAGCAACTCGCTTCCGGCGCGTTCCATTCAAAACAGAAGGATTTTCACGTTCTTCCGGCGTCATTGAATAGATGATTGCCTCAATGTGTTTGAAAGCATCGTCTTCAATATCAACATTTTTCAGCGCTTTCCCCATTCCAGGAATCATCGCAGCCAAATCCTTGATGTTCCCCATTTTCTTGATTTGCTGAATTTGCTTTAAGAAATCGTTAAAGTTAAATTGGTTCTTTGCCAGCTTCTTTTGCAAACGACGGGCTTCATCGGCATCAAACTGCTCTTGCGCCTTTTCAACCAACGATACAATATCACCCATACCCAAAATACGGTCGGCCATCCGTTCGGGGTGGAAAACATCTAGAGCTTCCATCTTTTCACCAGTACCAACAAATTTGATTGGTTTGTTGACGACGGTACGGATTGACAAGGCAGCACCACCGCGAGTATCACCGTCCAGCTTAGTTAAAACGACCCCATTAAAATCAAGTCGATCATTGAATTCTTTGGCTGTATTCACAGCATCTTGCCCGGTCATTGAATCGACAACAAACAGGATTTCATCTGGAGTTACCGCTTTCTTAACTGCCGCAATCTCGTTCATCATCTGCTCATCAATGGCCAAACGACCAGCGGTATCGATGATCACCACATCGTGACCATTGGCTTTTGCATGTTTGATGGCTGCCTGCGCAATTTTTACCGGCTCTTTATTTCCATCTTCTGTATAAACCGGTACATTGATTTGCTCACCTAAAACTTTCAACTGGTCAATTGCAGCAGGGCGATAAACGTCACCGGCCACCAACAACGGATGCTTTCCCTTTTTGGTTTTAATCAAGCGGGCCAGCTTCCCGGAAAATGTTGTTTTACCAGAACCTTGCAAACCGGCAATCAAAATCACATTCGGATTTCCAGACATGTTGATGTCGACCGAGGTTCCCCCCATCAGCTCTGCCAATTCATCATGGACGATTTTGACCATCATCTCACCTGGCTTAACGGCTGAAAGAACATCTTCTCCTAACGCTTTTTCTTTTACTGTTTCAGTAAATGATTTCGCGATTTTGAAGTTCACGTCAGCATCGAGCAATGCACGACGTACTTCTTTCAAGGTTTCTGCTATATTAATTTCAGTGATTCGTCCCTGCCCTTTCAGCAGCTTAAATGACCGTTCCAGTTTTTCATTAAGATTCTCAAACATATCAGAAAAAATATTGATTTATTTTCAAGCTTGTGCAAAAATACAAAAATTAAATAAAGACGAATTTTTTACTGAGGGTAAAAAATATTTTTGTTTTCCGGGTTACCTTTTGTGGAAAAACCGAATAAACCATTGAAAATTCTTTATAAGTGTTGAACGAATTAGAGAGCGATGGCGAAGGAGAATTCATATTATTACGGGTTGGTTTTTGGATGCCCGATGAATGAGGAGCTAGAGAGTTGCGCGTACACAGAGATTCGAAAAATGAGTTTAACAAAAAGAATTCAGTTCATTAACAAGCTCAGTAGTTACGACCGTACAGTCTTAGTCAATAAACACAAAAACTGTATTCGTCTACGAGAAGATAAAGTCCCTTTTTCACGAATCGCAATTTTGTAGAAATTTGGGGGTCAGTTCTGGCCCCCTTTTTTTTGTCTTAACTTTTCCGAAATTCCTTATCAAAGCAGCAGATTAACATCACCCACTCACATCTGAATTTCAACTAGTTACATTCTTTCAGGAACCGTAATTCCAAGCAATCCCATACCCGATTTGACCACATTGGCAATGGTTTGAGATAATGCTAAGCGGAAGTTGCGAGCATCTGCATCAGATTCCCCCAAGATTGAATGATCGTGATAAAACTGGTTGAATTCTTTCACCATACTATAGACATAATTAGCGATAATTGCAGGACTGTATGCATCCCCGGCTTCTTTGATAACTGATGGGTACAGCGACAAAGATTTTATCAGCTCTTGCTCTTTGCTTGAAATAGAAGAGGCTTTGTTCAACGAAAGTCCACTAATATTAATCCCAGTTTCTTCAGCTTTCCGGATCACGGACCGAATTCGTGCATAGGTATATTGAATAAATGGCCCTGTATTCCCATTAAAATCAATGGACTCTTCAGGATTGAACAGCATATTCTTTTTAGGATCAACCTTCAGCATAAAATATTTCAATGCACCCAAGGCAATCGTCTTATAGGTTTCCAATAATTCTTCTTCAGAATAGCCTTCCAATTTGCCAAGCTCTTCCGAGGTTTTTCGAGCCACTTCAACCATTTCGTCAATTAAATCATCGGCATCAACGACGGTTCCTTCGCGCGATTTCATTTTTCCATGAGGCAGCTCCACCATTCCGTATGAAAAGTGATGCAAGCCTTTTCCCCACTCAAATCCGAGTTTATCCAACAATACTGACAATACCTGGAAATGGTAGTTTTGCTCGTTCCCAACCACATAAATCATTTTATCAATTTTATAGTCGTTAAAACGCATTTTTGCTGTACCAATATCTTGCGTCATGTAAACCGATGTTCCATCACTTCGCAAAAGGATCTTTTCATCCAGCCCATCTTTCGACAAATCTGCCCAAACCGATTGATCATCTCGTTGGTAAAAAATGCCTTGTTCCAAACCTTTAATAACCTCTTCTTTACCAACCAAGTATGTTTCTGATTCGTAGTATATTTTATCAAAATCAACACCCAACTCTTTGTAAGTAACGTCGAAACCATCATAAACCCATTGATTCATCATCTCCCAAAGTTCAATCACTTCAGGATCGCGGGCTTCCCATTTACGTAACATTTCACGGGCTGCCACGATTGATGGTGCCTGCTGTTCTGCTTCGTCCTTGCTCAGGCCTTTTTCTATGAGTTCACTAATTTCGGCCTTGTAATGCTTGTCGAACAATACATAAAAATCGCCCACCAGGTGATCTCCTTTTATGCCGGTGTTCTTAGGAGTTTTCCCTTCACCCCATTGATTCCAGGCATACATTGACTTGCAGATGTGAATTCCCCGGTCGTTAACAATGTTTGTTTTGACCAGTTTTTTCCCATTGGCTTTGATAATTTCACCAATCGAAAACCCCAACAGGTTATTTCGGATATGCCCCAGGTGGAGCGGTTTATTGGTATTTGGCGACGAATATTCCACCATATAAAGCTGAGAATCTTCTGATGTATTAACCAAACCATAGTTCTCAGTCTTATTTGCTTCTTCGAGTACTGAAATCCAATACGACTTTGCAATCAGCAAGTTCAAGAAGCCTTTAATGACTGAAAAATCATCAACCGTATCGACCTTGTTTTTCAGGTATTCACCTAGCTCAGTGGCTGTTTGCTCGGGTGACTTTTTGGAAAAACGCAGAAACGGAAATACAACAACGGTCATGTCGCCTTCCACATCTTTACGTGTATTTTGAATTTGTACTGAAGCAGCATCAATTTGCTGACCATAAAGTTCGTTGATCGCTTCAACGACTTTGCCTTGTATGATTTGGTCAATAAGCATATCCTAATTTTTTTGAACCGCAAAGATAATAGATTCTGCGGTAAATGACAGGCGATTTTTGGCGCAAAAAAAAGCCCTGATAAACAGGGCTTTTTCAATAGTCAATATCTTAGGAAGCTATTTCGCTTCTTTAATTTCAACACGTCTGTTCTTCGCACGACCTTCTTCGGTGGTATTTGGTGCAATCGGTCTGGACTTACCGAACCATTGAACAGTTACGATACGTTCAGGAGCAATACCATTGTCAATCAGGTATTTTCTTGCTTCCTTAGCTCGTTTTTCAGAAAGTTCCATGTTGTATTTTTCAGTACCCACTTCATCAGCAAAACCAGAAAGTTCAATTTCCACATCAGGTTTTTCCTTCAGTACTTTGATCACCTCATCAAGACCTGCTTTAGCTTCTGATCTCAATTTATACTTATCAAAGTCGAAATGAATTGTATTAAACTTGATCTCTGGAATTGGGCAACCTTTATTTTCAGCTGGACCGGCAACAGTTGGACATGCATCTTCGCCATCTACAACGCCATCACCATCCGCATCTACAGGACATCCTTTTTTGTCTACTTTGTATCCTTTGGGAGTATCAGGACATTTGTCATCGCTATCAATGACACCATCACCATCTGAATCAGGACAACCTTTCAATTCTTTCAATCCTGGAGTATCAGGGCAAGCATCATCTTTGTCGGCAACACCATCTTTATCTCGGTCAGGACAACCTTCAAGAGCAATATCTCCAGCTTCTGTTGGACATTTGTCTTTGTAGTCAGGCAAGCCGTCACCGTCAGTATCGACCGGACATCCTTTTTCGTCCACTTTAACACTTTCAGGTGTATCAGGACATTCATCCTTACGATCGGGAACACCATCTAAGTCAGAATCCTTAGCCTTCCCAAAGCTAAATTCGATACCGACAACGCCTTTTATGAAATTTTCTGTGGCTTTATAAGTTCCCACACCAGGCTTTTGAAAATCGGATTCGATCCCGGCGATATATCCACCTTCAAGAAATAATGCGACACTTTGACTCAACGCAAATTTGAATCCAAGTCCTGCATCAAAATTAACTCCGCTGGTGTTGTTGTCCTGAATTAATCCAGGCCCCAGAAACAGATAAGGTTTAACACCGCTGTTTTCATCGAGAATGTAGCCATTATTCAGCTTGTACCTTAAATTCAAAAAAGTATTACTGAGGTCAAGACTACTTTGTACCTCTGAGTTACTCAGACCCAAATTGTTGAGGAGCATCAAATCAAACGATGGGCTCACATAACGACTCAAATAAAACTCGGTCATTAATCCGGTTCCCTTTAGCACATCGCCGTGATAAACACCGCCGCCAAGCCCAAGTCCCCACTTTTTATCAGCGGTTTGTGCTTGAAGCATTATTCCCAGACTAAGCAAAAAAGAAAGTAAAAGTAATTTTTTCATAGTGTGAAGCAATTAAGTGAATGGTTATAAATTATTTCAAAATTTACGAAAAATATTCATATCAATACAAAAGTTTTTAAATCATTATTTTGTTCAGATGATTCCTGACTTTCCACTTCAAATCCTTCCCCACATGAATCCAAAACCTTTAAATAATTAATAAAGCTAAAGCATTTTTGTTATTTTCACCAAATAAAAAGTAAACTTGTTTAGTATAATTGACATAGAAACTACGGGGCAGAGTGCAAAATATGGTAAGATCACTGAAATTGCCATATACGTACATAATGGTTTTGAAGTCGTTGACTCATTTGTCACGCTGGTGAATCCCGAATGTCACATTCCCTATTTTATTACGAAATTAACCGGCATTGATAACGAAATGGTAGCAGACGCTCCCAGATTTTTTGAAATTGCTAAAAAAGTTGTGGAGATGACTACCAACACAGCTTTTGTGGCTCACAATGTCAGTTTCGACTATCGTTTTGTACAACAGGAATACCGCCGTTTAGGCTATGAGTACAAACGAAAAACCATGTGTACCGTCAAGTTGAGCAGAAAATACCTCCCGGGACATCCCTCCTACTCGCTCGGCAAATTGTGCCAGGATTTGAATATTGTGATTGATGGCAGACACCGAGCCGGCGGAGATGCTTTTGCAACCGTAAAACTTTTTGAGATGATTCTGCAAAATCATAACAACTCGCTTGGCAGTGGCTCTGTGATTCAACAAAAACTTTTTTAGATGATTTGAATAAACCGACGATCATCAACCTTTCCCGTCCGCGACATTTTTATTACCTTGCCTTGTGCGCTTTTAGGCGCTGTAACACCTTCAAATTAACTTAAAAACTAACAAATTAAACTTAATAAATCACGTGATGAAACAAAGAATCCTTTCATGCCTGATTCTTATTTTGGGATTGATCACCGTCACCCTCTCAAAATCCCAGGCGCAAGACACACCTAAAAAATTTACCTTCGAAAATTGTGTGAACCAGTTTTCCATGGACAAAACTCTAAAAACGAAAGTTGGCTACCAATACTGGTTCGTTGACAAGAACTTTCTAGATGGCCGCACGCTAAAAATGAGTGTCGTTGCTCCACACCAGGCAACACATGCTCCTCACAAACATGCTGAAGACGAAATCTTCTTTATACTCGAAGGGAAAGCCCAATTCTATTTAGATGGGGAAACCACAGTAGGAGGTCCGTACACCAGCTTTTATTGTCCTTCGAATGTTGAACATGGAATCAGCAACATTGGAGATACCGAACTAAAATATTTAGTGATTAAAAAATACTAAATGGAATAGCAAAAATTTTAAACGATAAAATCTGATTTATGACGAAAAAAGTAAGATGGGGAATTTTGAGCACTGCAAAAATCGGAGTGCAAAAAGTGATCCCAGCGATGCAACAGGGAGACTATTGCATAGTAGATGCAATTGCTTCAAGAAACATAGATAGAGCCAAATCGACTGCCAATCAGCTAGGTATTGCAAAATATTACGGCAGCTACGAAGAACTTCTAAATGACCCGGATATTGATGCCATTTACATTCCTCTGCCCAACCACATTCATATTTACTGGACTATGAAAGCATTGGAAGCCGGCAAACATGTATTGTGTGAAAAACCGATTGGAATCAACACCGAAGAAGCTCAGGCTCTAGTCGATACGGCTAAAAAATATCCCCAATTAAAAGTAATGGAAGCGTTCATGTACCGGTTTCATCCACAATGGCAAAAAGTACGTGAACTCGCCAAATCAGGTGTAATTGGCAATGTGAAGACAGTCCAGTCATTCTTTTCTTATTACAATGTCGATCCTGAAAATATTCGCAATAAACTTGAGCTTGGAGGAGGAGCTTTGATGGATATTGGATGCTATTGTATTTCTTTTCCCCGGTTTATTTTTGAAGAAGAACCATCGGCAATCATGGGGGATATGGAATTTGATCCCTTCATGAAAACCGATCGTTTGACATCCGGCATGCTGCAATTTCCGTCCGGAGGAACATCTACATTTACTTGCAGCACCCAGCTCATGCCGCACCAGGAAGCCAACATTTTTGGTGATAAAGGGCACATTATGATTGAAATTCCGGTGAACGCCCCACTCAATGCAACAACAAAGATTATTCTTCGCACGAAAGAAAATACGGAAACTTTCAGTTTTGCACCAGTTGATCAATATACACTGCAGGGCGACGCTTTTTCGCTTGCTGTATTAAATGACACACCGGTTCCAACGCCGTTGGAAGATGCCGTAGAAAACATGCGGGTAATTGACTCCATTGTCGAAAGCGCCAAGCAAAGTCAATGGGTCACTTTTTAAAACGAAATCTAAACAATACAAAAAAAGCCTCGCAAGTTGCGAGGCTTTTTCATGTTTATTACACGAATATTTTTACTACTTATTTACTTTTTCAACAACAGCTTTGAATGCTTCAGGTTGGTTTAATGCTAAATCGGCCAATACTTTACGATTGATTTCAATGTTGTTCTTTTTCAACAAACCGATTAATTGAGAATAACTCAAACCTTCCTGGCGAGCTGCTGCGTTAATACGTTGAATCCACAATGAGCGGAAGTTTCTCTTTTTCACTTTCCGGTCACGATAAGCGTATGTTAAAGCTTTTTCGTGTGCATTTTTTGCAACAGTCCAAACGTTTCTGCGGGCACCCCAGTAACCTTTAGTTTGCTTGAGGATTTTCTTTCTACGAGCCCGAGAAGCTACGTGATTTACTGATCTTGGCATAATTTAAAATTTGTGAGCGGTTAGCGTCCCGATTCGATCGGAATCTTTACGGCTAATTCACTCTGTTTACAACTAGTATTAATTACTTTTTTGAAAAGGATTTTTATTTCATGTTCAGCATAAGCTTCACATTCTTCTGATCGGCTTTGTCAACCTCACCCCAATAGGTCAGGTTACGTTTGCGCTTCGTACTTTTTTTAGTCAAAATATGACTTTTATAAGCATGCTTCCTCTTCAGTTTTCCGGAGCCGGTTAATTTAAACCGCTTTTTAGCGCCGGAGTTTGTCTTCATTTTTGGCATCTCTCTAAATTTTATATTCGAAGAAATTACTTCTTCTTTTTAGGTGTAATAAACATCGTCATTCGTTTACCTTCCAGTCGAGGCATTTGCTCCACCTTCCCAAGGTCTTCCAATTCGGTCGCAAAGCGCAAAAGCAGGATTTCACCTTGTTCTTTAAAAAGGATTGAACGTCCTTTAAAGAACACGTAGGCTTTCACTTTGGCTCCTTCTTTCAAAAACTTTTCAGCATGCCGTAGCTTAAATTGAAAATCATGGTCGTCAGTGTTCGGCCCGAACCGGATTTCTTTAACCACTACTTTCACTGCCTTGGCTTTCATTTCCTTTTGTTTCTTTTTTTGCTGATAAAGAAACTTCTGGTAATCTATCACTTTACAAACCGGAGGATCGGCATTTGGTGAAATCTCAACTAAATCAAGCTCCATGCTATCCGCAATTTTCAATGCTTCTGACAATGAATAAACTCCTTGATTCTCAATATTATCACCAACTAGTCGTACTTGTTGAGCACGAATGCGTTGATTGATCTTGTGTTGCGGACCGGTATCTACTCTCCGTCCTCCACGATATGGGCGTTTTTTTATTGCGATAAGAAAAACCTCCTATTCTATTTTAGTTATAAAATGATGCTAATTGCTCTTTTACTTCTTTATTGATGAATTCAGCAAACTCTTCTTTGGTCATTGTTCCCTGATCGCCTTCGCCTTGTCTGCGAATAGAAACTGTACCCGATTCTGCTTCTTTTTCACCAACAATCAATAAATACGGGATACGTTTTAATTCGTTATCCCGAATTTTACGACCAATCTTTTCATTTCGGTCGTCAATTAAGCTGCGAATATCGGAATTATTTAGAAAATCTGAAAGATTTTCTGCATATTCATTGTACTTTTCACTGATTGGCAGAATAACAACCTGCTCAGGTGTCAACCACAATGGGAATTTCCCAGCGGTGTGTTCAATCAACACTGCCACAAAACGTTCCATCGATCCGAACGGTGCGCGGTGAATCATGACCGGACGGTGACGATTATCATCAGCACCGATGTATTCAAGTTTGAAACGCTCCGGCAGGTTATAATCAACCTGGATTGTTCCCAACTGCCAGCTTCGCCCCAACGCATCTTTGATCATGAAATCAAGCTTTGGTCCATAAAAAGCAGCTTCACCCAATTCGGTAATGGTATTCAATCCTTTTTCTTCGCATGCCTCGATAATGGCCTGCTCCGCTTTGTCCCAGTTCTCTGACGACCCTATATACTTTTCTGGTTTCTCAGGATCGCGCAATGAAATCTGGGCAGTATAATCTTCAAAATTCAAGGCTTTAAAAATGATGAAGATAATGTCTATCACTTTATTGAATTCTTCTTTCAATTGATCCGGGCGACAATAAATATGCGCATCATCCTGTGTGAAACCACGAACACGGGTCAAGCCGTGCAACTCGCCGCTTTGTTCGTACCGATAAACAGTTCCGAATTCGGCCATGCGAACCGGCAAATCTTTGTACGAGCGTGGTTTGAATTTATACAGTTCACAGTGATGCGGACAATTCATGGGTTTCAGCAAATACTCCTCACCTTCTGTTGGTGTCTTAATTGACTGAAATGAGTCAGCGCCATATTTGGCATAGTGCCCCGAGGTTTTGTATAAATTGATATCGCCAATATGCGGAGTGATCACCTGCTCGTAACCAAATTTCTTTTGCACCTTGCGTAGGAAATCTTCCAGCTGCTGACGCAACATGGCTCCTTTTGGCAACCACATTGGCAATCCCTGCCCAACTTCCTGAGAAAAAGTGAACAACTCCATCTCTTTTCCAATCTTTCGATGGTCACGCTTTTTAGCTTCTTCAAGCATAACGAGATATTCCTCCAGGTACTTTTGTTTCGGAAAAGTAACACCGTACACACGGGTCAACATCTGGTTCTTTTCATCACCGCGCCAATAGGCACCGGCAATAGAAGTCAGCTTTACTGCTTTGACATAGCCAGTGTTTGGCAAGTGTGGACCACGACACAAGTCGGTAAAATTACCCTGGTTGTAAAGGGTGATCGTTCCATCTTCCAACTCGCTGATCAACTCTTGCTTAAGCTCATCATCTTTCTTGGTGAACATCTCCATTGCCTCTTTCTTGGAGATATCTTCACGAACGATATTATTTTTCTGACGAGCCAGCTCAATCATCTTTTTCTCGATCTTATCCAAATCTCTATCAGTCAGCTGCTTGCCATCAGGAAGGTCAACATCATAATAAAATCCGGTATCAACGGTCGGACCGATTCCAAATTTGGTTCCGGGATAAAAACTTTCAATTGCCTCAGCCATTAAGTGAGCTGAAGAATGCCAAAAGGTTTCTTTTCCTTCGCGGTCGTCCCAGGTATGAAGCTTGATCTTTGAATCTGTTGTAATTGGCCGACTCAAATCCCAAACAGCACCATTCACAGATACAGCTAAAACCTCTTTAGCCAGTCGGTTACTGATTGATTTGGCAATCTCCAGACCAGTCACTCCACTTTCAAACTCCCTGACACTATGATCGGGTAATGTAATTTTAATCATCAAATTCGAATTATGGATTTTATTTTCAGGCTGCAAAGATAATTATTATTGCTTGACTATGACAAGTTGTAACTATTAAATTCAACTTGAACGAAGCTAAAAAAAAGGCGTTTCAAACGCCTTCAATCATCTCATCAACTGTTGTCTTTTTAACGAACAGATAGAGCCAACCCAACATTGAACGAAGAATATTCGGCTTTGTTAACCGAACCATATAAATTGAAGAATGCCAGCTTCATCCGTACACCAGCATCCATGCTCACCCTGGAAGAGGCAAAACTCAGCTGTATCGGATCAACCTGGTCGGCGACAACCGGTTCATTGTTCTGCACATCAATCACTACCGGATAACGACCAAGCATGTCGATTTCGGTATGACTACGGCTATTGCTGATTCCCCCAAAAAAAGTGATGAATGCCACTTTCTTGGAAACGATCAACCCGACTTTCATGGTATTGGTTTTCAAATTCAGGCGCTGATTTTTATCGGGTTCATAACCACCACTGGCATCTGAGAAACCGTTTCCATAATTACTCAAACCATAATGCAACTTGCTATTGGCATCAACCTTTGAGTAGGTTGCCAGAACAGCGGCGTCAAACGGCAAATTTTTCAACACAGGAACCCATTCCTTAAAATTGTGTTTCACCCCAATGCCAAACATCCCTACCTGGATTTTTCCGTGGTTTTCGCTATTCTGATTAAAAGCAAGCTTGGGCACATAGCGGACCAGAACATCTGTGTGGGGAAATAAACCAATCCCCAATTGGGCAACTGGCACAGGAATTAAGGTCATGTTCATACCCGGTGGCGTTCGAAAAGAAGCAATGGTAGAATCTGGCTGATTAGGATCCATCAGGTTCAGTTGCGGTCCCAGTGAATCGATACCAGCAGCTGTTGGAGCAATTGTTCCAAAAGCCGGATCAATCGTCACATTTGACAAGTTGAGCTTACTGACATCGAATGTTTGTGCCGATTTGGGAATCCGAACAACGGTCATGCTCATCGACAGATCAAACCCCAGGCGCTTATGTGTTTCGGCCGTGTAATACCATCCTTTATTGAGGCCATCGCCCAATGCCTGGGCAAACGGGTTCAGGTAAGCTTTAAATAATTGATTGGCATCTTCCTGTCCGGCCTTAATATATTCAACCACATTCGATTGAGAAAAACCGACCTGAAAGGCCAGAAGCAACAAAGAGAGTATAGAAATTCTTTTCATTTTTAGTTTGTTTTAATCATTCACTCAACATCCTATAACTCCATATCTCAAAAAAATATCACTCTCCAACCAATAGTAAATTTGAAAATTACGTTGTAATTATTCCTTAAAACCACGACGTATTTTGCAAACTTTTATTGTTCTCAACTTTCATTTTTCAAAAAAAAAATAAAGCTTTGACAGCAAAAATAAATAAAACCATGCGCAATATTGTTTTTCTATTCATTCTTTTTCTAATCATTGGAAACCCACTTTTCGCTCAAAAAAAGATCACTCTGGAAGATTTACAGGTGAACAACACTTTTAGTCAAAAATCGATTGAAGCGCTAAAATCCTCTAGTGACGGCCTATATTATTTTCAGCTTGAAGACGGGAAACGAATTGTCAAATACAGTTTTAAAACGGGGAAAGCAGAAGCCACAGTTTTTGATCTTAGCAAGGTTGAAAACGCTCCTATTTCGTACTTTCAGGATTATCAGTTCAGCGATGATGAAACAAAAATTTTGCTGGCTACTGAAAAAGAAAAAATCTATCGTAATTCATACAAAGCGAACTACTATGTTTGGAACGGTGTCACCAAAGAGCTAAAACCATTGTCAACAAAAGGGAAACAGCGCGAAGCCACGTTTTCGCCCAATGGAGAGCGCATTGCTTTTGAGCGTGACAATAACCTGTTTATAAAAACGCTGCGATTTGGAACCGAAAACCAAGTCACAAACGACGGCAAGGAAAACGAAATTATCAATGGTGTACCCGATTGGGTTTACGAAGAGGAATTCACAGCAACCAAAGCTTTTGCCTGGTCGCCTGACAGTAAATTCCTGGCCTATATCCGCTTTGATGAGCGAAATGTAAAGTCATACGATATCGCCATGTATGAGGGCAGTCACCCCACCTTGAAAGAAAACGCACTTTACCCGACAGAAAAAGCGGAGAAATATCCCAAAGCAGGAGAGGCTAATTCCCTCGTTTCGGTGTGGTCATATGAAATCCGAAATAAAACAAAAGTTGAAGTTGACCTTGGACAGGATACCGACATTTACGTTCCTCGAATCAAATGGACAGCCGATGCCAATGATCTTGGTGTGATGCGACTGAATCGCCGGCAAAATAAAATTGATGTACTATTGGCCAATCCGTTCACCGGTGACTCCCGCCCATTCTTCATGGAAAAGAATGACAAGTACATTTCTGAAAACTTTTTGGATGGCTTTGTTTTCCTACCAGACAACAACTATTTTGTTGTGAAAAGCGAACGCGATGGACACACACATCTCTACCTATACGACCGTCAGGGATTTGAAGTGAAACAACTGACTAAAGGAGATTTTGATGTGACCGATTTTTATGGTTACGACAGTCGTCATAAAATCTTTTATTACCAGGCCGACAAAAAATCTCCGATGCAACGCGCGGTTTATTACACCAGCCTGGATGGCAAAAAACAAGGAATTTTAACGCCGAAGGCAGGCATACACAAGGCGACATTCAGCAAAGGATTCCAATATTTTGTGGATGAATTTACCAACCTTTCTACTCCAAAAATTTACAGCTTGCATGATGACAAAGGCGACCTGGTTCGCGTGCTGGAAGACAATAGTGCATTAAACGCGAAGTTGGCAGACTACAACATCAGTCCGAAATCATTCTTCAGTTTTAAAACATCGGATGGTGTTTCGCTGAATGGTTGGATGATTAAACCCAACAATTTTGATCCCGGTAAAAAGTATCCGGTGGTCATGACTCAATACAGCGGACCGGGTGATGACAACCAGGAGGTATTGGACGAATGGACTGTTGACTGGTACAATTATTTGGCGCAAGAAGGGTTTGTTGTTGCCTGCGTTGACCCTCGTGGAACCGCTGGTCGTGGCGAAGATTTCAAAAAAATCACTTACCTGCAACTTGGTAAATACGAATCCAACGACCAGGTTGAAGCAGCCAAATACCTGGCATCCCAACCATACGTTGATGCATCAAACATTGCCATTTGGGGATGGAGCTATGGTGGTTTCACCTCTTTACTTTCGTTGGAAAAAGGCGGAAACATTTTCAAAGCAGGAATTGCTGTTGCCCCAGTCACTAATTATAAATATTACGACGACATTTATACAGAACGCTACATGCGCACACCACACGAAAATCCGGATGGTTATAAAGACAATGCACCCATCACCCATGCTGGCGATATCAAAGGGCGACTGTTACTGATCCAGGGATCTGCAGACAAAAATGTGCATCTACAAAATACAATGGAGTTCGCAGAAGCTATGGTTCAAGCGGGCATTCAGTTTGACATGGCCATTTATACGAATCGTAATCACAGTATTTACGGTGGAAATACGCGACTTCATCTCTACCACCGAATGACCGACTTTTTGAAAGCCAATTTGATGAAATGAATGGCGACTAGTTATTGGTAATTGGATAATTGATCATTGGTTGCTGCCAACTGAAACTGAAAACTGCGACTGAACACTGTTACTTTTTCAGGCCAATTGTTTTTTGCGGGCTTTGGTCAGGGCTTCAAGTTTGTCAAACATCACGTGTTTTTGTGGGGTGAAAAAATTACGTTTTTCACGAATGTATCGGAAACTCAAAGGTGACAATTTTTCCAATCGCTGCTGAAAGTGCTTGCTATAATATTGGTTGTCAATGGCAACCGATTCAATTAAAAACAGCAGAATGCTTTTCTGAAGCAAACCTTCAAAATCCAGGGAAACCCGTTGAATCACAGGCCGTGAATCGTTCAGAATTTGCGCACCAAAATTGAATGTTTTGCCAATTACAGCATCCATTGGTTGCTGCCGGGCTGCGATCGAAAATGCTGTCATCAGTCCATCGTTTAAATCTTCTTTTACATCCTGAATGTCGTCCAACAATTGTAAATATGCACCATAGCCAAACAAAAATTGTTGCTGCTGTTCATTCAACTGACCGGCAATCAAAAAGCCATCGGCGAGCACCGATGTTCCGCCTTTTTCAATACAAATGGTCAATGCCTGCTCCTGCGATAGTTGCTCATTATTCAAAAGCGTCATGCTTTGGGTTTGTGCCCTGTGAATTCCAAGAAGTGCCTGGTAAACACCTGGGAAGTGGGATCGGTCATACTGCCCTTCAATCATTGCCACCAAGCGATAAATCTGACGCTCATGTTCATTCTCTGGTAGTACGGCTTCGCCAACCAAGCGACTGGCAAACCGCTGACTAAAGGCTAATTTTTCGTCCCGCCCAACCAAAGGGTCATCGACAAAATTATCGGTGTATGGATACAGCATACTGTATGCAAAAATTGCAGGTGTCAATTGGACTGGCTTGCCAAGTACAAGCTGAAGTCCGTTCATGATCCACACATTTCGACAGGCCTGAAAGATCGATGCGATAGAAAGTTCGGAACCAAATGCCTTTGCCTTTTTAACAAACTGCCGGGTTGACTGCATCATTTCGGGCGAAAACATCAAATCCAGTTGATCTGACCGATAGTTGAATACCGTTTTAAAAAGCACCCGGAGTTCACGCAACACAAATTCACTCAACTGGTGAGTGCTCATTTCACCGTTCAAATTCTTCAATGTTTTTAGGAAACTTGAAACTTGTCTTTCACGCTTCTTCTTTTCAATCGGCGAGAACCCATTCTCTTCCATTGAAAATTCGTCGGGTGATTGCAGCCATTGACGGACAAAAAAAGCAGTTAGTTGATCAACCTTCATGATGATATGGATTTGAGACAAATAAATGCAATCCATTCAAAAAGTCGAATAAATTTCCGACCAACGCTTTGAAATTATCGACGAACCGGAACCAAGTCAATTTTTCTCACTATAAATTACTGGATTAAAACTTATTATGAAAGGACACTTTTCGAATGAAAAGCCTTAAATTGTAAATAAGAATTTTGAGACAGGTATGGCAATTTTAACAGAACATGAAAAGCTATTTTTTAACGACGGTTACCAAATCGGGAGAGAAGCTGTCAGCAATGGCTTTGGAAATCAAAAAATTATGGATGCCATTGCCAATATGTACGAATCCATGGACCAACTGATTGATTCATTATTCGAATTAGCGAAAAAACAGGGAATCTCCATTCAATGTAAAAAGGGGTGTTGCTGGTGTTGCCATCAACCGGTCTTTGCCAATTCGCATGAAATTCAGTACCTCAGTAATTTTATCAAAACGAACTTCTCCAAAATGGCGATTGAAAATATCCGCCGGAAAGCGATCGAAAAAAACCAGCAAACGTCAAAGTTGCGTCAGGAAATATTATTGAAAAACAAAGGGGCATGCCCATTATTGAAGAACGGAACCTGTACGGCCTACTCCGCCCGACCAATGGCTTGCCGCATTTATCTTTCCACCAAAGTAAAAACCTGTATTGAATTTTATCAGAACCCTGACAACGAGAACAGCTTTCCCGCACTGCTTGATTTTCCGTTGCAAGCCGGTCGTTTGATGAATGAAGGATTTGTGGCAGCTTTGTTGGAATCGGGCATTGAATCCGAGGAATTTCGTTTGGAAGAAGGTTTGATAGCTGAACTCCGGGGGAAACCTACCTAATTCAATAATTTCAGTCGAATTTGTGCGATTTTTTCCTGACGCTCCATGGAATAATTCTGGCTATTTTCTTCCATGAAATTCAATAATGTTAATGCTTTTGTGTAGTAAATCTGCTGGCGTAAAAACGTTTCATTGTCCAAAGCCATATCTCCAAATTGCTCCAGGAAAACAGCAAAATGCTCAAAATTCTGGGTCGATAATAGTTTCTCTTTCAGCACGGCAATAAACGATTCATCATCCAGAAAAAGAACTTCATCCAGATCCAGGTGTAATTCCTTTTTCAAATCATTGGAAACCCTTGTCAATACTTCATTGGGCTTCTGATTTTTTTTTCGTAAACGAGTCACCAGTCGAACAAGAAAAGCACCCATTTCCTGAATTTGGTGGAGGATATAATCACGGCGTTCCATAAAAGTTGGCTTAAAACTTAACGAAATGTAAAGGTACACACAATTATTCAAAACAGAATCAGTTTATATAAAGCAAAGAATATTACTTTTGTTCGCATGAAACCTGGAACATCACTGCTGCTTTTTATTGTCAGTTTACTCTATTCAACGCAACTTTTGGCCCAAAGTAACAATGCAACCGTTGTTGGTGTGGTCACCGGCGAGTCGGGACAACCAATCGAACTGGCCAATGTCTCCATCAAAAATTATCCGATTGGAACCACTACGGACCGAAAAGGAAACTACCTGCTCCGCATTCCGGCCGAAAAAGAGGTGACCTTAGTGTACTCATTTTTAGGCTACAAACCCGTTGAGAAAGCGGTTCATGCCAATATTGAACAGCACCTTGAAATTAACATAAAGCTACAGGTGAGCAGCAAAGAAATTGATGAAGTTAAAGTATCGCAACAGCGAAATGGGAATAGTAATATCAGCCACATCGACCCAAAATACGTGAGCAATATTCCCAGCGCCGGAGCAGGTGGTGTGGAAACATTGATTAAAACCCTGCCGGGAGTAACGTCTAACAATGAGCTGAGCTCCCAATACTCGGTGCGTGGCGGTAATTTTGATGAAAATCTGGTGTATGTTAATGATATTGAAATCTACCGTCCTTTTCTGGTTCAGTCTGGCCGGCAGGAAGGACTGAGCTTCATCAATCCTGACATGGTGAGCACCATCGAGTTTTCTGCTGGCGGATTCGACGCCAAGTATGGCGATAAAATGGCTTCGGTACTGGACATCAAATACCGGCAGCCCGTCGATTTTGAAGGAAGCGGAAGCATTAGCATGCTGGGCGGCGCATTGCACCTGGAAGATATCAGCAAAAACAAAAAGTTAAGTTACACCGCAGGAATACGTTACAAAACAAACCGCTATTTGCTGGGGAGCCTCGATACAAAAGGTGACTACAACCCGAATTTTACAGATTTTCAAACGTATGTGACTTATCGTTTCACGGACCATTTTGATTTATCGTTTTTAGGAAACCTGTCCCAAAACAAGTATCAATTTATTCCGAAGACCCGCGAAACCTCTTTCGGAACCTTTAATACTGCCTACAACACCAAAATTTATTTTGATGGACAGGAGAAAGACAAATTTGCAACCATGTTGGGAGCACTGTCGGCCAATTATCACCCTACAAACAACTTCAACCTGAAATTTATTGCTTCGGCATTTCAAACCCGCGAAGAAGTCAACTACGACATTCAGGGTCAATATTATTTGAATCAATTGGAAAAAGATTTGGCTTCCGAATCACTTGGAGATAGTGTATTGAACCTCGGAGTTGGAACGTTCATCAATCACGCTCGTGACAAATTAGTGGCCAGTGTGTACAATTTCACAGTCAAAGGCGCCTACAATTCTGACAAACACCTGGCGAACTGGGGGCTTAAGTTTCAAGTTGAAGATATCAATGATAAAATGAATGAATGGGTTTTGCGCGATTCCACAGGCTATTCACTTCCTTACAATGAGGACACTGTAAAACTGTTTAGTACGGTATTTACCAATAACAGCATGGTGAACACCCGGATGACTGGCTATGTACAGGACACCTATCAATTAACATCTAACAAAGGTGATTTATACCTGACCGGTGGTCTGCGCTTCAACTATTGGAGTTTTACTAAAGAATTGCTGCTCAGCCCGCGATTTTCATTGAGCTACTACCCCGATTGGGAAGCCAACTTTGTTTTCCGTCTCGCTGGAGGAAGTTACCAGCAACCGGCTTTTTTCAAAGAAATGAAGGATCGCTATGGCAATATCAATCCGAATATCAAAGCGCAAAAGTCGACGCAGTTTGTGGCCGGCACCGACTACTTGTTTCGTGCCTGGGATCGCCCGTTCAAACTTACTTCAGAACTTTTTTACAAGAATTTTTCGCTCTTGATTCCGTACCAGGTTGACAATGTCCAAATTCGCTATTTGGCCGACCAGCAATCCAAAGGATATGCCACAGGGATGGATTTCAAAGTGAATGGTGAATTTGTAAGTGGCATCCAGTCATGGGCCAGCGTGTCACTGCTACAAACCAAAGAAGATATTGTCGGCGACGGTCATGGATGGATTCCTCGTCCAACCGACCAGACGGTTAATTTCAGCATTTATTTCCAGGATTATTTCCCGGGAAACCCAACCTACAAAATGCATTTGGCTGCCTTCTACGGTTCAGGTCTGCCAACGGGCCCTCCAAATGGCCAACGCTACCAGGATGTGTTTAGAATGCCATCCTATCGCAGGGTTGACCTTGGCTTTTCAAAGATCCTGATCGGCCCGGAAACCAAGTTTCAAAAACGAACTATTCTGAGCAATGTCAAAGACATGTGGCTGAGTTTGGAGGTGCTGAATTTGCTTGGCATCAACAACACAGTTTCGTACTTTTGGGTATCGAACAATGGTCATTATACTTCAGACGGCAAGTGGGCTCACGAAATGTTTGCTGTTCCCAATTACCTGACCAATCGAAAAGTAAATCTAAAATTAACTGTAAAATTTTAGCCCATGAAACTCCCAATTTTCCAGGTTGATGCCTTCATAGACAACGATTTAAAAGGAAATCCTGCAGCAGTCGTCCCCCTGAAGGAATGGCTTCCCGATGAATTAATGCAACACATTGCTTTGGAAAATAACCTATCGGAAACAGCCTTTTTCGTGCCGACCAAAGCAGGTTTCGAGCTCCGTTGGTTCACGCCGCTCGTCGAAGTTGATCTTTGTGGCCATGCGACTTTAGCTACTTCGCATGTCATTTTTAACGAAGCGAATTATCCGAAAGAACAAATTCAATTTGGGAGTAAAAGTGGCCTGTTGACGGTTCGCAAATCCGGAGAAATGATACAGCTTAACTTTCCAAAAGACGATATTCAGCAAATTGGCGAACCGGCTGAACTAACCAATGCACTGGGTAAAAAACCCATTGCTTGTCTCCAGGGAATATCAAATTATTTATTCATTTATAGTTCGATCGATGAAATCCAACAGATGAGTCCTAATTTTTCTGTTTTGGCACAAGCGGGAGCTCGCGGCATTATTGTATCAGCGCCGGGAACTGATTCTGATTTTGTGAGCCGTTTTTTCGCACCAGGTGTAGGCATCAACGAAGATCCGGTAACTGGATCAGCCCACACCACGCTTTCAGCTTATTGGTCCAAAAAACTGAATAAAAAAACGCTTTCGGCACTTCAAATTTCAGCACGTGGCGGCAAACTAAGTTGCAAAGTTGAAGACGATCGTGTGTTGATTGCCGGCAAAGCGCAAACTTACCTGCGCGGAGAAATATTCGTGTAAATCCTGGATACTAGATTCTTGATACTGGATGCTGGATAATTGATTTTGGAGAGCTTCACGGCCACGACGTATCGTGGCCCTACACAAATTCTCCCAACCCTGAATCAACGAATTGTACGGTCACGGCCTACCGTGACCTGAACATGCTCAATGATTTGTTCAGCCCTAAATCCATCCAAACCATTCCATTTTGCTGTTGTTGTGAAAGTAGAATAAAATCACTTTTACCAACATAAAAAACATGGACAATCAAAAATACACCAACGAACTCATCCACGAAACTTCTCCCTATTTGCTGCAGCATGCCCACAATCCGGTTAATTGGATGCCCTGGGGAGAAAAGGCGCTAGACAAAGCTCAAAAAGAAAATAAATTACTGCTCATCAGCATTGGCTATGCGGCCTGCCATTGGTGTCATGTGATGGAACACGAGTCATTTGAAGATCCAGCGGTCGCCAAGGTGATGAACGACCATTACGTTTGCATTAAGGTTGACCGGGAAGAACGTCCTGATATTGACCAAATTTACATGTCCGCTGTACAACTGATGACACAACAGGGCGGATGGCCTCTCAATGCCATTGCTCTGCCCGATGGACGTCCCATTTGGGGAGGAACGTATTTTCAACCCGATGTTTGGATCAATGCGCTGCAACAAATCCATGCCTATCATGAGCAACAGCCGGATAAAACGCTGGAATACGCAGAACGTCTGTGCGAGGGCATTCACGAGTCCAACCTGATCCCCGTCAGCAAACCGGCACAGGAAATCAACTTCGAACA